>JGI24158J21664_10012506_pt1 | contig 11246 bp, 8 predicted proteins | sample Ectturendosymbi3_FD_21664 | JGI IMG/M metagenome (IMG submission 21664)
AATTGCCGTAGCGCTCCTTGGGCAAGAGCGTTCACCTCAATCGCCCCGGCAAGAAGCACAATTCAGGCTTCGGCCTGCCGGCAATTGCCGTCGCCAAAATTAACAAAAAAAACATTTAACATAAGTGATGAAACAGGTTATGTCAATGTTAATTAAGAGGAAGAACTAGTTAACACTCAACTGCACAGTGTCTGGCGCGTCAAATCATGTTGATTGCCACGATTGTCTGTAGCACGTCTGCCATGTAAAGTTGGACATTCTGGAACGTTGTTTGACTATCTGAACTGCGCGACGTTCTGGAACATGGTGTAGCGATCTGCATAAAAAACTGCACATTCTGGAAGGTGACATGGCATTGAAAGTGTTAAAAGTATTTTCATTGTTGTGACAATCATTTAAGGGGGTTAACTATAGTATTTGGATAGCATTTTTGCCATTTTTGTTAGCATTTTTGCCATATTTCTGGGTCTGTGGCCACCTAGCACCAGACCAGGTGCCATGGGTATAGCCATCGACCATTTTACCGAGTTAAAATGCTGTAACAATGCAAATTGTCAATTTCTGAGCAAACGTAGGCAGTTACGTATCATCCATCTGCTAAAATAGAATTTTGGCATTCCCTCAACCTTATGGTGTTTGTTGTTCACCCAAGCCAACTTTGTATTGCAAACCAACTACTAAGGAGCACTTTGCTCAGTATATTAAAATTGGCTTTTCAGGATGATAATCTACTGTATTAGCACTGCAAGCAGATGACAAATGTGACATAGCTTTGAGATTCGCTCACACTCGTTTACAAACCGATGGCTTGATAATGGCGTTTTCAGCAAACGTTTGTGTAGAGGGGAACACTGCTGATATTGGTTATAGATACTGAGCAATGATTTATTTGTGTGTTTATTAATAAGAAAAATATGTATTGTATTGTGCATTTTAATAACACAATTACCAGCGGGTCCTATTAGTGCAGATACCAAGAAAAAAATGACCAGGAATAAACCAAAATTTCTAGTGCATTTAGTTTTCTCTTGATCGTGGGTAGCAAAATAGCACAACTTAATCTTCTATGAGTAGATCGGCTAGCTGAACCCAATGCAATAGCCTGTGCTGTTCACGTGATTGATAATAATCCAAACGGTCATTTTTTGGACCTGTGGTGGAATTTCTGCATAGTAGTGTGAACTGTGCTAAAAAATCAAATAATAAGTTTTTGTTCTAGAAGAGATGATTAATTTCCCATTCTGTGTACTAAGTGTACCACAGTTCCTTTGTGATGATATGGGTAGAGCTACATAAAGTGATGTTAAAGAAATGGTAGACTGGTGACATAAAGCCATCGATATAGCAAATCAATAGAGAACCAAAAGACAGTAACAGTGGCTTACATTCATGGGGCAGAGTTTTATTTCACAACACCATTTCTAGTGGGTTTATTGCACAACACCAGCTTTTCCTTTGGGGAGTGTGGTGGGGCAGCATCCTTATGACTCAGGTGCTCAACGTCTGATAGTCCTGGTGGCTCTACACCATGGGTGCACCACCTTTTCACTATTGTCAGGCGCACTATGTTTATGAATCACGATTGCCAATAAGATCAAGATGTTTTTATTTTTTGTATTGCTTCCACACGTCTGCTTGGCCGTCTTTCTCAAATATCCTTATACAGCAGACAAAAAGTTTTTATTAATGCACGAGCATCAGCCATCACAGCTTACATTTTAAATTACATGTGCAAAGTCGCATCAATTTGTATTGAAGGCCGCGTACGGCAGCAGGTTGTGCACCCCTGCTCTACACCAAAGCAGTGTTGCGATCGGAAACCCGAGCGACATGTGCGCAAAGCTTCGTACTGTGGCAGCAAGTAACATTAGAGTTCACCTGACCAAATCACTCTATTATTGCTTGTTCGCCCCACATATATATGGGTGTTGTTCTTCGCGCACATTCCGTTCGTGGTGATCCGCACATTCAGCGCAACGCCAGCGGAGAGGTTGCAACAGCGCGACCAAGCCAGTCCGTGGATGTTTTTGATGAAAGTATATCAGATTATTAGAGCTGTATCAGTGGATATGCCAGTTTTCCCCACAGCTGCCAGTGACAAGGCATGCTCAGTACACAAAGTACACCTTCTCTTCATGGTACTTCATAATGTGCTAAACCGTTGTTAACCCAGCTCTACATGTGTTTGTTAGCAGGCCAAGACACATCTTACCATGGTTGCAACAAACATGTGTAAACTCTTTCTTCACATGCTAAGAATCCATTTCTATTGGTGCTGCTTTATAAGTGAGCATCGCTTACTGGCTGATGTGTCAATGGACCGAAAGATGACTTACTGAAGATATACAACCTCGAATGTCACCTTCAGCATGTTTGCTGGAAAAAAATTTATATTGAACTTTTGCCACAGAGGCTTTATATTTGCAGCAGTTGGCCGCTACCTCATAAAAGCACAGGTAGAGTCACTGCTATGGACGGGTGTGCCCTGGCTTGTAAGGGAATGGTGCGTCTTAAAATCGTGTGTCGTCAGTACGATANAGTGCATCACGACAAGCGATTCTTCATGTAAGAACGCAGTACTGCTTGGATAATTGCGGGAAAGACTTTGAAATACTGGTGACAACCCGATGCGACCAGATGAGTAAGACAAAGAAGTTTCATCGAAATTACTTTGTTCTTCTTTTGCAATATGGTGAGCAGACGACCCTCACCAAGTTCTATGCCACGACGCAGCTGGCCATTTGCGCGGTATTAATGTTGCAGCAGTGACAGGTTAAGGTTGCGTCCCGTGTGAAGCTTTCCCTTCACTCATCCATAAACGCCGAGCAAATAGCTACAAAGCTGCAAACCGTATTTCAAGTCCTGCGTTTTAACTGGCCTGGTATCAAACCCTTCTCGACAGGGCTTATAGAAACCCGTTTTTCCAAAAAAACCAACCCACTTTATTTTTTTTAAGCAGGTTTTTTTGAAAAGAAACAGGTTTTTGTTCTTTTTTTGTGAAAAACACAAACCCCATTCTGACTTGTTTATATTGCATCATGCAATATTTTCAGAATTGCACAATAATAAAATAACGGGTTAACCAATTATGACATTCAAAATCGAGGGTAAAGAAATGTACATCATCTTTTTATTCGAAAAGTGTTGTTCAGTTCACTCCGAAGTGGTAAGGCTTGGCAAGCATGCGTACAGCAAACAGAGAAAAGCCACTCTCACACAACCTCTGCAGTTTCACATCTCGTTAATGTGCATGCCCTGGTAGTTCAGCATCTGTAGAGTGCATTTTTTCAACATATGACTTGGTATGTTCCAACATCAGAAACAGTTTGGATGTAAAGAAGGCAGAAAGACTGGTGAAAATGTACCGATATTACAGAGCGCAAGAAGATAACCAGGAGAATTTACTTGAACTGCTTGAATTATTCTTCTCTTTTTTCAAGTCCTTTCGAATTTCGTTGCTAGTGGTTTTGCTTTTAAAAGAATTTACAGCTAACTGTACAAGCGTGCTGCTTGATTTACTTTTAACTTCATAGTAGATTTTTGAAAGGAAAAGTTTCAAGTGTTTTTGTGGTGGGTTTTGTTGTTTTTTTTAAGTGGGCTTTTTCAAAAAAATCGAATGTTTCTTTCGGGTTGGGTCCAATTGCATCAACCCTGCTTGTCGACCATTTTACGACGCGTGTGTTCAACCACCACTCGGGTTATGCAAAACGTTTTTTCCTTCACTTTTGTACGACAACGTTCCTTGAGGCCTGCAACAGTCAGCTCGTGGAAATGCAGACATTAGCTCCTGCTAGGAACTTGGTGAGTTTTTTCTGCCAAAATGTTGAACTCTGCCTGTTATTTTTTAAACCTCAGGAATTCCTCCCGATCAGCAGCGATTAATCTTTGCTGGCAAACAGCTTGAGGACGGGCGCACTCTGAGCGACTACAACATCCAGAAAGGTTTGTCTAGTAACGTAAATCGTCCGTGTAGCCAGATATCAGCCTGATTCAGACCTTAATTGTTAAAACATTTACCTTCGTTTTTCCGTTTTTTTATGTCGTAAATGTAATTGGACGTAACTACGTTATTACATTTTCTGGTTACGGATGTTTTGGCGGGTTGCTTGTACGATCATTTCACCACTTTGCAATGAACAACCTTCGTTCATAGAGTCAACACTGCATTTGGTCCTTCGCTTGCGTGGTGGCGTTATCGAACCGAGTCTAAGGATCCTCGCTCAAAAATACAACTGCGACAAGATGATCTGCCGCAAGTAAGCTCAGACCTGCAGTTGTTTTGTTTTTCCTGTGGTGCTTTTCTTGCTGAACGTGCAGTAGTTGCTGTCGGAATCACATGCTGTACTTGGCTTTTTCAATGCTGTCTCAAAATGTTAACTGAGGGGCTGAGACAGTTTGTGGCTTTTTTTTCGGTCACAAACCGAAAGTTCTTTTAAATTACCGAAAAGAATAAAGTCAATTCAGACACAGTGTCTGACCAAAATATCTCAGCGGAAAAAAGCACGTTTGTGAGATATCTTGTGTGATTAAACTCGTGGCTTTGGAATTGATAAGTGGTACGCATGATTTCAAAAATTTCGTCAATGATGTGGAGGGAATTGACCGAAAGAGTGCCTGATCACCAAGGTGACAATGGCCAACATTTTCTACTGATGTGCCTCGACCGAATTGAAGCTCTTGAAGTACACGTCACTAGAAGCGACGTGCAATTCTCGATTAAGGTCACAAAGCAAAAAAGTCGAAACAACAGTCGCCATTATATATTGATATTAATGGCATCAATAAAATTGTTGTCTGTGCGCGTGTAGGACGGCCGCAGTGACCAAATTTCTTGCAAATGTGATCTTTGTTTCATTGCTAAGCAGAACTCTAACAACAATCTCTAATTGTTTGGTGTAGCCTCTAATGTGGAAGTATCAGTTTGGACAATCGTGGCGATTTAGCTCAGTGTTAGAGTGCCCGCCTCCCAATTGGAAGGTTGGGTGATCGTTCCTGGACCACTTAGTGACTCGTCGTAGCGCTCTTTGGGAGCAAGAGTGTTTGCCGTAACCACTCCGAAAAAATGCATTTTTCAGGCTTCGGCCTCGCGTTGCATGCGATCAATAAAAATTTGAACACCGCGGAAACCTATAAGTAAGCCTGCTGTAGACCTTTGTAAATGCGTTGAGATCTTTTGTGTGCATCATGCTCGGCAGTTCGAGAACCGGAAATGGTGGCGAGGGAAATTTAAATGATGCAGAAAATTCGCTCACAACAATAGGAAACTAACGAGCGCAAGCGGTTTGTGTTCTTGCGATGACCGCAGCCTCTCATTCTCAGGTGCTATGCTCGTCTGCATGCTCGAGCCACGAACTGCCGCAAGAAGAAGTGCGGCCACACCAACCATCTCCGACCCAAAAAGAAACTGAAGTAGACGTTTCCGCTTGTCACTCCGTTTGCTGCACAGCGAATAAACCTGTTCTGCATTGGTGCCCGGTTCGCCTTCTCTGCTGCTATTGAGTTAAGGTCAAAGTCATAGTGAGAAGTAAATGTCAACGCGAAGGATACGCTTTTTGTGCTATGTGGAAAATAACTTGCAGTGATAAGCACATGCCGTTGAAAGGTACCGAGTCGCACGTTATGAATGCAAACATTTTAATCATGAGCGACAAATGCGAGGTGGTTAATTTGACCAGGCTACCACGTAAGAAATGATTTCTTTAAACAAGTTTTTCACATCGTGGTCCAAATGGACCACCGGAAAACGTTTCTGAAAATTGTAACCTTCACTGTACAATAAATAAACTGATGTAACGTGTCAGCATAGCAAAGCGATCCAGCGGCAGATTTTTAAGATGGTCCACGGGTCAAAAAGTTAGAACTACTGCTTTAAACAGAAGCAACAAAAGCTGTTTCGTTTGGTCACTCCAAAAGTTATCTGGCAACATGTCCCTTATGATGGTGCTGAGCAATGATCTTGGTTAAACATGGAATCGGCGCCACAAACCTGGGTGCAGGAAAGAAGTTCGGGTGATACAGTAATCCAGTTCGCTGGAAAGTTAACCCAGTCCATGTTCGGTTGTGTAAACACAACGTTAGGTCGTTACGAACTCAACCATGAGCAAAACGAATGGTTTCCCCATATGCTATTCCGCAAAAGTAAATCTATTAATCCACCATCAGTTGATTTGCTGAGCGTTTGGCGTTGGGTTGATGGGGTATCTTTCCCGAATGCAGTCAAAGACAGTGCTCTGCCATTCATCCCAGACGAGGCCAGCTAGCACATATGTACTTCTTGGTCATCTGGAAGTTTTTTGCCAGGCAAGCGGGTCTCGTAAGAAATTACGATTTCTGACCGTTATATAGGCCTACTGGTGTTTTCGGTATAAATCGATTCGCACGCTAAACGGCGTGGTTTATGCCGAAGAAGCGGACGGTATCTTTTTTGTTCCGCTCCACTTTTACGCCAATTTCGAAATCCGTATGTTCATCAACTTGACCGAATTTCTTATTCAAGGTATACCAGACACCGCACGTATCAACCAATAACATTGCTTTATCTACTCTTGAAAGACTATAGGTTGGGAGCTAAATATACTTACTTTACAACACGTGAGTTAGCAATATTGCCTCAACAGGCACTGGAATTCGTTTTCGAACATGGAGCAAACAGCACCTTACGGTTTGGGTGAAGATTTGCGTTTACATGATTTGAGTTCTGAGTGTCTTCTTGCATGCAGCAGAGATGAGCACGCATCAGGACTGAAGCCAAGTTTGGCTGGATCGGACTGCAATTTTTTGAAAATTGGCGGATCAGGGCTGGATCGGAATGAGCATTCTTTTGTTATTTTGATGTGTTTATTCTAACCGCATCAAAAATTTTAGTTGTAATGTAACTTTACAGATTTGTTAAAAGGTAGTGTATATTTTGCCATCAATAGCAAAAGCCCTGCGGGGACTATTTTGCTATTCGAACTGCATCCACTTTTGTCCAGAACAGATTCCACATATAGCGTTGAGTTCGTAGGCTACAGAGATATCTATTCTAAAGTAGTAAGGTGAACGTAGTCGAAGCGTTAGTGTCTATCCCAGAATGCACCAGAGTCAACAAAATACTGGCTAAAAATAGCTGAATATAACAGGGAGCCATATGAATACAGCCATAAAAATGGCAGAGAGCCATATGCATCTGTCATGACTTGCATAAGAACAAAGCTCAGACTCACCCTTGTGAGGAGCACCCTTGCTGCAATATGAGGATTTAGAGGCAAACGAAGCGATGTTCACCTCCAGGACCTCACAGACATTGATTTCAGTTATATTCCAAGGCTCACAATCATGTAAAGCTAATTGGTATTCCAGTTACCCCAAATTGTCCAACTCCCGTAATGCAGCTCCATCACCGGTTGCAGTTTAATTGGGAGCGCCGCGTTTCACGAAAGATAGTTTGTACGTAGGAAATATTCCTGGATTGTTGACGTTCTTCATGTTAATGCTGAATTAGTCATGAGAACTGGAAACAACTTTACTTTCACCTCAATCTTTTCTCGTCGATTGTTATAAAATATTTATGATGACAACATTGTGAAATATAATCACAAAATGCCAATAGCAAGTTTGATAGGCACGCTCAAGAAAACCGTAAAAAAACTTTTAAAAAAGTTTCAGCTCATGTTACTGTAATGGTGTGACGTCAGTGTTGTGATGTCACGAGTTCCAGACACGCATGGGCTGTCATGTTGCCATATATGGTCATAGTACACCGAGCGTAACGTATGAGTTTTCGTGTGAAAAAGCAGTTTGCATTTGACATTGGACCGTGATGTATGTCTACTGTTTTTCTGTTTAATAAAAGTTACGTCCACAGTGCGCTGGAGTGGTAATTGCAGCGTGAACGCGTGCAGAGCCATCTGCTAGTCAGTACGAGCAGTCCCGTCGCTACGGGGGGTTTTGGTGGGCTTAGCTCCCCACAAACAAAACTCCAAGCCCCCCAAATTGACACGTGAAACACTATAAATAAGTGGAATTTTGGTTAATTTCATAATGTCAAACCCCCCCGCAAAACTGCAAAGCCCCCCTATTGAAAAGTTTCTGGCGACGGTTCTGAGTACATGCGTGGAGACATTTAGCGACGAGGATGGGATTCGAACCCCACAGTTACTTCTATTCAGCGCTGAAATTATTTGATGCCATATTCGAGACCTTCCCCCAATATTTCATGCAAGGTATCGAGAATTTTTTCAAACAATCGCTAAATTCCGTTTTCATTTTGCATGCTTTGTTGCTGGTCATTTAACAGTGTATATTTTACTTGAAAATACTAAAAGCTCTGTTGTCTAGAAGAGTACCGCACAGTTAAGCAAAGCTTCATAAACGCCTTCAGGAGTGGACCTCTGCTGTAGGGCCTTCTTTTCTCGTACTTTCCTTGTATTTTATGGAAACCAAACCCTATCATTTGCATTGCAGTTGCTGACCAGTCCACCAATCTAAGTTGTTATATTAACTACTAAGTGGCTCCCGAATGTTATCCGAGCTTTAGCTACCGTCACATATGATTATCCCAGGTTTTATAGTTTCCTTCCAAAACAATTCTGCATTTTCACTGGGATTTTTCCAACAGAAACTTCCCATTTCAAACAATACCGTTGAGGATTCAAAAATAAGTCCATGCACTAAGGCTATGCGACAACATTTCTAGGGTTGACCTGACATACTGCATGACGTAGAATCGAAACAAGTTCTTGATGTTATCAAAATCAACTCTGGATCTTTCGAAGTTTGTCATCGCATCAGATTGACGTATTTGAAAATTTCACATTGAGCTAATTCGAGTGTCACGAAACACTGAAATCGAGACTGATTTTATTTCTTTACTACTTTTGTCATTTCTGTGCTGCAAACTCCATGGCTTTGCGCTGCTTTTCAAAACAGTCGGCAGTAAAAGCATGAGCAGATCAACATTCAACACGATGCAAAATTTTTCCCTTCGTGTCTTTAACCTTCCCAACAAATTAAAACATACGGGTGCAAAAGAAAGTACTAATCTGATACAACGAAGTAGAAAATACTTTTTTTGGCATTCAAACTGTTCGACAAAATTGATGAAGCAGCACCAGGAAATCAAGCTCTTTTTGCGCAATACAATTTTAGATGAATGCTAACGTTAAAAGATTTAACTTAGTTGTAAGCAAAATTACAGACGCTGCACCAGTAATTCTTTTCAACGCTAAACACATGCAGAGCAACATCATCGTGATAGCCGTAAAAGTGTTGCAACTTCCAAATTTCACGCAAAGACAAGACTGTAGACAGACACAAAAAGGCAGCTTTCTTAACGAGAACTATGACAAAAAAGCAAATCATCCGGGCTTGATACGCAGTGCAGCGATTGCTGTTAGGTTGTAGCGGTCTGCTACTTTATGCGTTGTGAAGCGGCTTGCTATTAGTCGAAACGTCTAGGTTTTGTGATTTGCAAGTAAACATGCGCTTCAAAGAAAATTCCATCCACGCCCTCTAAAATCCTTAGGCAGAGTAGGCGGAGATGGGTGCCCGCTGACCACTCGTGGCCAGGGGCGCAACGAGGGGGGAGGGGTGCACAATGCCTCGGGCGCCGAAAAGTCCCAACAGCGTCGCAAGTACTTTCTTTAATGCAGTGCATTTACACCCAAAAGACCTTACGTTCGAAAATGGGGATGCTAAACTAGTTTATTTCCCAGGTGCCATTTACCCTTGCTACGCCCCTGCTCGTGGCACTGCAAAGGGAGTACAAAGCGACAACAACTTTGCAAGATTAATTGTACTGGAAATGGATTGTATATAATCAGACCGGTAGTGAAAGATTTAGAAGAAACACAGCAGCCGTTGATTCTCAAAGCACGACCGAAAATATATCTGTTGCTATTTTCAAAAAAACATATGCGAACAGCAGGACATTGCAGAACAAGCCTTTTAAGGTGTAATGTCACATACAGTGCTTCCAGCCTGTCCAAATGCAGCTGCTTTGTTAGGTGGTTCCTTTTTAGATAGAGTTTGTTTAGTCCCTTAATTTGTTGATTCGGGTGCAGGCTGCATCAGCGTGTCACCTTTTCCTGAGTCACGATCCTGCTCTTTCGGTTTTTCTTCATCCTTTTCTGTGGCTGGTTCGTCGCTTTCGTTGCTTGCTTTCTTTGTATCGTCTTCCGAGTCACTGGCGAAATGGAATCAGAATTAAAGCACAAGTTAACAACACGCTGCCAATAAGCACCCATCCGCAAATTTCTCATTTGGAATGTTGTTGCATTAAAAATAAACGAGTCTTGTTTGAATATTGGTGCACAGTGCAAAAGTGTCGTAACATTTTAGCAGCCCTGTTGGTAAGTTTGCAAAGTGTAGGTTACAATATAAAAAGAACATAAAGTAATAGCAGTCTACGCATGGATTGGCTTTTGTTACAGTTACAGACAAAGCTGGCATTAAGAGATGGGAAATTCCACTGATGGATCCAAATGTAAGTGCTTTAGATTGTTCAGTCAAAAATATTCCTTTGTGGACAAGAGCATAATGTTTATATTGAAGAAGGTCAGCAACAAGCGTAAATCATGTCAGGTACGGATTTAANATGGATCAGTCAAAACGCATTAAANTCATCTTTAGAAATCCTGGTCACATGTTAATCCAACATACACATTAAGCAGGTTTTGTTCTTACTTTTCTTCCCTTAATTCCTTCTTGTTTCCGCGGCAGCACTGACTTGCAAAAGATAGCTTAATATTGCGTTTGGTTTTTTTTTCTTCACCAGCTTGCTCTTCAGTTGGATTTTCTTCATCTTTTTCACCTGAGTAGTTGAAAGACCTTATTGCACATTTCTCGTTATCAGAGACAAACAATGCAGATTTAACAAAACAAGCAATTTGTTTTGTGCATATGCGAATTATTTAAACCTTTATTTTCATCTTTCTCGGCTGCTGGCTTTTCTTCAGCTTCCGTGAGCTTTTGCTTTTCTTCAGCCGTTCCTTCTTCTTTTACTTCTTTGATTTCATCGGCATTTCCAACTGCACTGCTCAAAAAGAAATCGGGCATTTCAATCAATTTCTACCTGCAGTCTGTGAAGAACCTACAACAAACAGAGATAACAGAGAAGCTGATTGGCAAATCAGGGATGTGGAAGCGGAAGCTGTCCTTTTTCTATGGAAGCGGAAGCGCGAAAATCCTACCGCTTCCACATAGGTTATTTGACTTGGAGAGTAACTTGGCGAAAAAGTTTTGTCCATTTCCCAATGTGGATTTAA
>JGI24158J21664_10012507_pt1 | contig 11245 bp, 4 predicted proteins | sample Ectturendosymbi3_FD_21664 | JGI IMG/M metagenome (IMG submission 21664)
AGCCTAGTTTCCAATGAAAACTTCAGCAAAACACTTTGGCCTAGCGGTTGGGCCCTAGGCCAGGCAACATGAGCCAAAATGACCCCCAAACTACTTCACTTATGACGTCACTCACAAAAAATCAGCAGCCCCCAACCAAAAAAAAAATTTTTCGTGTGTAATCTACTAGACTGGCCGATCCATTTGAGCCCTTGAACAGCTCTCTGACGCAATCGGCAGAGGAGCTATGGCGTTGGTAAGGCAACCGAAAAGTGCTGTTTTTTAGACTGAAATTGAAGTACGAATATATCGTACGCCAGTTCTCAAAGTGTTAAATACCAAAAAAAAAATCATCTAGTTTTCATGAAAGACTGTGGTCACAGTCGATATTGGAAATTAGTGCTGTGACAAATCTTATTGGTCAAATGCCTTTTACTCCCCATGAAAAATCCTCCCAATATGCCTATGGTCAAAATTTTTTTTGAGATGTGTGTAACATTAGATAAAGATACAGTTAAGAAGTTGTTTTGGAAGTACAAGTGAGTTGGATAAAGTATTTTGGTTTACCTCTGTATATTCCTGACAAAAATATATATCAAAACATGTTGATTTGACTTAATGCATAACTTTGATATCAATTATACTGTAAAACAATTACACTGCCTTGAGTTATGGGTTGCGCACCTTTAGAAAAACTTGGGGTTACCTATTTACATTAGTAATGAAATTACATATAAAAATGAGTTGATTTTCCCCCTAGGAATGGGGCAGAAAATTCACTACAAACAAACAACTGATTTCTTTGTCCTTATTGTCATTGAAAATGCAGGGTAAAAATGCAAAATCATTGAACGCATGATGTTAACTGTAACAACTTTATCTTTATTAGACTACTGTTGACGAATGCAAGTCCCATTGTCCAACAGAAGATATATGTAAAATACTCTCTATAACTATGTCATATGAAAGTTTAGGAAACCGTAAATAAAACAAAGTGTTGGTTCCGTATGTAAAAATAATCCATCAGAAAGTTAAATACCGCGGTAAAAACTCCAGTTGGGAGAAAGCCTTCTCAGATATTTACTTTTATCATTACAGATGCAATGTAACAATTGGGGATGTATGCGGTTGCTCTTTTTTTGTCCCAAATGCCCCTTTATTTTTGTGCCTCAACTCACTACACAAGCAGATTTTGAGAAGTCATGACATTCCAATGTATACCACTTTATTTTGGTCAGCTGTTTCAGGTGGAACAAATGAATAAATCGTTAAGTAAACCATTTTCCAAACCCAACAATTTTATTATGTAATTGCAGAGCATTTGTGTATTTTATTAAGTAGCATTTTCGGCTGTGTTCTGAGAAGGTACTTGTACTAAAGTAGTCAAAGCTATAAATTACCTAACCAATTTAGTACAACGTTTTTCTTGAAAAAGCATTATGGAAACTTAATTGTCACATCAAATGAAAACCTTCTGGCATTCTATAATAGTTGAGGTATTGTTGTTACAGCACACTGCTAAATATAAAAACAATGTTACAAAAAATGCTATAATCTACAGTATACAAATTGTTTAATCCCTATTATAAAAGCCTGAAGAAACACAGCTTTCTCTGTTATAGCTAATCTACACATACATTAACATTCAACACCTTTGTTGGCAACATGAACATCATGAAAAAAATTAGGGTGCAATTATCTACACAAGAGTAAATTGTTCCATCATCTTAGTTTACTAACTTTGTTGAAAAGGATGATTAGTTACTGCTACAACAAGAATAAAGCAGCCATCCTTTTTTAATTGGTTAGCTTTTCCAGTGATAGAGCAGTTGGTACTTAGTAGGCTTAAGCCAAATTGTGGAACTGCTATACAACTTTACAACTCTACCTAGTAGATTCACTTTATGCTACAAAGGAAACACTAAAAAAGCAATAAAAACTGCCATTAGATAGGTTAAGCAAATTTCAGACAAAACATACATACTGCTTCATACAGATCTTGGTTCTTCCATCAGTCAGTGCAGTGCCACAACATACCCAACAGGCTATGTCTCATCCCTTTCATTAACAGCAATATGAAATTTCCAGGATTAATCAACCATCCTACAACACTGTTGAAAAGAAACAGCCTGTAAATTGCAAAAAGACTATGCTGCTGATCAATAAAGATATAATATACTATAGCAGCTTGTTGGAATAACTGTAACAAGCAAAACAAACGCTGTCAAATTGAGGCAAAAATTTGATCATACACCACTCGACGATTAGACTCGCCAGCTAACAAGTTTGCAGCAAGAACTGTACTGAAAACGACTACGCAAGTTTCAACGTAGTTGTCTTCACATCAATCGGGGCAAGATACGGAATAAAGCAAAACGAAGCGCGCTACAGCACCACAACGGTGTCCGATTCGTTTAACGGTTAACACAATGAGCTGTTGCTGCGCGCTCGTCTTTGCTCTCACCACGACAGTGGAACGCGCGCGCTCATACGCGACATAGAGAAGAAAGGCTGCGACGAGAGAATCGCAGAAATGACAATATAAGACGCACACGGCTGCGTAATAAAGAAAACGGGAAACCTATTAGCGTTATCAAATGAAGGGGCAATGGCGCGTATCAGAAAAATCTACTCCATTAGCGACGATTAGCTCACAATGCAGCACAACAAATAAAGAGTATCAAGAAACCTATGCAAAGTCTTCACTTTGCAGAACGGCAGTGCGATTCTTGTTTCCTGTCAATCCTTTTGTTTGCCGATAGCAGCGATTGAGAATCGAAACGTCTTGAGTTCGGCAAACACGCAACACATTCCAAGTAAGCAATTGCAAAAACTTACACCACCATACATAAAGCTTTATTGAAGGTACATGTTTCAGTTTTAAAGACTAAGGTGTTCAACACTAGCGTAGCCAGTCCAAAAATTTGGGGGGCCAAAATGTTTGATTTTAGGCGAATAACACTATTTTGTTTAGGATACCACTCTTAAGTCACAAAATGACTACATGTTCTAAAAATTTGGGGGCCATGCCCCCCAGGCCCTCCCTATGTGTTCAGATCAGACGACACTTTTTGCATATCCATTTCGGCGCTCTGCCCCTCGAAGGGTTTTGGGCAGTTTTGTAGTTCATGGCCTTATGGATAATACATCGGTGAAATTTTTCAAAATAAGAAGGTAACTGCATGTCGGAAGCACAGAAACAGACCATGTCAAACAACTTGCACACTGAGGTTATTCAACTGAAAATATGGGATTCGTTCCCACTCTGAAATTCATTGAAACAACACTTGCCCATTACTTGAATCTAGAACAATGCTAATGTATTGATAGGAATAGTCCGAATGTATGAATTTGTAGAAACTATTGCAATTGTTTAACATAAAAAAGCGACTGCAAATTAAAAGACTGAAGGAATGTCGCAAGTGTTCAACCAGCATTCAATGAGATTATATAGTTGCTTGAAATTTCATAGACGATTCAAGATCTAAGCTCAAACCAAAATAAATCTTAATTGTTGCAGTTTAGCATCTATCATCTTTCATTCAAAGTAGTACAGGAAAATACATCATATTTAGAAGTTGAAAATAAGTTATTATTAACGACCGTTTGGCAAAAAAGTATTTTCCTTACTTTGTTTCAGCTTGTGCGATAACTTGTCCACACTAGGCAGCTACTGCAGGTTGCGTAACAAACACTTTGTGACATTCTTTGTTTTGTGATGTTACACCTAAGCAATAGCGTATACTAGTGTTTCTAGGTGACTAAGGCAGTCTTGAGGTGTAAATACAGGTAGACCTGAATACCGAAAATTCGTCTAGTTTATAGGCGAATGATCTTAATTGTCCGTAACAGCACATGCCGCTAATGTCACGATCCGCCGAATTCAAAACACAGGGTCGTTTTCGTATAAACCTACTTCACGAACTAGATCGGAATTCTTTCAAATAACCGGTGTATTCGTCACCAACCAGTCGCCAAGATCCAACGCATCTGACATCTGCACAACAGCTTTTAATTGGCCGTTTAACCAAATCCATGGCTAGATGACATGGTGAAAAAATTATTGTCTATTATGTACTATTTTTGGGTAACGAAATAACTTTTACAACAATAATCACAAAGTGAATTTTCTGGCAAACTTGATTTTTATGAGTGCAGTGGACGAACCCTTTGTTCTCCCATTTATTCTCTACCCCCATGTGAACTTTGCGTTCTGTCCCAATAGAAAAAGAAAACGAACGCTGAACAACTCGTAATTGCTCCAAAATCCAGCGTGTTATTATTTGTTGACGACCTTAAACAGGACTGTCATCAAAAACCTCCAGTACCCCACTTATTTCAGTAACACTTTTTTATTTAATCTGCAAAATTCTCGAATTCTAGTGCAGCTAACGGTGTCGCCACTATTCCCTCCGCAATCAGATCCATAGTGGTAACATCTGCTATGACTGCTCATATCCGATGGGATATGAACCCACGTGTCAATGCATAGTAGTTCGTGTTGAGCTTATATGCGTTTTTTCCGAGACTTGTATCGTCCGTGTGAGCACTTGATCTCTGCGCAGGTAAGGACTGATGCAGGGTTCCCACGCACTTTCAAATATAGATTTCCAGACCTTTTCCAGAGTTGAATGACATACCAGGTCAAATACAGGCACCATAATAGTTAACACGACCAAAGTAAAGTTATCGATATTGAACAATTATGAAAATTCATGTCAAAAGATCACGTCTGTAAATTATTTTTTTCTCCATACAAACAAATCAAAAATTTTTTTCGGTCCAGTGTGGAAAATCACCAAACTTTTTTCCATAAATTTTCAGACTCCGCAGATGGAAGTTCTGGAATCGAATCACGTGAAATTGGAGGCGTGCTGGGCTATTTCAATTTGCACTACGTTTTTTTTCAAACGTCTACACAACAGGCTTCACACCCAGCAGGCTTAAGATTTCAAGGCCTGGCACGCAGGTTTTCAAAGCAGGTTTAAAGCTCACGACACAAACCTCTGGAGATATTCAAACTGGATTTAGATCGTTCAAAACCATGATGAAATCATCAGAACGAATGCACAACGCAACATGTATGGTACCCATTTTTTAATCCAGTCGAACATCAGATTTCTTTTCAGAAGCGTAGGCTGGTGAATTTTATACCAGGAAAGGTATTCTCAGTTTGCGCCAGTAAGAGTCCACATATCTGCTTATAAAGTCGAATTTTCACTTCTGAAAGCAACAGATACAAATTTGATGGAGATTGTACAGTGTACACCCTTGTTAATTAATATTTAGTACACAACAGCTATGTTCTTGAACGCTACTCTACGGATGATACACTGCTGAGTACGAGCATGCCTCAATGATAATGAAACTTAGGATTTAACAGTGCAATCAACGCATCATTATGGAAGCACCTATTTTAAGGTATCCTGGTGTAAACAGTATTGCGTACTGTTTCAAACTACGAAGATCAACATTGCCCACAACAGGATCGAAATTAGCCTGGCTTGGAAAATAGAAAACTAATCCACGCACGTATAAGATACTCGCTTTGAAGAATCATAACAGACAAGCCGAGAATCATGCGTTATTCCTTTAAAATCATTACTGTCACAAAGCGTTCGGCTAAACGTTTCTGAAAAAGAGGAAGATACAGAGACACACTGACAAAAAAAGGAAGGGGAAGGCTTTTGAGAAACACGTGTTCACTGAGGTAGAAGAGAATTTTTCCGTTGGGAATTTCACAGACGGAACAACACTACTGCCGGTATTTGTGTCAAACCATCAGTTACAAATTAAGACGCGGATGTCCATTTAATAAAATCGGGGGGCGCATTTGACTGTGGTTCTTTTCCCGCTGTCTCACAGCAGATCATTGGAACCGATTTTTACACAGATTGTCGGTTTGATATAACTAGTGTTCTTAAACTTTTTTGTCCGAGGGCCACATAAGCTAGTGTTACACAACAGTTAGGGGGGTAGACATCTTACATGATTTGATGCTGGATGAAACGGCTTTGCCCCTATTTTTATAGGAACCGTCCTTATGTTTTTTGGCCATGGTCATGTTTATTATCATAAGTGCAGGGTTTCAAGAAAAGGCTTTAACATATAGGCATGAATTACATGGTTTCCTAACGCTTTCGAACACATTAGTAAATTGGAGTGTGTGTTTGGAGCATCACAATTCATTGGATAAAATTCAAATTTTAACAGCAAAAAATGATTGTTTTTCCCCATTCGCCAACTGGGCAGCAATGCTAAGGGTTAGAAATAACTAAGATTCTCTAACTTCTGAAAGTAGGGTTTGCATTAAATGCGTCATCGTTCAATCAGAAAGTTACGATGTAAGTACACTTACTAAGTTTGATGGAGGTTGCCTTACTCGACTTGCCTTTAACGAAACATGTGATTGCGATCCCACTGACCTGCCAGAACGTGCAACGCAGTAGCCAAGAGCTCGTAGCCTGAAACGAGTAGATCGGCCTCCAAAACAATTATAACAGTAAAGAGAATAGCTGGGGTCGATTTCGGTATCTTTACGAATTATTTTCATATCAGCATTTGTACATCTGGTTACACGCTCAGCAACCCTGCGCGCAATTAAACCCAGAAGAAACACGGGGAAAATATTTTTTTCTTAATAAATACCACATTTTTCTTAACAGATACCACAGGTTGTGACCGAAGGAGACGTTTAAGAGGCGCAATTTCAATTCTACAAGAGGGCGATTAGCGAATAAACTACTACAAAAAAACAAACCACTTAAATTTAGTAGTTTTGAATAATGAATTTGGTACTTTGAGTACACATTGATGGCCTGATATAAGACTCAGCAAAGTTAACAAATGAGGCTTTCGACTGAACGAAAGCACAGAACTTGACTGGAGCTCGCGCGCCAAACAACGACCACGTAAAAACCGATCACCAGTGGAGGCCAACAAACGAGATGGCAGGGCATTAACTGCCAAATGAACACTTTTTTTTAATTATTAACCCGACAAATTATCTCGCTATAAAAAAGCAGTTCTCTTACGCATTCCTTTTAAATACAAGTACATAATTATGTCTGGCAAAGCGCTGGCGCTCCACGTCGCAATCCGATGATGATTTCAGTATTTAACTAGCGTGAATTCAAACAAAAGTTCTTTCAGAACAGCATGTAAGAAAATTGAGCAGGACACGATTCGCGATTTGTCCCTGCGTTCACCATGTTCCCAACTTATAGCATCTATAGTAGTTTGTCGCGTAATCAACAAAGACTGCAGACCACAATCAGCTGCAACATTCGAAGGAAACAAACTCAGTCTAACCTCAAGCTTCTGGCAGAGCGGTAAGTGAACAGTTTTGCACAAAACGCTTTAACAAAAATCCCAGAGAAACCTAATTGTTAACATTTGACATACCCCCTCAGGTCTTCCTTTTGTACTAGACCCTTCACGACTACTTTGATGCAACACTGATCTGCTCGCAAAAAACACTGGTGGATTTTGGAAAACAAAGTAAGAGCAATTTTGTCCAACTAAACAAAACCGGACAAATGGCTGCACCAGACTAACCGCAGGTGCATCGTATTTGAGCAAACCAACCATCGAACTCTCCGTACATAAAGTGCTGTACATTTGATGTAGTTACACTCGCTTAGCCACATTCATACTGACGACTAAAACTCGTAGAAAGTTGGACAGATTCTGACGCAGCCGAATGTTTCAAGCTGATGATGACCACACGCCATAGAGCAGGGCTTCTCAACTGGGGGTCCATGGACCCCTAAGGGTCCATGGTGACCTATTGAAGGGGTCCACATGATTTTCTTATGAAGTAATACTTTCCGTTGCTGACCAGCGATGAAGTCCATGATGTCTAAAGAACCCACATGAACAATGACTATTCACTTCCTTGCTGGTCAATGGAGAAAGTAGCAATTAAGGACAGTGTTGCTTTTCGCATTTTAGATGTAGCTCTGGGAATATGCCACTTGCTCGTCTTTTCGTTTGCTCGTTATTTCGTTTTCTAATACAACTCCTAACATCGATAAGCTTGTTAGCGATAAACGCATCCAAAAGTCTGGAAGCAGATCTACAGTAGCGTAAACTAATGTAGATAGAACTGTGTATTAAATGCAATGTGTAAATTGATTTGTGTCTGATTAATTTTTTGGTTATCTACTGGGGTCCACAGAGTTATCTGAAAGGTCCACGGACGAAAATGAGTTAAGCCCTGCCATTGAGAGACTGTATGTTGACTGTAAGACAGAAAGGTCAAGAAGCCGTAAGCAAACTATTAGTTCGAACAAATGATCGTCATGTAGTGCAAATGACCGTTGGCAGGTTTATTTGACGTTTCGTTCGAATTTCCTCAATTTGCTTTCAGTTGAACTGGCGAGTGCAAGCATTGCCTTTTATAGCAAACACATTTAACTTGACAGACAGACACTAAATAAGACACTCAATTAACTACATCATGCTGAAGGTTTTCACCTTCATTGGACATGAAAACGAGCACTATACCGTCAAAAGGTAGCCAAAAAGCAATAGCCCTAAAGTCACAGCGCAAGGTGTAGCAAATAAAGCTCATTTTATTCAGCGCACTGCCAAATTTAGGATCTTCAATGTTACCAATCAAAGCGTTTTAGGTTATATAGGAATGAGGCATATACCTACCCAGGACGAATTTTGCTTGGTAGGATTTGAGCTATTCCTATGAGACTTTAAATACAACAGGCAGAACACTCAAAAATGGTTAAACATTTTCTGGGGCCTCCACTCTTCACTTACGATCAACATCCTGAAATCCTCGTCTTTTCTTAAGCGGTAAATGTTTACATAGTAGAGTAAAAACTAGGTTGCCCATGCATGAGTGATTTGAACATTTGTAATGCAAGCAAAGCAGGAAATCCTGTAGAGTGGTCAGCTGAAACTTGAATAGTTGTATTTTGTAAATGGCAGCAACGCCCAGCTAAAACTCTCAATCCAAGGTCAGTCAACATATTCGTACTTTTAATGTCAAATAATGTCAGTAGTATCGAAGTATAAAAAAACGCTTCTTTAGTGCATTATGTAAACATAGTAGTTACCACAACACATGAAATCTTCCAGCAGCTGCATGGCAAAGCTCTTTAAAAAAAATACGATTCGTTACGTGAGAAACTGGTTACTTAGTTTCCACTGTTGGTTTGTTTTCAGCTTTTGCTACTGACAGTGGATCACTGTAAAAGCGTAACTGTGTTTTGGTCACTTGAACAGCACAATTCAAGTGGGTAAAAATGCATGAAACGAACGGATTGACGTCCTTGCGCATGTTACTGAACATCAATGGTAAACACCATGAAGTTCATTGTTATTTTTTCAGTAATGTAACTTATGTGTTTGCACGAAATATATGACATACAAGAGGTAACTTTGATGATTACGATTCTCAGGAAACAAGTTATTCTTCTGAGCATCAACTCTTCTTGTTAAACATCTTTTCTAGTTCATCCATTGAAAGGATGATTGTTGACTACTAATATCTTTACCTGCTACCTCTGAAACTCAACTGCCAGTTTCTATGGAAATCCCAAATTTAAGATATTTATTTCTTTTCTTGATTGCATTCGAAAAACATTTGGTTCTCCAAAAGCCTCAACCAAAGTGATTAAACCAAAACATATATGTATGCAATCCTCTTGTCATTTAATAAAACAAATATAATAAAATTTGTTACACTTAATTAACCTGCAGGTTTTTTATATTAGTTGATAGAAAAGTTATAACTGAACAAGTAAAATCACTGCGAACACCACAATTGGTTACCAAAGATGACAGGTGCTACTGAGGCTTGTAGTGACAGTATGATTTTCTTCATTTTCAGCCCAAACAAGATTTAGCCTTTGTCAAAATTAGTATCCATGATCAAACTTGTTTTAATAGTCGTGATTTTTTTCCAAATGTACTGCAACACTCAAAGTGTAATAGATTTTAGCAAACAGAAATCAACTAAAAAATTTAGGATTCCTTTGTGCAAAGCATTTTGTACAAATTGTTTCATTTCCTTGTGCTTATCTTTTCTACTACAAATTTCACTAGCTCCTTTATTAACTCAATCTTGCTATGTTGCGAAAAAACAACCAGCTGACTATTACAATGTCAATAATTTTACAAAGCAGTGCCAAAGCTCAATTGAAATTTGGCATTTAATTATCTAACAATTTCAGAAAAATCAGAATCACACCTATTTTCAAATGTGGTCTAGCATTACTGGGTGCAAATGTTGGCATTAAGGCACAGCTTTTGCAATAAGTGGCAAAGCGTTGTAAAGCTGCATATGGTATTACAAATTACAATGGAATTTTAGACAGCCACAGCTACCAGGCAAACAATTACTGTGAAATGCAATTTTTTAATTTCGTAATTTAATTAATATCCAGTTAATTATTCACCCACAACATGAACCAGTTGCAAAAGCATATAAAATAAGAAACATTGAGGTTTTCAATTTTGTGCACTGAGAATGAATCAGTGTTTTCAATACTAAGCTTTTTTTTAATCAATTAAATCAATTCTATTCAAACAAGATTTCAGGACTGAGAATGTGTAGTGTTACTTGAAATCAATTTCCTATTTAAAAATTTTGTTGATTGATTCAATTTCATAACCTTTAATGGAGACTAGTTACTTGAATACAGATATTTGCAGGTCTGAATCATTGCAACTGTGAAGAAAGCAGACCCCATTTGGCTGATTCCTCGAAAGCTTGCTTATAAGCCTAAAGGTTTTGACTGGATCTTAGTAGTTTCTTCATAGAAAGTGGTTATAACAGACTAAAGGACGTAAACAGATCAAGTAACATGATAGTTCTGGTGAGAGAAACACTGTTAAGTAGTTCTCTGTTAAATCGTCATGTTGAACTGAGGCTTTAAACAAATGCTACCCACTTTCCAGTGGTTTCAGCAAGACGGTAAATCATTTTGTTGCTTCCTGACTATGAGCACTTCAGTTTTCCATCTTCAGCATAGATTTCTTTGATATGTATCATTACTTTTGTACATTGCCAAGCAAAAGTAGAAAAACTAAACTGACATTTACATGTTAAACAACTTGAACAGTGTCCCAAAGAAACAAGCATAACAACTACAAAAAATTGTTCATCTATGGCCAGATTTCACAGATATATCACGTTTGTCCACACACAAGTTCAGTAATAAAAAAATTCTTTGCAACATGATAGTGCACATAGACAAGGCATAGCTGCAATCCATACAGTGCATGCAGGCAATGAATAATTGAC
>JGI24158J21664_10012508_pt1 | contig 11244 bp, 6 predicted proteins | sample Ectturendosymbi3_FD_21664 | JGI IMG/M metagenome (IMG submission 21664)
AAGCTAAATTTAGTTTGCGAAGTTAAAGTAAGCTAATCAATGTGCGACCCTCAATATGTTGTTCAATTTGCGGCCTCGGTCAAAACAGTGACATAATTTTTCTTTCGCAGCCTCCCACTACCTCATGCATTTCATAAATCGGTGTACTTGGAAGTCATCGCAACACTAGATTATAATAATCGTGATGGCGTTATTCATGCGTATACACTTTATGCTTGTGTTCATCAAAGTAAAATATTAGCGCCATCAAGCGCATACTCTTTTACTACCAAGAATGATCAAAAATGATCAAATTTTGTCTCCATAAATCTCCTGTAAAAATAACCATTATTTGTGTCTAAACTTGACGTTCTCTCGTGGCAATTTCATTTTCATTACTGGGTATGAGATGCATTCACATCAGAATATACTACAAAAGTTTGTTTTTGTTCAAACTGCCACGAGAACATATTGTGGAGTTTTACAGAATTACGCGAAATCGCAAACAATAATTGTTATAAAAGTTTTGAATTTAAATCCTGAGTAGTAGAAATCGTAATTGCCGGTGCTTCCCCTGTAGACGCCAGTATATGTTCTCGTGAGGGTTTGAACAAAAACAAACTTTTGTAGTAGATTCTGTTGTGAATGCATCTCATACCCAGTAATGCAAATGAAATTGCCACAAGAAAACGTCAAGTTTAGACACAGATAATCCCAGCACGTCGTTCAGAGCACGTTGAATGCATTTCAGCAATTTGATGAAAAATTCTGCAGGTTTACCTCCACCCTCTTGTTGTTTGCAGCAATTGTATGACCGCTAAACTGTCAATTGGTAGAGCTCAAAACGTGCGTCATGGTGCGATATCGACTCCTTTTGAAAATATCGTTAAAAGCAATTTTTGACACAGTCGTTATCTAAGTGAATCCTTGAAGTAATTCAACAATCTACATGCATCTTCTGTCGACAATCGATTTCGCAACAAAAAGATAAGCAGGAAACAGTGATTTAAGCGCTACTGAAAGTCATTGAACCAGCCGAGTTTTGTTTCGAAACGCTTAGAAGTTTATCCTCTGACTGCTTTTTCCAAGAAGCAACAACAATCTAAAATGGTTTGGATAACAAAATTTTGTCTAACCCTGCTCAGGTAACCTCTGCCCAATTTGGGCAAACGGTTCTTTACTTAAATTAAAAATTAGTTAATGTTCACGTAGAAAGCTGGTTCTTTCAGTAGCTGCATTTGTTTAGACGCTCTTTCGGGCAGTACTATCGAAATCTGCACAAGTTTTGTAGTTTTTGATGGGGAACAAAAATTTGCCCAAATTGACCCATGGTAACCTGAGGTGTAACAAAATTCCTTCACAAAGATCCCTCCTGAAGTAACCTCGACCAATTTTGGCAAAAGGAGTTGGTGCATGTAGGTTAATTAAGTCACGCCTGAAACCTTTGACCGAAGCCATCACGGGAGTATATCACACGAGTGCAAGCCCTGACGACACAAATCAATTTGGCGTGAATGGCTTCTGCTCAGCTCGTGGTTTTNATTGAGAAACACGCAGGAGAATGTATGACACCTTCTCCATTAGAGGAAAGNAATTGGATCCAGTATAGGCCTGCACCGGGTGCACTTGTGGTGAAAGGTCAAAGCATTTTATTGAGGGCATGAACCTTGTGCTTCTCTTTACCTAACTGAAGTTTCTAGAACTCTGGCTTAGGCACAAAAGGCTTGCTCTTGTTGTGCGTGCACTTGCGGTAAAAGGCCAAAGCATTTTGTTGAGGACATGAAGTTTGAGATCAGACAACGCTATGGAACCTGTCCACCATCAAAACAGAACAAAACGAGGTTCACGTGTCAATTGCCAACGACGGGGAGCACTTGTCTGCATTGATCACTTTCAAGTTTTCTGCAAAGATTACTCACACCCCTGCAATACTAATCCCGGATGATTTCCACCCACACAGGAATGGTGGCCACGTGGCCCCTAGGTGAAAATCACCCAACGTTATGGTTGATTGTGAGTTCAGGTGAAAATCACCCGACATTGTGGTTAGTGTGAGTTTTTGCTTTCCCTGTTAATGCCTTGACATTTTACAAATTGGCCAAACTAATTTGTAGTTTCCATATTTCAATTTGGGGGGCTTAGCCCACCACATCCCCCCTGTGGCGACGGGACTGGTCGTTTGTGAGACATGAAAGTCAATAGCAGTGTCGCAATCAATCTGATTGCCCAACAATTGTCGTAAAGCACTTGCCCATTTTGGGCAAATTTACCTTATGCGCCTGATTTTCGTAAAAAATTTGCCCTTTTTCGGCAAGATTGATTAATGTGGCTGAAAATTGCAATGAAAATAGAAAAATTTCATGTCTCAACCTAATTTACTTTATTGCAAATAGAAACACAAGCTTAAAATGAGGTTCTGTTTAAACCATAAACTGACCACCAGTGACGTTTACTGGCGGAATTTTTGGATTTTTCTTTACTATTGCATTAATTTGTTAAGAACACTTCCCACATTTTTGTTTGGAAAAATGCTTTTGTTCTTCATCATATAAAAAATTATCCAAAATCAACACGTTGTTTTTATCTGATCGGATGAGCTTGAGAAAGTTTGCTAAGTTGTACAAAAATCCGCGCGCGCGTCTAAACCTGTCAGTTAGTTCAGTATAAGCGAATAAACAATTCCTGCCCATTTCGGGCAAGAACAACAACGGTGTTTGTGTTTAGAGGTTACCTGATCAGGGTTGACAAAAGTTCATTTATGTTACTTACGTTGTCTGTCGTTTTCAATACAATTTTTTATTTGTATCTGCCTTTTGATTAGACCCTTGCGCTCTTTCAACTACGAAATCCTATGGTGTCCGCTGTTGCTCGACAACATCAGTTCTTTAAAGATCTGGTGATAACGAAAACAACTGTATGGCCTCGTGCCTCTTATCGTTATCGTGAAAGTAAATTTCTGACCGTTTTCTTGTCACGTTGCTTTCAATGCTTCGTTCCATTCTGTTTGGTATGATGGCATTGACACGAAACATTTTCAAAGTATTTCTTTTCTTTGAAAAAAACGCATAAAACCAATGAATATATGCATAAAAGCAGCAGTTGGACTGTTTGTAATGGAGTTTTTCAATGTAGTTTCTAGTAAAATACCATCGTAGGTATCTCTTTAATAAGACACAACCTTTTCTAGTTTAAAAGAACAATGCAAGTCGCAGATAAAGCTGAGCGTAAATCAAAGTTGCACCTTTTTCCATCCGTTTCCCTGTTGAATAGATGCATATAATCTATTTGAATTGCAGTGAATGTCTACGATAGACATTTGAAAAACGTTAAAAGAGAAATCTACAGTATATGCTGAATTGTCTTTATGTTTAGGAATCTCGCAGTAGGCCACCTTTTGACGATGTTCATGTGGAATGCAGCGAAGATTTAATAAATCTTAGATGCAGAGTTATAGCAGATCAAGTAACCACAAAAATGTCACGCTAGAGCGCAAAAATTAATACTATTTTTGTCTCAATAACGGTGGCATCATCGATTAAAGGCTTGTATTGTCATAGGCATCTGTATTTTTTATATCTCGTCGTTGAGTCTCAATGCTACGGCCTTCGCCTGCCAGGTTGCATTGCAAGATGTCGTATTCTGGAGGCAGCCAACCTTTCTTGAATATCATTTTTGCAACGTATGACACCAACAGGAGAGACAGCAGGCTTACGACCATCGCCATTGTTTTGTATGGGAACTTGATCGAGGTAGGGGAATTTCCGGTGTAGTTCAGGAAGGGCTCAAAGCCGATCAGATACTCCCCTCCGCCAAGTCGAAGAAACAAGCCCAAGCAAAATGCGACGATTGATCCATAGGTGTTCACATCGAAGTACATGACACCTAGAAGCTGTTGAGACACATCAATAGTAGTGGAAGTCAGTGACTCATAAATCAGTTATGGGCAGTGATCACTCACCGAAAGAAACGTCGACACATTACATTACAGCATAAAACACTCAACGAGGATTTGTTTCTGCGCACTCAAACGTACAGGCACCAAACCATAAGTTCTGTTTGAAAATTTGAAAATACTTGAAAAATGGGCCACTTGCAATAGCATTAACTTTATATGTGTCAGACTTTAATCATGCCTTGACTGAAAATTTGACTTAAATTTGTTGGCCAACTTTGAAGGCATTACGCAATATCCTTTATTGTGGACTATGGTCTCTTTTACTGGTTCAGTGAGGTGCCTACACTTTAAAAGCTTGTTTGAGCTGATGAAAGTTGAATGTTAATGACAGTCAAAAGGTAGGAGTCATGATTCCGATAAATTGCAGGATATCACTTATTAGTTCCAGGAATCCAGAAAGCAGTCCGCTGCCAACACCGGCGATACAATTCTGTATAAACAAAACTGCAATTTTGTTTAATCGTAGCGGATGCGAGCATGTCGTTTTGATCACAAGCTTCACTCTTTCTGCGTTCTGCAGTGGTCCCAGGCAGATAGATTTATTTATGCATTTTTGTGACTCAAACCACGAAGTAACATAAATGCAATAAAAGCAGCAAAGCAACAAAGGGATAAAAAATTAATTGTGTGTTAGTATAAAATAAAAATGAGCTAAACAACTGACTGTTTACGAAACGGTTTGCGAAAGGCTTTATTCAACTACTTAACCATTCCTATTGATGGTATAAATCAATATTAAATCGAAAACATTTGAAATGAAGAGGAAAAATGAAGTGACAAAATGATATTAGATAAACAACAGACAAAAGTTAGTAACAAAACTACGAAATCGAAGAAACAAAACACACAAAAGCCTTCCTATGTACAATGAGAATGTTGGGTGAGCAGTTGGAATAGTGAAGGGTAATAAAGAAAGAAGAGGCACTAAAGAAAACTTATAAAAACAAACCAATGTACGGACGAAGAATCTAAAGGCATATTGTCAAAAAAACAACACATGTTTGTATTGTTTCCGAAACGAAAAAGATGAAAGAGAGTTCAAGACTAGGAATTTCGGAGAAGAAATCTTAACCAGAGATATTTTTATCTTCGCAAAGTAGTATTTTTGGAAAAAAGCAATCCTTTTTGGTAGTTGCGAAATGATAGAAACTTGCCAAATTAATTGTCAAAGAGTTCAAGTAACAAATACTTATCCAAAATATGTAATTTTGTCAAGTGATAATTTAAATAGCTCACGAAATTTTAAAATTCAGCACATTGAATAAAGAACAAAAATCCACATATTTCAGACAGTTGTGTCACCAACATTTCTCTTTGAGGTTTGCAATAACTTTTATCGTCATGTATAATGCCAAGATATTTAAACTTGCTTTGTTTTGATTTTGGTTGATTATTAAAAAAGAAGATAAAAATTTATTGTTACGAGTTATTGATGAGCATATAATTGCTTTTGGAATAATTGATATGTAATTTGTTAACACGAACACAGTGGTCATTACTTTTGGTTTATTGTTTGCAAGTTTTTCAGATTTTTATGTTTTTTCCTGAAATAAACAGATTGATATCATCAGCATATAAAACAATATTAATTTGGAAGCTTTTACAATATTATGTCCATGAAATAATAAGGGTCCAATGATTTATCCCTGCGGAAGACCGCACGTTACAGGCAAGGAAGAAAATTTCATACCTGCATTTTTAGTATGATGAGCCCTGTTATTCAAGTAGGAAGCAAAAGGTTTTAGGGGTACTCCTCTTACTCCATACTAAAACAATTTTTGAAGTAGGCCATTATGATCAACGTAATCAAAAACTTTTTTTCAAAACCCAAGTCTATGAAAATTGCACATGCTTTATTGCATTGATATCTTTACTACGAATCGCAAATCCATATTGCTGTGGGGACAAAATGCAATTACTTGAAGAGTACAATTTTAGTGGTGTACATTATATTCATTAGGAGATTTGGGAATGGTTATTTCAGTTATCGGTGTAAGTTGAGAAATATTTTAAAATAAAAACAAATGAACATCTCAATTGTAAGGCGGGAGCTCACGCATGGGCAGTTTTGCATTCCTTGTGATAACATTAGCAAATAAGGTATTCATGCGACGTCCATTTAAGTCTCTATTGAAGAGGTCTTGGCTTCATCTGTTCGGCCCTCGCCTTTCCAACATTACCGATTTCTATCACTAAGCCTTGATGCAACCCCTCAAAAATGTCTACACACCATTGAGTGAGGCCCCGCAAAAGTGGGCGCCGCACTTGCTAACGCTGGCCTTGCATGCAAAGTATTCTTTTCGCCTAGATCACGGGATCGTTGCATTAGTTTCTTACGCCCAACCCCAACTATCTCATAAATCTTTTTGATTACAAGTGGACAACTCACACCATAGTAAAGTAGCAGATGGTGTTTACGGTTTGGTTTGCTGCGTGCATATCTGGAAGCTTGTGATGTGGAGAAATTTCAGAGATCTGAGAGTTATTTTGCCAAATATGAACTGTTGTCCTCGTCAGTGCAGCCATGTTTTGGTCAAAGAGGCATACTTACTTTGAGGTAAAAACATTTTTCTCAGAATGGTAGATAAACCAATTATGTTTTTAGACAAAGTAATAGTATAATAGTTTCAATCAAACAGAAAATATGTTTATCAGCATGCTTAGATGTAAACGTGTTGACTTTACGTAAATAATTTTTAATATTTTGCGTCAAGACTGTTTTTATACGAATAAACGTCAAGCCCCATTACCTCTCAAAACAATATATGCGTGGCCGAATGCAAAAAAACGCAAATGTAAAGTCAAAAGCGAAGCTTTCTTTGATTATTCTTTTCAACAACAGTTTTTGCGAAACGTCCACCATGCTTGTCAAAAACAGAAAAATATTATGATTTTTCCGTACAAGTGCTCAGTTTAACAACTTTGCTGCTCAGCAAAATTGGACATGGCTAAATCTTGGGCAAAGTTAAATAAAAATGAAAGCAAAGTCAAAACAAAACTCTGCCGTAACTTTTTAAAGACCCAAACCTCGATATCCAAATTAAAGCCTAGGCAACCTGAAAGTGGTGACAAAGGCGTAACTCAAGGTTAGGGAAGCCATTTACTATCACGGACGACATATATTGTGGAATTTTGTTGGCGAGCCGCAAATTAATTATTTTATCTTAAAATTTTATCCTTCCCATCCTATGGAAAATAAGAAGAGAAAACTCTGAGAAGGAGCGAGACATACGTCTCTACAGTAACGTATCTGCTTATCAAGGAGTTTCGTTTTGACACGATTTTGTGTTTTATCTAGGGGAACGAAAATTCTGATGCGGGCCGTATTAATTGTTCGCCCGGGCCACATTTGGTCCGCGAGCCGCACGTTCCCACCCCTGTCGTATGTGCTGGCAAAGAATGCCAAACCAAAAGAAGTTTTTACCAGAAATGCAACATGTCGAAACTGTTTTCTCGCTGGCTGCTGATATTCCATAAATGTATACGTTTACCTGAGGGAAGAGAAGCAAATAGACCAAATCAGTACATAGGAAGAAAAGCACGTAAACCGATTTGACCGCGATCGACAAAGTAGTCGCAAAAATTCCAGCGGCAACCACAGAAATCCGTAAAACCCAGACCAATTCTTTTTCCGAAGCCTGCAGAAAATTGTAAAGCACAATTAGTTAGCTTTAGGTTGTTTTTCCCCGCCATATTGTGGTACTTAAATCTTTTTGTGGAGATTTATATGGCTTTAGTGTATTCGATGGAATGCTACCGATATGTTATTTAACGTTGTTTTCATGCGTCAAATTAACACATTGTTTTTGTTAAATATGAATCAACAAAAGGTTGTCAAGATTGAAAGTTCATTTTGCGTTTCAAGTGTATACGCTGGCAAGTTATTGGCTGATTGGCAAAAACACATCTGGCTTTCATGAGTTGAAAAAAGCAAATATCGAAACCAGTAAGGCTTGAAAGCGACAGCCTCTGTTTCCCGGCTCCAACCACGTTTAAAAAGAGGATTGACTTGCATTAGTAACTTGTATAAACGGTTTCTACAAAACTCGCACGTGGCCCCGAACAAAAAAGTGTAATCAACTGTTTTCGAAAGTGTTTTTAAGTCTTGTTAGTATAGATGCAGGAACATCATTGGGTAATCCAGAATTTATGCAAGCGTGGCCTGCATAGAAAGCAACAAGTCCTGAGGCTGCCCGCTTTGGCCTGAGTCCCACATCTATCAAACGCTTTTCTCGGGGGGATTTTGTAAATACATGACGTCGAAAAAACTTTTCGAAATGAACTTTTGGAAAATCTATGTTTGGCAGACGGTATAAAAAAACAATAAACAAACAACGCTTCAAAAAACATTTTGAGAACGTCAGCGAAAAGCAGTGAAGGAAATAATGCAATGAGGATACGTAGGTTTCAAAAAATAACATTAATCATACCAAAAGCAAAAGGTCTATACACAAATTATGCAGAATACTTTTGTAAAAGCAACAATACTTATTTACTTTATATGTCACCTATGAAAGAAAGGCCTTGCAGGGGGAAAAATACGTAAATGTCCCATAATGTATTTGGCTGTGGAAAATTGTGTCATAAATTTGTGCTTTGATACTCTGAGCTGTGCTTTTGCTTTATGCTTTCAAAGATACTAATTCTAAAAAATGTTTCTTTCTTGTCAGGTATTGTCAACGTGGCATGACTTCGTTTGGAATATTTTTATTCAACAGTATTTCATAAGTCACTATGATAATAAAAATCAGATTCTTAACTTTTGTCTAAAGACTTTTTTGTACACATTTCTTGTAAACAAACTTGATGTTGACAGCACACTGGAATCTGCTGATGACATCACCGCAGCAGAGACTGCACCCAGACCAAGAAATGATACAACAGGGGGAGTCAGGTGTTGCAGAACTATTGACAGAATCAAGGCAGACTGGCCATTTTCAGCTGGTGTAAGATGCGTAATCTCGGCATATGATGTAGCTGTCCAATCTGAAAGAAACTGGATTGTTTCAGAGATTTCTAGATATACTGCAGTAAATTGCATAAAAAATGCCTCCAGCAAAAGTTTTCTGAATCTTTTTGTGCGCACAAATGCCAGCCACATTTTCTTTAACATTGCTAGATTTCACGAAAAAGCTCGAAAATTTGAAGTAAATGTCACCTCATTTACTACTACTCAAAGTTAATTTCTTTATTTGGTTTTAAATTGTATTTATTGTATTTAAATGATGTACTTTTCGCGTAGTTGCAACAAAAACCGTAACTCAAAACCTTTGAGAAACTTATCGGTACTGCTAGTACTATAGCGTGAGGTTTACAGCCATATGTCGCCTACCAGCAGGTGCAGACTGGGGTCTGCCGTGTGACCTCTTTGGTCAGTTTCCATTCAACATTCAAAACCAAGCTTGGGCTAAAACCCCACCTAACCCTAACTGAAGAGAATAAGAGGTGTTGGTCGTCAGCTGTTCCAGTGTTATCTTGATCATGGTTGCTATGGAAGGTGATGAGAAAAAATTCTAATGATCTATTTGAGTCATTCTTAGAAGACGTACGAAGTGCGTATCGCTAGAATAAATGTTTGGAAACATTAGATGGCTTGTTTATTTTTACCTTTCTTCCTTTAATATCAATGTGATTAGAAATCCTAGCAAACGTACAAATTAAATGTAAATGCAAAACAAAAACAAAAAAAATTGTTTTGTTTTCATATGAATGGATAATGCAGCGGTAGACCTCGCGCTATAGCACTAACGTGAGGTAGATCTCAAGCTGTAGTATGGTAGGTCTCACGCTATAGTAGTACCAATTTATCTGCTTTCTTTGTTCAGCAGCGGGTGAGATTTTTAGCCTTCTTCAAGCTTGAAGTACGATTGAAAGCAATTTTCTAACCTTTTTTCTGATACATTTTTCCATGGACGTCGGGAGGAGAGTGCATGGGGCCTTGACCCCCCTGGATTTTGAAATTTTATATTTTCCTATAAATTTCTCAGCAGAAAAATTTTCTTGTCAGTTTCGAGTTGGTAAAATGAAGTTTCATCGCCGTTGGCCTCCCTGGAAATAATGTTTTTGGCCCTCACCTGGAAAAACCTACTGTTGGTCCCCTCTGGAAAAAAATCTTTCCGACGCACATGCCTATTTCACTGAGAACAAGCAACATCTGCACTACGATTGCAGTCACCGCAAAAGTACTCAGCGCAAAGAGAGATAGGAATTGATGAAGAAGTGCCAAAGTCGCGTGCTGGAATGCTTAAATGTTGATCTTGTTTGTCGTAGTGATGGGTGCTTGGAATAAACGGATTACCGCTGAGTTGATTGAGTCAAATAATAGTTAAATTAAAAAGAGCACCACATCTGAGTGGTGTGTTGAAACTGTGTTTATTAGTTTAAAGACATGGAAGTTGGTTTATGATTTCCAGGACCTTTTGGTTTCATGAACATAATCTTTGTTAGAGTTTCATTATATTGTTGTAAGCACACTTGCCTAAAATTGTAGTTATTGAAGTTTTTATTACAAACGCAAATTTGTTCCAGTTTTGGTTTTTGTCTCGATGAGAACGAACTGTGCCTTTTCACGTCAAAAACACACCTCAATTACAACTTTACACAATTTTAAATTCTTGCAAATTCCCAGACAAAACACACTTAAAATCAAATAATTTTCATCCATCGTAAGAACGCAGGCGGCTATTAGCAAAGTTTGAAAAATATAAATTTCACATAAGAAACCATCTAAAAATTTTTACTGAAAATATTTTATGTAATCTTAATTTTTAAACAATTTTTATGAGCAAAACTTTTAACATTTTTTCCAATTAAAACAAAGTTTTTATTTTTTTATAAAACAAAGTTTTGCTTCATATTTTTTAATAAAAACAAAGCAAAAGTTTTTATTGATAAATACAAATTTTACAAATAAACAGCGCTAACTTGTGGACGCTGCAGCGGCTCCAATAAGAATCGGTGGAATGGACATTATGATCGCTCCAAGACCTCCAGCCACACTCAGCAATCGTGCTGTTTCAGCGCTCTTTGTTGACAAGACTCGCTGCCAGAATACTTGCCATGGAATGCCACCGAATGTCTGAGGATGAAAACAACAAAGAGCAAAATGTAATGTAACCACATGAGTTCTGTTAGTTGACCAGTAGAAAAAAATGTATTACTGTCATCGAAGAGAGAAAGACATTAAGGATATGAACTTACCAGGACTAAGGTGGAATCGATCCAATATCCTGCATAATTATTGTCCCAGGTTCCCAGCCACGAATGGTTGCTTTGAGCAGTCTCGATGATATTTGACACTGCTGGGTTAG
>JGI24158J21664_10012509_pt1 | contig 11244 bp, 6 predicted proteins | sample Ectturendosymbi3_FD_21664 | JGI IMG/M metagenome (IMG submission 21664)
ACCGAACAGAAACAAGAAATCAAGGAAGCGTTCGAACTGTTTGATACAGATAAAGATCAACGAATAGATTACCACGAGTTAAAAGTAAGGCAGTTGAGTTTGAAGAAAAAAGCCATGCTTGTTCAGAGGCTTGGTCTACCGTACTGTAGGATGGTAGGTTGTTGCAATTTTGCTTGTGAACATGCTATTAATACAGACTAGAACAGCCGTCTGTTGCAGCTAAGCCCGATTATTATGAAAACAAGTTAAGTGTTGAAAGACATTCCAAGTAGATGCATTTAAACTCTTTGTGTTTTCTCTGCATAGATTTAGGACCAAAAGCGTTGCTGTAGGCTAAACAGATGCACCATTCCACGCACTTACACTGTTACAGTTACACTTAAGTACTGAAGTTACAGCACTGTTCTTCAAATTTTTTGAAAAAATTAGGTGATTGGATTGTTTCAGTGTTTGCACGTTTTGCTATTAGTACCAAGCAGCAGACTATTTGACCTAAACCAGGGATGTGGAAGCAGCTATTTCGTTAACCACTTCCACTTCCACACCTATCGCTTCCGCTTCCACCGCTTCTGCTTCCGCTAACAAAAAATGAGAAAACGATCGTTAACTGATAAAATCGGTAAGCTGCACGATGACTTGGCTTTCTATGAAGAACGCCATGGATGCTAGTTATGCTTTTTCTTGTTCTCTCGCGTTACTGATATCGCATGTTCATTCAGACTTATAGTGCAACTTCACCGTTTAATCCACATCAGGAAATGGACAAAACTTTCAACTTACTCTTCAAGTCAAATAACCTATGTGGAAGCGGAAGCAGTAAAATTTTCACGCTTCCGCTTCTACAGAAAAAGGACCGCTTCCACATCCTTGACCTAAGCTGAACAGTTCTGTTATTTCTGGCCTATTGGTTCCAAGTTGTATGAAAATAGTTGATGTTACCCAAAGCTGCTGTTGCTTTGAGGCACTGAAAACAAGAAGACAAAAGAAACTTGTGAGAAGCAACAGATGCACAATGAACAGAATTAGATAAAACGAGTACGGGAAAATGGTAATATAATAGTACAGAAGCACAAATGTTGAATCAAATACATACATAACAAACATTAACGTAAAACAGATGATGGTGGGCAAGTAATGGATAAAGAATTGCGTATGTACATATGAGCAGATGAAGCATGCACATGATAGAAGTAAGCAACAATATAATGGTTATGAGGCAGAGAGCAAAGCAATAAACACAACATTTCATAACAAAATCATGTAGCAAGGGCAGGGAACAATGTTAAACACACAAATTGTGAAAAAGTAATAGAATTACTCATGGACCATAGTGGAGTACCATCATTGCATGCATGTCCCATCAGGCACATATCATCACCAAATGATGTTGAAGAAACAAAGGTATAAGCCGATCACAAAAAGTTTAGCACTAAACAGTAATTCAATTAGTGTAGGGTACATGAAACACAAAATAAATCCAGTTGATGAGCAGAGTATTTAGTTCTAGAAAAGATACTGTTTTATTCATTCATAATGTCTTGTGATGAAAATCATGGCCAAACAAAACGATATAAATGACCTTTTGCAGATTTTTCGATAACTCTTTTATCATCATCAGTGCATTGCAAATTGAATTGCAGTGATCCTGCTGCAAGTTCTTATGGTCAGTCAGGAAAAAAGTGCTGTGAAAAATGAAAAACGCGAAACGCTGTTTCAATAGCAACGTAGTGGCCAAAGCATACATAGTCACATGACTTATCTGGGAAGTGCCAATGGCGATGGTGCATGATGTCATGGGTGAGGCATGAAGATGAAGCTCTGTTACAAGTTGTCTTGACTTATGAGGTATATTCACCTATCGCATAAGTATGATTGGCATCATGTCACTGACATTATAATTCAGCTTTACAGAATTATGGGCCTGGAAACTAAACTGAAGTGAATGTCTGTGAGATCCTGGAGGTGAACATTGCTCCATTTGCCTCGAAAGCCTTATATTGGGTGCTCTGGTCTTTGTTCTAATGTAAGTCACACAGGCACATGGCACCCTGTGTTTTTCAACTATTTTTTCAGCCAGTCTTTTGTTGACTCTGGTGCCATCCCACTACTACTGTGAAGACAAGGGGAATGAAGATTTATCAGTGTCAATCACTCTTTGGTTGTACTTATCCTTCTCTTTTTCATGTTGGTAAATCTGTGAAAGGGTCTAACCAGAATAAGATTGCGAGGTTGGATGTTTGATCCGTATGTCAAAGAACATTTTCTCACAGCTATTCCACAGTCCTCTCGCACTAAGTATCCAACCTTACATTGTCAGCAGTATTGACTTTTCCTTCAAAATCCTTTTCATTGATTGGCAGAAGTGTGGTTTCTGGTTCTATTTGAACATATCTAAAGACCTCTCATTATATCTGTGCCTCAGTCTCTCACTGGGTTGTGCGTCATTGAAGTGTGACTCCCCATTTTACGAGTCTGTGATCCACAGAGTTTATCTCTCCACAAGCACAGTGGGTATGTATACCTTTTCCTTCCGTCCAAACCTCATGCAGATGGCATCCATGATTCTTGTTTGTTTAGTGTATATCCAATCAGTTTAATTGGCAAGGCTGAGAGCCAAGAAGATGTCCCTTTTTCCAATGCTCCTTTTTTGAGTTATTGTGACTCAGGTGTAAGTTCCTCAAAACAGCTACTTCGGCATTTTGTGTTCTTCTCTTGTCGTATTCTGCTTTTCATGTTTATGGTATATTGCTGGTCTAAGGTTTTTTTTAAGATCAAGTTTTTGGTTGTATATTTGGTCTGTTAGTTTAGCAGTGATCAGAATGAAGTTATTATATTCTGTCTTGGCAGTTTCCTGAGGATTTATCAAACCACCATGCCTGAGAGGAAGAGCTAGTATTTGTCTTTCAGCATCACTTATCTCTTGTTCTACTAGAGCAGGAATTAATTGATCTCTGATCGTGTTTTCCAGTGATTCAAATAAATCACTTGTGTCCGGTGCTTTTCTTTGGAAATGGGACCATCTGGAGCATAATCCTTCATGGTGAATGCTGAGTATGCTGCTTGAGGATCATCTTGTGGGTAATTGGAGAGTAGCTGAAGGTCTTTTACTGCTCCAAGGTGGCGTTCACCTTGATCTGTGATTTTGATGCTAGTGCTTTTAAAAAGTTTTCTTGCAGATTTCTTTAAACTACTGTTTTTTTGTTATGAGGATGGTCTTTGCAGGTTTTAGGCAGTACCCAAAGTCTAGTCCCTAGGCCTGTATGTAGTCCCACCACTATCTGACACCTTCCAGAGGTCCAACTGCAGAGCTGTCATCCACAAGTCATACCTGTTTCTCACATCATCATACACAGTTTCATTGCTTAACTTAGTGCTTGTATCAGTGGTCATGTGGAGATAGCATACATTGCCATTGGTGCATTGTCACCTTGTGTCACACCCTTCTGTGACAGTATGTGGGCCTGTTTTCCAAACACAACATGTTAGGAGTGTTGTAGGTGTTGTGTAAGTAAGTGTATATGGGTGGACATAATCTTCTGATGTTTTCTAGACTGATTTTTCTGTTAAGTTTGTTGAATACATTGTTTGCATCAACTAACATTGAGCATTGGAAACTTTTCCTTACAAAAGGTATTGCTGCTTCTATGCCTGATTCCAGTCTGGCACATGCATGTAGTGTGTCCTGCAGCATGAAAGATGTCTTCCTGTAACAATCTTGTGATTGTTTTTTCCAATGATTCATCATCATAGGCATTCACTACACCTACTGGCCTAATGCCGTTGTCTTTTTTGTGGGACAAGTCTATATGCGAGGAGAGTAGATATGTGGTGGTGTGGAATAGTGGCTGTTGCCAAATGTTTGGCAAGGGTGGCTATTTCGTAAGCTAGTTTTTGTGAATGGGTGCCATATGATGTTGAACAAATCGTTTCTTTCCAAGTTTCCATGTCAATCTGTGCTGGTCCTCCAGGCCCTGATGAGCTTTTTGCACAAGATGCAATTTCATCTTGAGTTTTGTTTTCAAAGATGACATTCTCTGCTTTTGTTACGTGGGAAGAAGTTATGGCAGATTGTTTTATTTCCCCTGCTTTTGATAGCTTTTCATTCAGCTTATTTATGGTGTCTCCAGTGATGTCATGTTTTGCATCAATGTCATCGGCAGTATCCACAAATCTAAAGACTGTTTTAACTTTTTTTGTTTTGGCTGATTTGTTCAGTCTTGTTTGGATAGCTTCACACTCTGGATCAGTTCTTGCAACTTTCCGTGTTTCACCATTCCATTCTCCTTTCAAGTATTTGACACGTTCTCTGTTTTTTTTATTTGAGTGATGGCTTCTGGGGTATTAGTGGAAGAAATAATTGTAGCATGTGGATTGCTACTGGTTCCCATTTTTTACTGCAGTTGAAGAGCCCTATAAGATGAGACACTTTGGCAATTATTGTTTTTTCAGCTTTTCATCTGGGGATTTACATAATTTTTTTCCATCTTACAATTTCTCTACATGCCCAATTTAAACCGTTGATTTTCTTAAACCGTTGATGTCCTTCATCTTGCCCCATGCTATAAGCATTTCTTTTTGAGTCAATCCCTTATCTTGATCCTGGCAACTATGGCAGAACCATTTCAATCTGTTATCTCTAGAATTGTCTTCACAGCATATGTCATATTGATCCCGTGGCATTTCAATACAAGTGCGATGTTACCATTTTGTGCCCGCTCCATCACACTCTAAGGCCTCATGATCATAGGTGCAAATTTCCGTAACAAACTCCACATTCACTCATCCCAGATGCCTCAGCAGCCTTTCAGAATTTCAGACAACAAGCTTTATTTAGTCTACACCAGTGGTTCTTAAACGTTACAAATACGCTGAACCCTTGTGTAGTTTTCCAAGCTTTTGTCGAACCCCATTTTTGCCCAATACAACAGAAAGTAAAAATGGGTTGCTGAAATCAGATGACCTTCATCAAACGCCTGAAATGGTTCTGTCGAACCCTAGGGGTTCGATCGAACCCAGTTTAAGAACTACTGGTCTACACTATACATTTGAGCCTATTCCATCCCTGAAACTTATACAAATAGAATGAAGGCACTCTACAGTGAATATCTTGTTTAATGCATGGAAACTTTTCAGTTGCTAATCAAAATGTCTTGGGATTATTTGAAAATGTCATGGGATTATTTCGTTCATGTTTGCAATGGACCTCTTCATTTGTATTTTTGACTCTAGAGTATATTGCTTGCTTTACCAATCTTTTGTTTGCATCTGATGTTTTGCGCAATGTCTCCCATTTTCTGTATTTTACTATGTTTTTTAAATGTTGTTTATGCTTTCTACCATGCGTCACTGGCCTGAACTGAAACGTAGTGTTTGTTTCTTATTGTTGTTGGGGTTGATCATCTCAGTCATATGTTTCTTGTTAAATGATGTAACATTTCAGAGCAATTCAATGTTACATTGACTTTGTTATTTCCTGAAAAGAATGTTTTTAATTGTGTTCTGTAACTTTTGAATTTTGGTGAAACTTGCATAGATGTACCAACATGATTACGTATCTGGATACATTTTGCACGTATTCTGATACTTAATACACTAAAAGTATAGTTAATGGAAAATGTTTGAGCACTGCCCCATTGAAAAAAGAAAAGGTCTCATTTTTTTGCATTTAGGAAAAATAAAATTCTTCAAACACTTGAATAAGCTTTTCATGATTATAGCTGTTTGTAGCTTGGTTTGTTAAAAGAACATTCGTGGTGAGTGTGACACGTTTGAAAGCACAATATGCATATTTTGTAAAAATAACATACTTTTTTTGCCAAAGTGGTTTGAGTTGGCATATAATGCACTTTAACTAGTTGAAAAATAAAGTACTGTAGTTCTCTGCTTCTTCGTAAGAGTCAAGCCTAATGTTTCAGGCCATTTCTTGTGAATGCAGAAACTTGTCTTATTAAATTGTAAGAAACATAAATGATTTGCAAATAAGTCTTCTTTTCTGGCATTTGTTTATCATTATAAGATTTATTTGGCAGTCAGGCTATTTTAACGACATGCTCTGTTAATTTTGTTTCCAATCGTATGTACTTTTGAGTTGATGTATTTTAGCAAAAATATGCACTGCACTAGTCCGATTTACTGTACAACTAGAACCAAACACCTTTTTTGATATTTTACTGGGATGAGAGACCTGTGTTTTAGTTGAGCTTTGTTGTTCTGTTAAAGTTAATTTGCATGTTTATGTTCGTTTTTGAAAAACACGTTTTCAGTATGATTCAGTGAACTAAATCATCAATGCAGATGTGGTGTGCAGTTATTCACTGTCACTGTGGAAGCTAAACGTGAGCCGAAGGTCAACATCAACAACGAAACCCTGCCTTTCTGCTCTGAGCCCAAGAACCTCGGAGTAACGTTGGACAGGTCGCTCACTTTTCGCCGTCACCTTGAGTCATTTCGCAGGAAGCTGACATCACGCGTCGCGCTCCTGAGGCAGCTTGCTGGCTCCGGTTGGAGTGCTGGAGCAACAACTCTGCTAACAGCCACCCTAGCCCTGGTGTATTGAACCGCAGAGTACTGCGATCCTGTCTGGCGCCGCAGTGCTCATACCCGCCTTATCGACTCCGCCATCAACGACGCCTTGCGAATTGTGACTGGATGCCTGCGTCCTGAACCAGCGGATAACCTTCCAATCCTCGCAAGCATCCAACCTGCGGAGCCTCGTCGCAATGGAGCCACACTCTCTAGCACGCCGTGCCATGGAGCCTGGACATCTCCTCCACTCAGCGCTCACCCGTCCATCGAGTGCAGATGCATGGCGCCTCAAATCGAGACACCCATCTGTACCCGTCACACAATATCTCATCTGTTCATCTGACAACAACAACATAAGTGCGGCGCAGTGGGCGGATCATCAATGGAATGCGGAGTGGGCGGACATCTCCACAAGACTCCGCATTTTCATCCCCGACACCGGAACACCCAACCCCCCGGAATGACCCTCCCAAGAAGAGCCTGGGTTCGGTTTAACCGCCTCCGCACCGATGTCGGACGTTTCCGCTCCTGCTTGTACAAATGAGGGATGGCCTGCCCTGCGGCCTGTGAGTGTGGCGCAGAAGAAGAAACCGTCGACCTTGTTGTCCTCCAATGTCCAATCCATCGACTTCCTCATGGTCTGCACATGACCTGACGGTTCTGGACGATGAAGCGATCGAATGGCTGCTCAACACTTGCACCGAGATCTAATGTGGCCAAGCAGTGGATTGAAGAGCTGGCTGAAAAGAAGAACTGTGTTTTGAGTTTATTTGTAATGAGATGATTTTTTCTATCAGGGCTGGATAAAGTGTGGAAGAAGCTTCCCGGAAAATCGCACATGCCCGCGGGAAATTAGTCAGCTGCAAGTCAAGTAAAATCAAATAAGACTCAAATAACATGCAAGCAAATCACAAAGCGGGCTGTACGAATTTCTTCGCTGCGTCAAGTTGGCCCAGTATCTGGCCTCGTAACGCAAGAGTTACGCGCACGTAATAATAGTGGCCTCATGTAGTCGCTGGTCGCGTGCTATAATGGCGACATTGCGTGATCGTTATAAGCAGTCCATATAGAGCAGGGGTCCCAAACACCCGGTCAGCATGAGCATTTTGTGAGAGCATTTTGTGCCGCCCGCGATACTTCTTGAGAATTTTCAAATATTAACATTTGTGTTACTTAGTTTATTCACCGGTGTTTAAATGTGCTCTTCTAACAAAGTAACAAGCGCCTTTTAAACGAACGTAGATACGGCTAGAAATGATTTGCTTATAACTCAAGATATCTTTCGCAGGAAATAAGATGTAAAAAGCTGTTTCTAGTGAGATTGAGATACCGCAGTTGTTGCCTAAGCGTCATAATGCAGCCCTCGGGTTACTTCATTAGTCCTCATTTGGCCCTCGGAGCAATTTGAGATTGAGACCCCTGATATAGATTACTTAGCTAAGTAATCTAAAACTCTAATTTTGGTTAAAAAAACTTCCTTTCAAATTAAAGAGTGCCCACACAAAACAAATTGTATTTCACGCGAGCATTTACGATTTGCCGGTAAGGTGCTTCCCGATTTCCACAAGCAAGGATTGGGTGCGAGAATTTGCCACTCGCGTCGAGAATTAGCTGCTTCCACTGCTTTTGCACTCCTTCAGTAGCGCGTTTTTGTGTACCGAGCAGCAGCGTGGTACACTGCGGCGATGCAACTGTCTGCACGTTGAATGTGAATCGATCCAAGTTGATCAATGTGAACGCAGTGGTAGACTCTTTGATGCGACATTTTCAAGAAACGAATTCTTTTTGTGACGTCATAAAGAGACGATAGTCTTCAACTTGCGGCCCACGGGAAACCGCGATAAGCTTCCCGGGAAATTTACATTTTTTCAAGCCCTGTTTTTCTGTTATCATAATGAAATACTGACCAGCTTGCCCCACCAGAAAGAATGTTTAAAAATGTTACTCATTGTCATTTGGTAAGCACATCCTACAGTTAGGTGAAGAGAACTTCACATTAGCGAACTCCTCACATTGTGCAAAATGTAATAATGAAGCTTCAAGTAGTTGAAATTTTACATGTTATCGTGCTTACCCTCTGCTGCATCCTCTTAAACCACAGGTGTCCAAACTTTTTTCAAAGAGGGCCAAATTTTATCATATGAAGTTGTTTGTAGGCCAGTAGTCCCTTTACTGCCTTTTTAAACTGTACAGTGCAGGCTAGCATAGTTCATGCATTTTGCTTAAGATCTGAAGGAGAACGACTTTATGGTGGCTTCTGTGCTGATATTCACTCTCAGCATGTTAAGACACAATGGGAAATGTCTTGAGTAGTGAGAAACAGCTGTCACTGAGCCTGCACAACCCAGCATAATGCAGGCTTTGGAAGACTGTGTACAACACAATCTAAAACCAAAGCCATGGGGTATGTCAAACGTGCCTATGGGTTAAATGCAGCCAACAAGCTACACTTTGGACATTCCTGCCTCAAAAACAAATCTCTGCCTTGGTGTTGTCAGTGTGGTCTTTGCATTGCTCATATGTACTTCGTGGGTTGGCAACGCACGTCTTTGTTGCGGTAGAATGTTCCCCATATCTTTTCAGGGCACTCCTTCACAGGTTTTAATATCCATTATCTGCTTTCCTGTTGTACCCCGTCCGTATTATATCATTGAAGATTATGAAGGTACCTTGCAGAAAAACTTTCCTTGTTTTTTGTAAAAGCGACAATCAATCAACCTGGCAACAACTGGATTTTCCAAAAACGTTGCTGACAAACCTGCAGTTGCGGAAACCCTTGGTCAACCAATGAATATAAAACGTTTGGAGACCAACGCTTCTGCTTTCTCGTACCTTCTTTTTATTCCGAGTTGAAGGGTATTTTTCCAGGCTTTTGCATCATGCCTGTTTTTGGAGTCAAACACTTGGGTAGTTTCTCGCACAGAACGTTGAGAACTTTGTGCATGCGCTTGTTAAAAACTGTTGGTCAAAAAGGATCGGAAGTGTTTGCCTTTTATTTGCACAGATTGTTGTAGATCTTCTGCATTAAAATTTCCGTCCACCAACAACCGCGGCTATCAGTACTCAACGAATTTCGCATTTTTGCTGCAGGTTGCCATGCGAGCGCTTGGATTCGAAGTAAAAAAAGCAGATGTTTTGAAAGTGCTCCGCGACTACGACAGGGAGGGAACAGGCAGCATCAGCTTCGAAGACTACAACGACGTCAGTAAGTATCGTGCCAGAGTCACGCACGAGTGTGGAAAATGAATGAGTTTTTTATGCAGTCTTTTAAGGTTTAAAGTTTTCACTCAGTGACCGAATGGATGCTGGAACGGGACCCGCAAGAAGAGCTGGCGAAAGCATTCAAACTCTTCGACGACGACGACACTGGAAAAATATCGGTGACTTTTTTTCTTAACAAAGGGATTAAATTATCGGTGACAATAAAAATATCAGAAAAATATAAAAAATATCGGTGACTTGTCCTTGCGACAGCAAAGAATATCAGAAAAATATTTAAAAACAACTGGCTTTTTTTTAACCTGCTTGGTCTGAATTGTTCAACAAATGCGCGCGTCAGTTCGAGTTCTCCATGAGCTGCAAGCCGTTTCATGCTATTTTCATTTCCGCAGTTGAGAAACCTGCGCCGGGTGGCGAGGGAACTCGGCGAGAACATGTCCGAGGAGGAGCTGCGCGCCATGATAGACGAGTTCGACACAGATGGAGACGGCGAAAGTATGTGACGCTTCTTTGCTGTTCAGGCTTAACTTGTTCTCCTAGGCTGAGGGGAAATTTTTGTTGTTGCGCGCAGGGCATGGCTTGTTTACTGCTCTCCTCAAGAAATGTTAGATACAGGTCAAAAAGGTCTCCAGAATAGAAACGCTTTTGTGCCAGCTGTCCGTTCGTCTTGTTACGTTTTATGATGAATTATGAAAATTCATGGTTTGAATCATAGTTATGCGTCCGGTAGAGGCGCTGTCCTGGGTTTGATTGTCACGGGTGGAGAAATTTCCTGAAGTTTTAAAATAAACAACGATTTGGAAGGAAAAGCAGGAACACGGAAAGTAGTATTTGCACAAGTTGTATGCGTTTTGCTGCCTGGCACCCGTTCCATATCCACAAACAACAGGTGCCGTTTATTCGTTTCCATGTTTTGTTTGGCTTTATACGTGGTTGAACTTTCACTACTAAGCTTTCAGCGTACGTTAGAATTCAGTTGCGTTGACGCTGCTTATTACTGTGTGAAGTAAAATAATAATCACCAAATTGCGACCGGTAGACGCGATGGGGGGGAAAACGAAAGCCCCAGGTCGTTCAACCAACTACCCCCCCGGATAGTTTGTTTATCTTCATTTATGTCAGTTTCGGACGGTGTGACGAGGATGGATGTGAGAGTGTTGAATCACGCTTGGGAGTTGGTTTGATGACCAGCACAGTTGTGGGGGGTTGTTGTGTTGTGAAGGGGTTCGTATTGTTGTTGGAATGCTCGTGCATTTTATCTCTCACATGCAGTACAATGTCTCGGGTCGTTTAACTACTTTGCAAATGTTGTAATTTTCATAAAAGAACACGTATTAAAAAAATCAAAGTTATGTATTTCATTGACATTAAAAAAAAGAATTTTGCTGTGATGGTCTTCACTCTGTTTTGCTAGAACAAAGGTCTATTAGCACTTACCTAAACATTTTCCCACTGGCTTGTATATCTACAAGTAAGTTCATTAAGTTTTAGCTTTGTTAA
>JGI24158J21664_10012513_pt1 | contig 11242 bp, 9 predicted proteins | sample Ectturendosymbi3_FD_21664 | JGI IMG/M metagenome (IMG submission 21664)
CCCCCCCCCCCTTAAAACAGCGCATTGTAATCATCTGTTACATCACAGACCACGTCCTGTTGTCAGCCGACTACTCCCAGCTCGAACTACGGGTTCTGGCTCATTTGTCAAAGGACCAAACCCTGTTGCGCGTATTCAGCGATGACGATGACGCCACTGACGTCTTCTGCGGAATAGCTGCTGATATTTTGAATAAAAACAATCCTGATGACGTTTCCAAAGATGAAAGGCAGATGATCAAGCAAGCTTGTTACGGTCTGTGCTGTTCCTTATCTATGCGTACATCGCCCGTCTTTACCTTATACAAACGTATGCGTCTAACTCTATGACGTCACAGAGCCTACTCAAGCGTCTAGTGAAGTTTGCGTTCTCCGGTAAACTGTTTGAAAACCACCAATTGCTGCTTGAGGTTGAAACAATTTTTTGTCCAATGTACACCTCGCTATAGACGCTACAGAAGCGGATGTGACGTCACATATTTAAACGCAGTCCGTGGTTTTGTCTGCAGCGCGTCATAGTGACGTAATTAAAGGTTTTCTTAAAAGTTAGTGGGTCAACTCAAAAAACGGTAAAACTTTTCGTTTGCTACCCTTCCTTGTCTCTTCGCAGTTAAATTGCGGAGGTCATTTCGGTTCAAGAAAGCGGCGAAAACTCGCGATGAAACGCGAAAATTGCCGAGCGCGTGACATCGACGTCAACGACAACCAGGCGTGCCGCACAACTAGTGTAAATTACGGGCGTGCCTGTTAAGAATGATGTATTTCCCGCAGCGTTCGGCGGCTGGGGGAGATTTTGAATAAGATGCAGAACTTGCTTTCGTATACGTCATGTGCATGACGTCTCTTGTTGCCAGGCGTGTGGTGCTGAAAACGAGGTGCGGGAAGCACATCTGTAAGATCGCCGCCATGATTCAATGTAATCTAGTACAAAAAGCTGTGGGAACCTGTTCCCGCTCCACTACACCCTTGCTTGCAACCACTGGCCGAAGCTTTCAGTTACGTACGCAATAAACGCTTACGTCATCATTCACGGACGAATGGGCAGCAAACACGTAATCGTGCTTCATTAGCGTCTGAAAAAAAGAGTCCTCGTCAAAAACCAACACCCTGTTGTTGTGGTTCAGTACGCGAGCAACATATACTGCGTACCTTTGCTTGAGGTCGTGTGTGTTGCAACAGTCGATGGATGACGTCACAGCTGCTTCACCCGACCCGAGGTTGTATCGTGTTTAGATCGTTGCACTGATCCACAGGTATCTTGTACGGCATGGCCGCCAGCACTTTGTCAGTGAGGTTGGGGCGGGGCGAGCGCGAATGCCAGTCGATCATGACCAGCTTCCTCGACCGATACGCATCGCTGCGCTCCTACCTGCACCAGGTGGTGCACGAGTGCAGGGCAAAGGTCAGTGTTGACGTCACACTTTGAAGCTGTCGAAACAAACGTTTACAATGTGTACTTTTGTTCTCGTCGCTGTTGCCAGGGTTACATAGAAACGGTCTGCGGCCGAAGGCGCCACCTGCCGGACATCGAGAGTTCGAACGCAAGGAGGCGCTCTCACGCCGAGCGCCAGGCCGTCAATGGCACCATTCAGGGGTCGGCGGCCGACCTTATGAAGGCGGCCACGTGCAAGATACAGAAGGAAATGACGAAACGCCGCTGGCGCATCGCTCGCCACGCGCCCGCGCACGACGGTGACGTCATTTCCTGCTATCTGGTCCACAACATCCACGACGAGCTGCTCTACGAGACGCGGCCCAGGGACCTGGGCCAAGTGGTGCCGGTCATAATGGACTGTATGACGCACGCCCTGCCCTTGCGTGTCAAGCTTCAAGTAAAAATCCGTGTCGGGCCCACTTGGGGCCAACTGGAGCCTTATGTTTCATGACGACGTTCTGCAATTCGCTGAACTTCACATTTTGTACTCCCTGGCCTGGCCGATTCGGCTTGTTTTACCCCCCTACTGTCCTTGGCCCCCGTGCAATAAGCTGCGTTATTCAACTCGTGTTTTTGTATGGCGCGCAACTGAACTGTGGAATGTTTAATATGCGATGTTTGTTTTTTCATTGTCCAATCTTCCGCCATCACTTCGTATTTCGCGCGTTGGTTCCTGCAGTTCATGGCATTCCTGCCCCGCACTGCAGAGCTGTCCACTTCCCCCCAACTCACGCAATTGATTCCTCCTCCTCCACTGCATCGCTGCTGTGGACACGCATGGATGATCAATGCCACGGTNGCNGCTACCTGCTTTTTCCCGCGCTTTTTAACTTGTGTTTTTAAAAANTACTGCGTTGTCAAAAGGTGTCTGGTGGTTTTNAACCATAAGGTACTTGCGGAAAAGAGNCCTAGAGTGTTCGATGTTTATTATCAGAGGCCATGATGAACAATTGTGGGGGAGAAGCGGATTACCAGGTTGCTCTTCTTGTCCTTATACTTCATTGCTCCAGGGGCGCATGCAGGCCAGGCGTTTGGGGGGCAGTCGTATTACAGAAGGGAACCATGGAGTCTCCACCTGTCCAACCACCGCAGATAAAGTAATACAAATGTCTCCAAGCTTGTTTGTCAGAGAGCAACATAAGCTTTCACACAGCAGTCCAAGGGCCGGACATTTTACGTAATTTGATTGTTTCGAGATGTGTTACATTCTGTCAAATAAATAAGTTTTTCGTAAATATATTATTGTTTCATTAATGACGAAACGTTTTTCATGGGCCAGATGAAATGGCTTCACGGGCCGTAGTTGGACCCCCCTGGTCTGTCACAATCGTTTGGGCTTCACACAAAAGTGTTTGCCTTCTGTAGGCCAAGAAAGTAGCTATTTTCATTGGTTGAACTACGCGATCTTTCAGGAAATCAACAGTTTGAAAGCGCCTTATATCATTAATTCACAATAGTTCTTAAGTGGGTCCAAAGAGATGCGCCACCATTTTTTACAAGCTCTGCAGTAATCTGAACGCTAGGCGCGTTCAAAATAATCCCTTTTAAATCCATGGCCGTCGGAAATATTTTTTCCAGGGGGGCAGTAGTGAGTATGTCCAGGGGTGGCCAACATATTTTTTCCAGGGGGGATCGACAGTGGTGAAATTTCAATTTACTAACTCGAAGCTAAGAATATTTTTCTACTAGACAGTTAATAACAAGACATCCAACTTCAAAATCCAGGGGGGCATCCATGTTTTTATCTACAAAATGTATTTTTAAAACATATGTCCAGCAGTGATCGGCAAACTTAAGTTATGGTGGCCCAAACCGCCATTTCAATTGCGATTAAAAGTTAGTTTGTTTTTGAAGACCCAATTTCAAACTTCTGCTGAATTCTGTTACCTATTGCATAACAATGCCATGTTAATGTCATAAACTGTATAATGACCAGGGTTGCGGAGTCGGAGGTTTTTGGGTGGAGTCGGATTCCTAACAACGCTGGGAGTCGGAGTCGGGTATTTTAGTCCAACTCCGGAAGTTCGATTGAATAATTTTTTATGCCTGTTGATTATTGAAATGGTACAATTTCTTTTTAAACTTTTATTGAAACAGATATTTCTTGTTGCGTACCACGATTTCCATTTGGTGCTAGTTGCTACAAAATTATTGACAGCCAAATTTCATTCACTTTATGTTGAGGAGTCGGTGTCGAACATTTTACCTCCGACTCCGCAAGCCGGAAATGACGAAAACAATGCCGTGTTAATATCAAACAATCAATGTTCTATAGTTGTTGCAGTAACCAACGTTTGATCCCTCGCAGCCGACTCAGCGCTTCAGTTCATACACACCACGCGGCCCACAACATTTAAGTTTTGCGCGGCCCAATGAAAGTCGGCAAAAGGCCCACAGTTCGCCGACCACTACCCTAAAACATGCTGCGCCTAAGAGCTTGACACTGTTTTGGTTATCCGTACCGAGATCAGAATAACAATGTCTGAAATGTATTCACGACCTTGTTAGGGGTAGAACGGTTCTTCCAATGGACATCGGAAGGGGGCAGGGGAGGGGGGCACACACCACCCCTGGATTTTGACATTTTCATATTAAATTTAAGCATAAAAAGGTTTTAGTTTCGAGTGGCTAAAATGAGATTTCACCACTTTTGGCCCCCCTGAAAAAATCCACTGTTGCCCCCCCTTGGAAAGAATCCTCGCAACGCCCATGGTTCTTCCTGCAGTTAATGCACTGTTTAGTTTGGAACTTAGGTTCTTAAACTGGGGGGCGTGAAAGGTTCGCAAGGGGGACACAAGTATGGCAGCGACATACTTTTGAGAAGTATTAAGTGCATTGTTTTTATCCGTAAATTTATTATCATTTCACATTAACGCGGTGGCGTGGGGCGACGACCCCGGGCATCCAAGACAGGGGGGCATCCAAAGAGTGAAATTAAAAAATCCAAATGCGGTAACTATATGATTTTTCCTATTGCAAGGCTACTGACACATGCTGCGTGGATTTAATTTTCGAAAGTGTTTTTTTTATCAACACTAGATTTTACGTATTCATATGCCAGAAATCCTCACATTCTTCAATACAAGTGACTTATACTTCAGGTGTGAGGCGCACACTCAACCAAACTGATAGTGACGTGACTTTTTCCAGGTCGTGCGATCATGGGAAAATCACAAAAAAGGATTTAAAGATAATTATGGACGTTTAATTGATTTCCTGAACCGAATTTCAAAACTGTATATTTCAACTTGCTTGATTTTTTGATGCATCATTAGTTTCCGGTTTCGTTTTTTGATGTGGCAACCCTGGGTGTGCGCTAATGCAGCTTCACACCTATGCTTGCAATATGTGCATCATTTCAAGCTTCGTCACTAATTGGCAGCTCAGGCGGATTGATCATAACGGCTCACACAAACCCGTATCTGTTCTGCCCCCCCAGCAGTTGTGCATATAACAGCTACATAATAAAAAAACGAAAATTTTCTTGCGTATTTTATGCGCATTCTCAATTCTTTTGTAGTTAAGCAAGTTTCAAACTGTCAATCCTGGGTGTCCGCCATCTCAGGCGCATACTTTCTATGCTCGACTGCTATTCGCTCAGCCTGATGTTTTCGCAACTGTGACCTGCCCTGTCGTGGCGTTGAGTGCGTTTTGCTCCACTCGAGGGTTAATGCGCAGCTTTAAATTCTTGCAGTTGTGAACTGCACTGAATGTGTTCTACTGTTTTAACGCGTTGCCGGATACTTTTGCAGTTATGAACCGCTCTGTCTTAGCGTTGAATGGTGTATTTTACTCCGGTCTCCTAACTTGGAGCGCTGATATAATTTATGTTCATTACAGTGACACATTGACATTGTACAACAACGAGTAAGAAGAATGCGTGTAGAATAATATGTATGTTGTGTCAACAAACTTCGCCAAAACGTTGTTTTGTAAATATGAATATAACGTCATATTGTGGCGTCACAAACTGCGTATATCCAGTAACAATGACCACCATACACCACTGCTCAATACAGTACTAGAATTTGGTAGGGGGGCATATAATCAAGCAGTCGGCCTGGGCATCACGAGACCTCTGCACGTCACTGCATTGACGCCAGAATCAAGACAAAATCTCGGAACAAACTTGAATGTGAAGCCGTGATGTACGTTATCTTCAACAAAGCCTCGAATTAAACTACTAGTTTCCAAAAACAGTTGCATCCTTCCCATAAAGCAGGATAATGGCAGATAAATTGTTCTGTTTTTTGTGTTTGATATTGAGGTTAGGTGAGGCGCAAGTATCAATGGCTAACGTCTTAAGGGTGGCGACCGGAAAAGTTTGAGAACCTCTGGTTTTGAATATTTTTTAATCTCTGATTCTACTTTGCTAGGCTCCAAAAGAGGGCGCATTTGTATCAAAAGGACGCCACACACGTGTGAGGGGCAAACTGCCCCACACTGGGTCCGCCACTGTATTGCCTCGCGTAGCTACACTTCGAAATGCCAGGCTAGCAAGTCACGTCACTCGCGAGGAGGTTTGTGGAATCGGAGGTAAAATATCCAACTCCGACCTTTCCAAAAATTCCGACTCCGACCCCATGACATAAATGGAAAGAAATTTGTCTTAAAATCAATGGAAATCGTGGTGCACAGCAAGAAATCTCTGTTTCAACAAACTTTCCAACAGAAATTGAACCATTTCAACAGGAATTCCCGATTTAGGAGTGTGATATAAAAAAATGATCCAATTGGGCATCGGGAGACGGATTCGGACAAAAAAATCCGACTCCCAGTTTTGTTAGGAATCCGACTCTACCCAAAAACCTCCGACTTCGCAACCCTGCTCGTGACGTCGTCGGTTGCGTGTTTTGCTGAACATGTTCTAAATGCAAGTCAACAGCAAAACACCGAGATGCAATTTTGTTTATGCGACACTGACAAGTAATCGCTGAGGCAGGGACGAAACGCTAGCGCCTTGTGACGTCATAATGCGGCATCTGTCGATGCCCGATGGTTGGCGACAGCTGAAGTGAATGAGCTAACGCTTATCTGTGTCGTAAGCCTGAACAGGAATAGACACGGCGGCGATGAGAAGAAGGCACGCAGGCATGCATGGTGGGGCGGGCGCCGCGACGAGCACTTCTTCGCACAGACCGGCAGGACTGAACGCGGCTTCGGTGTCTTTCACAACTTTCCTGGTGCGAAAAGCGAAAATCCTAAACTTGAAAAATGGAGGCGATCAAGAAGAAGATGACGATGCTTAAGCTCGATAAGGAGAACGCCATAGATCGAGCGGAACAAGCTGAGGCTGACAAGAAAGCAGCGGAAGAGAAAGTGGCGTTGGTGAGTGGAGTTCTTTCTTTTTTGAGCGGCTTCCGTTGTTTGAGAAAACGTCGTATCGCCTCTGTGTGTTGATCACTGGCGCGTGGCAGTAAACGTCATGTCCTAAACAGAATCTTGGTTGTTTCCATGACAGCAAAGTTTTTGAGCGCCAAACGTTGGTTCGGTAAAAATCGTGTTATCACCGTGAACTTGCATGAGTGCGCGCGGCTGCTCTGTTTAAGATACAGGCAAAAAACATCCAGAACTGCAAATAATAAGTGGCGTTCCTGCTGAGTCAGCAGTGCTGGGACGAGTGTGAGTTGCGCACCCAGTGGTCGTGAAACCTTTCAATTCCTTATATAGCCAGAGCAGATAAGAACATGCAGTAGTAGTGCTGTGGTTTGAGTTGCTGGCGACACTGCACTCACGGGAATAACACCAGTCAGTCAACCGGCTTGTGGTTTGCCAGGCACCGACTGTTGCGCTAACGCTGATGATTTGCAATTAACCGTATATTTCTCTGCTCGCTTGTGAAGTGCACGTTGATTGTAATTGGTTAATACGGTCACGTGATGCGCAGTCTGAAGAGGAGCTTCAAACATTGCAAAAGCGTATGAAAGCAACTGAAGATGAACTCGACAACTCACAAGAGAAATTGCGAGGGGCCAACGAAGACTTGGAGAAAGCCGAAAAGAAAGCTACTGACGTAATTTTTGGTGATTTCGCTGGTGTCTAGCTTTTCATCGTTATAATTCCATTTTTTGTTGTTTTTTCTTAAGTGCTATAAGCAGTTTGTACCTCACACCTGCGTAGCTCAGAACACGGTATCATAGAAGAGCTCGACTTAAGTAACTTGTCCATTGCCATACGCTTACACTGTTCTTTGTCAGGCTGAGCAAGAGGTCGCATCGCTTAACAGAAGAATCACCCTCGTTGAAGAGGAGCTGGACAGAGCGCAGGAGAGACTGACCATCTCTTTGCAAAAGCTTGAAGAAGCTGAAAAAGCAGCTGACGAGAGCGAGAGGTTAGTTCATTTTTTATATAGAGTCGACCCTACCTTGGTTCGAATGTTGCTTTGCGACTTACGTAAACCTCACTCTCTTACGTGATGCTTTGGTAAGGAGGCAGTTAAAGGATGCTTTGCGTGCAACCACAGAGGTCGCAAGGTAATTGAGAACCGATCGCTCAAAGATGAAGAAAAGCTCGAAATGCAGGAAATCCAGCTGAACGAGGCCAAGCACATTGCTGAAGATGCCGACCGGAAGTATGTCGAAGTGACCCGGAAGCTCGTCATGGTCGAGGGAGAGCTGGACCGTGGGGAGGAAAGGGCTGATTTGGCTGAGAGGTAATCGTTGATTGATTGTTGCACTAACATCCAAGTTTTGTGCATTTCAAAACTGTACTTAGTGGTTCTGTTTGTATATTTTGTAAAAAATAGAAAACAATGGAATTCCAGGCCCGTAACCAGCATAGGACATCAGGGGGGAGTAAAGTTTTCTGAGAGGGGTACAAATTTTTTAAACTATGTCCAAAAGTTTTAAACTATGTCCAACACATCTTTCCAGGGGGAAAAACATTTCCGAGGGGCGAAATCCCCTGGTTACGGGCCTGTGGAAATCATCGAAATGTGTGTTTGTTGTGCGTTTAATAAAAGTTTTTAATATCATTTTGAAGCGTTCTGCTCAGTTGTTCGCTAATGTTTGTGGATCCAATGCCATGTGGGAGAATTTATTCAAACTAATTCATAATAGTGATTCTTATTTTAGCTTCTCTCAAAAAAGAGTTCAAATTTTTCCATCAGTTGTATTGTTCAAAAATTCGCTCTGTCAAAATCATATGCGCTGTTTTAGTAAAACATTGTGAAACTCGCATAGAATCCAATAAAAGGGACCCTTCCAGAGCAATGAACCAGGTCAGAGTAGTAACCGGCCTCATTTTGCACCCCGAGCCCAACATTTATTTTTGGAGCCCGATGTAGGCCCAAAAGCCAATGTTAACGTGTGAGTCAAGATGTGCGAATCTGTGAGGTATTGGTGGCATAGCAAAGCAAAGGTGACCAAATAATTCACAATTATCCATATTTTATCGAGGATTTTGATCAACTCGATTGCTTCAACAGTAACTGGCGACAATAACGTCCGTCGTTGCAAAAAAATTTTGTATGCAGGCCCGAAATCGGCCCGAAACATTTCGACAAATTTAAGCCCGAACCCGGGCCGATCCGAAAAGCCCCGCCCGACTTACAACTCTGAGTCAGACACTACGATGTCCACCAAGTATATATTTCGCCTACTAGGTGGCCATCATCAGCTTTGCGAAGTGCACAAAACTACAATCAAATAAATACTAACGTATAAATAGTAACGCTATCCAGCTGTGAATACCTGCAAAGTTCATCGGATAAGGTTACTTTTTGAAGAAGTTGGTTGATCTTTATTTGCAGCTTTAACTAAGCACGAAAAGCAGGCAATGTCTGAATTTTTTGATGTCCAAAACATCATGAAAACAGTTTTTAAAGCGGCCTGCGATATTTGCCAAGTAAATTTGAGAGCTATTACTTTCAAAAAATATTTCTTAGGACTGCAGTAAAATGTCTTCCGCAGATTAGGACCAAGCTATTTAATGCTTCAGGACATACTTTCAATTTGAAATTATTGCGAATGTCCAGTATTCACGATGATCAAAGGTTTTGTTGTCACACTGATATCTTTGCAATGTTCTTGAACACAGCAAAGCAGCTGAACTCGAAGAAGAACTGAAGGTTGTGGCGAATAACTTGAAATCCCTTGAAGCATCTGCTGAAAAGGTAAGAATAACGAAAACTTTTATTACTGACAGCGTACAAAGTCTTAGCACCTGAAGAAGCACCAAGATATATTTTGTTAGATGCTGCAAAACTTTCTTTTCAAAGCTGGTGTCATTCGATTGATTGCCTCCATTGAGAGCGGTTTTCATGCACAACACAAATGTTTGTCCACTTTTTTAACAATAAAATCGTGGTTGATAACCTATTGTTTAAGAGCACTACATCACAATGATGAAAGCAGCACACAGAGAAGCGATTCTCGATATTCCACCACACGTTCGTAATAATTTTTAAGAAGCTTTTTTAATTCTACGGTATACGTGTAGATCTGAGTGTGGCGCTAAAAGCTGCGAGATTGATCAGTAAGAACGTTTTGGCAAAACTTACTCCACTCTCATAATGGCAACCCTGGCGTTAATTGCTTCAACTGGAGATCGCACATCACGTGATTAGGTTGTTGGTTAAAGACTTGTACAAACTGAGGTAGTTGCAACAACGACTGCACAATACTGAAAAGGTGAACTCTGATGGCTGTGCTATAAAGTTTTGGCATCGTTGTTAATATCAGTTTAAACCATAATCTGGCACTTATGAAAGTGTTTGCCTTTTAACCCCAACATCGGGGTCGTGACCTTGACCCCGACATCGGGGGCCGTGACACGTATCACGGTGTTTTAAGCGAAGCGCCTAAAGCCCACTGAAGGGGTACAAATATCATCACCCCTGGTGACCTTGCTTGACTCAAGGCTATCACCAGCAAATTTTGGTTCATTCGCTCCAGTACCATGGTATGACTCCAGCTTCTTGTTCGTTTTCCTTTTGGGGCGTGATTTTAAAGTATTATTCGTCAGCTTTTCTTTTGCGATTGTTTTTCTGTCCAGTACGCAATCAAGGAGCGGCAGCTAGAGGAGGAGATTAAAACACTATCTGACAAACTCAAAGATGTAAGTTTCTCTCTCTCATTCAATCCAACCTTGTGTAGACTCTGTTTATTTAAATGATGGGTTGTTAGGGAGGTTCTGATGATGTCAGTTGTTCATGTTCAATTATTCGGAAAATGTCCATGTAACTTTAAAGCTCTTCTCTTTATTTCACTACCAGTCCGAAACAAGAGCAGAGTTCGCTGAAAAGTCTGTTGTGAAACTGGAGAAGAACATCGACGAACTTGAAGGTGAGTTTATTTTTTCGAACCGTCTGGTCGACACTTGTTTTGTGTTCACTTCACGCATGAATGCCTATTAGCAGTCACGTGTTCTCACCCATTTCATTCCGATATCCAAACTGCATGATCTTCATGGTAATGCAACAAAAAGATGATCACAATTCTTAATTTGCGACTAAAACGTTGGTTTTTGTTGTTTTTCTGTCTTTAAGTTTTATTCGTTTCATAAAAATACAAGGTCTCCCTGTCCCTGAAGCTTATTTGCACGATGGTAGATCACTTATTTGTAGTGAATATAAGAGTTAACCTTCATTTCATTTACGGGAAATGTTCGGAAAATGAGCTTAAAATTTTCGAATGCTTCACGTCAGTCCCGTCGTCACGGGGAGGCTTTGGTGGGCTTAGCCCCCCAAACAAAAGACCAAGCCCCCAAATCGAAATATGAAACACTATAAATCATTGGAGATTTTATCAAGTTTTCAATATCAATCCCCCCGGCATAAGCGCAAAGCCCCCCCCCCACACACACGAAC
>JGI24158J21664_10012515_pt1 | contig 11242 bp, 3 predicted proteins | sample Ectturendosymbi3_FD_21664 | JGI IMG/M metagenome (IMG submission 21664)
GAGGAGCTAGGGCGTTGGTAAGGCAACTGAAATTGCTGGTTTTAGGCTGAAATCAAAGTACGAATATATCGTACCCCGGCTCTCAAAGTGTTAAGGCTCATGAACGCATACTAAAATTCACAAAACATTTTGACTAATGGGCACCACGTGAATATTTGCGAGGTCTAGCTTACGATTATGACAAATAAAAATTTTATCCATGTTTGCCGACCCCTTGTGTCTCATTTTCATTATACGTTTGTCAGTCTCCACACTGGCGCTAGAACAGCTCAGCACCGAATAGTTGTTGCCAAAACAGCCACACCAAAAAGTGCCTGACACTGGCCCATGGACCATTTTTTAAAAATGTACCCAATGGACCGATTTACAGGTTTCCTATGCAGTCTGTAAAAGTATGGAAAAACATTTTTTGGTCTGTTAGTATGAACGTAAGAAAATAATTTTCCAGACTTGGTCTTCTGACATACATTTTCATAATATTTTATTCAAGATCAATACAATTGGAAAATTATATTCTTTTTCCTTTTTTAAAATGGGAAATTGACNAGCGCCAAAGGTGTTAATGTTTGTGACACGTTCTTTCTGCTTCTATTTGGTTGGTTTTTGTAGAACTAATGAAGAAATTTGTAGAATGTGAATTGTCACTGACCATAATACAGTTCTGCTATTGAAATGTTGTACCAAGAAAAAAGCAAGTATTTTTAGCAGTCCGCATCTTTTCTCTGGGCATAGACAATGGTTTTGCCATTAAATAATTTTTTCATTTGCTGTTATGATTTTTGGTCCATATCCATCATGTCTGCTCAAACTATCTATGGTCTGTGATTGTGAAGCATTAAAATTTCATGGTGGGATGACATCATAGACAATTGCACACGGTCAATTTTGGAAGGTTCTCAGACTGGCAGCAGTGCAATACTGTAGCTTTGATTGTATGATTCTTTGTCACAGTGAAGTACATGTCTTTCACCTGTGGCTTGAGTAATGCAAAAATATCGGTATCAGTTATCAGTAGGGCAATCATTTTTTTGACCTCAAAACTAAAAATTTTGACTTCATAATTTGCAAATTTTGACTTGTAAATTTTCTGTGTTTGCAACTGCAAAATAATTCAGCCTAAGATCTTCAGGTTAACCCAGAAGCATATTCATGCACTCTATGCTTCGAAAATTGTGAAAATTTGGTTGTTTGACTTTGGGGATGATATATTGAAAAGTACATTAATAATTACAGTAGAGTCAAACCTGAGAACATAATAAAGTTGAAACACTGTATGCATAATGGATTGAGCTTTTACCAAACCACGTATTGTTAAGACCACGTTTCTTGCCTTACCATGCCTATCCTACACAATATTTAATCGTCCAGTAGTGGGTAAAACAATATTATTACATCTAAAATCGTAATAAACCCATTATTATAACTGAACTGCAACTAAACGTGCAAGAGCATATCAATATGTTGTTGCAGTTTCAATAAAATATCGATAAAGAGAAAAAAACTGTGCTGCATGAAAAGTTTGACCAAACGATAAATTTTGACCTAATGATCAATTTTGACATTTTTTTGACCTAATAACTTGGGATTGGATTCTCTTATGGTATGAGCGTGAAAATTGGTTTGTGTACGTTTCATAAACTAAAAAAAACAGAAAAATTGTGACTTTTTTATTGACTTTTGGTTGCCTTAGTTATCAGCATGAATTGAAAAGCAGTGGTGTTGGCCCAATAAAGCCCTATTGGTCAAGGTCTACTAACAAACCACAATGGATTTCCAAGAAAGTGGAGAGACAAGATTCTTTTTAAACATTTTTGTATCGTGCTCTTAAGAATCACACACTCAGATGGTTGTCAAGCTTGAACAAAATTGCAATGCATAATATCTTGGTGTTTGAATCTTGAAGTAGGTTGCTGTTAAGAATGTCCTGCTAGCTCAATTTTTTTTCTGCATAACAGCTGCTGATGACCATAAAAAGATCACCACATTTGGTCATATTTACCAGTTTTTTTGCTTGGCATGCCAAGACCTTCAGGCACAATTTTTATCTTTGCTATGCTCATTTTTTATCAGAATTCCAGAGGCTTTTGGCAGTCCACCATGTGCAACCTCTTCCATGCTGAAAAGCAATCATATCTGACTTCGACTAGTCGCCTTGTCATTCATGTCACACCTGAAAATGCTCAAGCCATGCACAATATCTGGTTGGCGACTACCACTGGGTTCTGGCTGGCTTGTAAAGTGAACTGCAGTTTGAAAATAAAGTTTGATTATTCTCATAAACACCTCATGTTTGAAAAGTGTCATGTAGCTGAAAAACAGTTAAGCAAATGGCTGATATTTTCGTTTTGCCATATTGCCAAGGCTCTTCTAAATATTTAGTTGTTGAACTTAGGTTAGTTTGAAATACACATCCTTTCTAAGTTCATAATACACATTACAGAATCTTGCACATGGTCACAATTGCAATTAATGGAATTGCTTCTCAATAGGAAATTATTGCATGCCAAATGTAACATAGCATTTTGCATTGTGCTAGGTGTAACAATTTGTAATTGCGATTGATTAACTGAACAACTGTATTTATTTCTTCTGTAAGTTATGTCCCGTGGTATTATGAGGGGTGGTTCAGACAGAAAAGTCTATGTTGGAAACTTGGGATCAAATGCCTCAAGGTCAGAGCTGGAGGATGAATTTGGTTATTATGGAAAACTAGTGAGCGTATGGGTTGCCAGAAACCCTCCTGGTTTTGCTTACGTGCTTTTTGAAGACGCAAGGGATGCTAGAGATGCATGCAGAGGACTGGATGGAAAGTAAGTTGGTGTATGTTTGTATGATCTAGTTGTTTCATATGAATATGAATTTTACACAGATATATTTTTTATTAGTGATGAAGTATTAGTCAAATTGTGCAATCTAGTTGATAATTTTAATTTGCATTAATGATTTGTTCTCATCCCACACACATGCATATTCCATATATTTAACAAAAATGTGAAAAATTCTGTAAATAGTGGTTTGTGCTAAAATCGCAAGTCTCTTTTTACATTTGGGTGTTTAATATGAATTTACAAGAATTTTAACCATGGACTGATTTCAGAAAAAAAATTGTGGGTTTTAGTTCACAAATGCCGAACTTAAAATATTTCAACTATTTCTTGTATTTGAAAATTGATTTAAAACCCTTTACAGACTGCAAACGCACTATAGTGGCTTGGACTTTTTCCATTCATAACTTGCCGACCGATAGAGCTGTTCAAACCCTCTACAGAAGCAGAAGGTATCCTGGTTCAAATTAAAAAATCTGGGGACTTTTGGGTTTGACCGTTTTTGGTGTGACATAACGACTAGGGGAGGTCGAGGGATTTTGATGACGTCATCAGAGCCTGAAAGAATTCAAGTGGCAATTTACCCGTTCTTTCTTTTGAAATAAACTAAGGGAAAATCAGCATCTTCAGAGCCCGTGAATGGCCATCAAGCGTCAGTGGTTTGCGAGTTACGGCCAATAAACGATAATTAATCCACTGGGGATTTCCTGAATGTGCCATGCAAAATGTTCAAAAGAGATTCAGTCTTCCGACTTTTCTAAAAGTTGAGTTATAACTTAAGTTGATTGGCGGGTATAGACCTCGCTGGTATCTTGAAATCTCCAAATTTTTGCCGTTGATATAAGTCGACCAACACTTCTTGTTTCACAGAGTCATTTGCAATCGCAAAGTGCGTGTTGACATCTCTACGGGTCGAAGTTCGAGTAGGCGAGCTGATAGATATGCCCCAAGATGGAGACCACCACCATCACGCGGCAGAGATGAACGTTGTTACAACTGTGGAGAGTACGGGCACTACTCACGCGAATGTCCTCGCATGAGGGAGTATGTTTTCGCAAGTTATATGTTTGTCATTTGCCACAGTTTTTGTTTTTTTGTTGTGTTTGACGTAAAAGTTAAATGTTTAACTGAACTGAAATGTCGGGAAAAGATACCTTGTGCGTTGACTTGTGTGCAAGCTAACTTAATTTGTATTGGCTGCGGACGGCATGTAATGTTCTGATAAATGCGCACAGGATGCTTGGTAGTGTCAAGCACCGCGTATTTACCGTTCCGTTAAAAGTGTGTAGTACAATAAAGTGTTTGTAGTTTTTAAATGTGAATGTGACGATAGGATTTTAACTGTGATTTTTACCCTCAGCACTTCCAGGTAAATGGTAAGCACGGCAAAGCACGATGTACGTTGAGAAACGTTGGTAGAAAGGCCCATGTATTCCTTGGCGAATGTTCGAACCTTGTAGCACCTCTAATGTTCGTTTGGCGGCGTTGTGATAGGTTTTGTGCAACGGAGTTCATATGCTACTCGTGCTGAGCTCATGAGGGTGCTCTTGCCAACGCTTGAACGGCGTTCTGACCGGTATACGCATTAGCTTTCTACGTTAGCCGTCGAATCTGTTGTACTAGTTGTGTACTTAGTAGTGGTTAAAAATTAACTTTTGAAAAACTAAGGTAAGTGTTGGTTTGTAATTATTATGAAGTGTTTTTCTTGCGTCTGATTGATTTGTTTCGCACTTGAGTAAATTAGCTCAACTTATTTTCATTTAACTTGCACTGTCTATAAATTATACAAATGTCCTTTTTTGTAAGACCGAAGCAAATAGTGTTCTGTGTTAATGCACAAGAATGCTTGACAAGGAAATCTAAAACTTATTTTAGAAGGTTAACGTTAACGAGAACTTCATAAACTACTTTGTTTCTTGCGACTGGTTCTTCCTTGACCTTGACATGTACGCGAAATATTTGCAACAGGTCCAGGAGACGTCGTTCTTATTCAAGGTCATCATCGCGATCCGACTCGAGATCTAGTCGCTCGCGCTCTCGTTCGAGGTCGCGAGGTTATCGAAGAAGGTCAAGATCGGCGTCCGAGTCTAGAAGCAGGTTAGAGATCTACAGCGCGTGGGCTAACACGGCAAGAAGCGATGTTTCCAGGCGGCAAGGAGCAATTTAGTCTCTTCATTAAAAGATAAATCGTTCGTTAGTAGGCGTTGTGTTTCAGGTTTTGTGTCTTGTCTAAAGCCAGGTCTATCGATTGATTACTGGATTTGTGATGACACGATTCCTGACTCCAGTTTATATATAAAACAAAAGTTCGGTGTCCCATCATCGACATTCTTTCCGTTTTTTGTTAGAGTGATTTATCACGCATTTTTAAGCATTAGTGGCCATATCACAGCTTACTGATCACAGGATTAATATGACACACTTTCATGCCCAGGGGTGTGTCAAGCACTTAAAGCTTTTCGTAGAAACATTCCTCGACTGTTAAAAACTATCAACTTAGTTCTAGAGGCTGTAAATTCAGTTTGTCGTGTAGTTAAACGTTACCGGTTAGACTGTGGATATTTTGCACTTGCAGATATTGAAACATCTTAGTCACAAGTTGCATACGGCAAGATTTTACTGTAATCCTTGGCAATCTTGACGCTACAAGAAGTTCTAAACCTTTTTTGTCCCTTGGTATCGTTTTAATTGCAGTTTGGCTCACCCGCTGCCTATGACTTTTTTGTTGGTCGAACATCTATAAAACTTAGAAATTTATGGCAATACAGCGTTGGAGGGTTTTTAATTATTGTATACTGCTGTGAACAGCACCATTTAACTCGGTAATGGTTTTGCATTGCGTCACAGGTCGCGCAGCCGAAGCAGAAGCAAAGACAGACGTTCCAGAGAAAGACGACGCCGGAGGTCGGGCAAGAGTTCCGACCGTTCGAGATCGAAGAGTCCCAGGCGTTCGAAGCGACGTCGCCGCTCGCGATCCTCCAGCAACGAGGGTGAAAAAAGTGCCCAAATTCATAAGGAAAGCCAGTCTGGTGAAAGCGACAAAGATGTTGGCCTCGAAAAGCCTACGGATCGCAAGAAATCGCGCTCACGTTCTGGCAGCAGGAATTCTGATGCCAGCGAGAAAATCCAGCGCAATGAAAACGATTCGTTGGCAGCAACCGATTTGAAAGACGAACAAGCGAATGTGTCTGACAGCGAAACCAGGGAAGTTGACATCAAACAAGAACCAGAACTGGATGATACCTTGAGCAAAGATGAAGCGGAAAAGCCTGCTCAGGACTCTGATTCCGAACGTGCTGGTGTTCCTGTGGAAAAAGATGATGAGCGGTCTAGTAATCCGGAAATGAACAACCACGATGAAGCAGCTGATCGCTCCGATCCGGAAGCGGTGAACGGGGAAGATTCTGCTTCTGAAGTTAATGCCTTTGAACCGAAGAAAAATGATGAGGTTGAAGAAGAGGTTGTCGAGAAAGATGGCAGCGATGCTTCTGATGCTGAGATGCCACCACTGCAGGAAACGAAAAAAACTAACCGTCGCATGGAAGCAAAGGCCCGAAACCATCTTCGCAAGAAAAGACGCGGCAGCGGTTCCGATGATGAAGACAGTGAAATTGATGATGGTGATAAAATGGGCCGCCGATCGTCTCGTGAAAACGACGATCAAGAAGCAGTGAGTCGTTCATCGCCTGGTGACCGATCTGAATCGCCAAGCGTGAGTCGCGGTCACAAAGAGGGAAGAAAGCCGTCTGAGTCCGAATCGAAAGGTTTAGAACTTCTCGGCAGAGAATATCATTCTGATTCAGAGGCAAAGAGCTCTGATGAAAAAGATGACGATCGTTCGGACGTCGAGTCGAAGCAGCGTCGACGCAAAAAGAAGAGCTACCGCGAGGGTTCCAGCACGAAGAACCGCAGGCGAAGGAAGGCAGATCGCTCCGATTCAGAGTCTGAAAAACGCTCGCGCAAAGAAAAGGAAAGACATGCCAAGCGGAAAAAGAAAGACGATCGCTCTGGCTCCGAGTCGAAAAGCCGTGCACGAAAAAAGAGAGGCGACCGCTCGGATTCGGAGTCGAAAAGTCGAAACCGCAAAAGGAGGGACTCCGATTCTGAAGCAAAAGCCCTGGCACGGAAAGAGCGGGATCACAGCTCGGATTCCGAACCGAAAGTCCGCTCTCGCAAGAAGAGAGCTGAGCGTTCGGGCTCGGAGTCGAAAATCCGTGCTCGCAGCAAGCGGGACGACCGTTCCGGTTCCGAGTCGAAAAGTCGTGAACGCGGAGCAAAGGGAAATCGATCCGACTCCGAATCGAAAAGCCGCGCGCGAAGCAAACGCGACGAGCGCTCCGATTCCGAATCGAAAAGCCGTGAACGCAAGACGAGGGTTGACCGATCGGATTCAGAGTCAAAGAGTGGAGCCCGAAAGAAGAGAGAAGAGCGCTCCGCGTCAGAATCGAAAAGCCGTGATCGCAAGAAAACGGAAGACGCTTCTGATTCGGAACCGGCTAGCCCTCAGAAAAAAGGCGAGGATCGTTCAGATTCGGAAACGAAGGGTCGAAAACGCAAAAAGAAAGAGGAACGCTCCGACTCGGAATCGAAAGAACGTCGGGTGCAAAAGAGAAAACGGGATCGGTCCATCTCAGCGGAAAAACGCTCGAAGCGTCGCGGGAGAAGAGCGCGCTCTGAAAGTTCGAGCAGCGAGGACCGCTCGGGCAGGGACCGGTCTCGTTCGCGAAGCACCAAAAGAAAGCGTCGCGAACGCAGCCCGTCCCCCAGACGAAATTCATCCAGAGACACAAGAAGACGCCGCCGTTCCCGAGACGAGCGGAAGCGATCACGTGACCGCCGTCGGAGTCGCTCGCGCAGTTCGACTGGCCATCGCGACAGCAATGTTGACAAGTTGCCGGATAAGCGCAGGAAGCGATCGCCGTCGTCGGAGAGATCGAGCGGCGAAGATTAAACTGCAGCGAAGGACTTGCCGCAGACTGCTGTAAATACGTGCTGTTCTTCGTTTATTGCTGAAAAACAAACTTTTACTTGACTGCCGCCATTCCAGCTGATGCTGCAACGTGCTGGTGACTGTCCATGTTGCCTTGCGAATAGTTCGACGTGTTTTGCTCTTAGCAGCATTCGCGACCGGCCTTTCGTTCAATGCATTACAATGAATTGCTGCGAATTGCGAGCGTACTGCTGTCTCTTGGTGCTTGCTCTCAACTACAAGACAACTCAAATGTGTTAAAACAAGTGCGGTTTCGCAAAATGTTTTTTCCACCTGGAAATTCGTTTGACAGGACTTCGGTACCTCAGGTCTTAGCTCTACAGTGTAATACAGCGGTCTCAAACTCAAGTTTGGCTCCGAGAGCCAAATAAAGACTTACAAAGTAACCCGAGGGCCGCATTATAACGCTGACGCAACAATGGCGGTACCTGAACCTTACTAGAAATAGCTTTTACATCTTATTTCCTGCGAAAGGTATCGCGAGTTACAGGTAAATCATTTCTAGCCGTCTCAGCGTTCGTTTAAAAGGAACTTGCTCACGCGCTAGCCCGAGCAATTTAAACACCAGTGAATAAACTAAAGAACGTAAATGTTAGTGTGAGAAAATTCCCAAAAAACATCGCGGGCCGCGTGTTTGTGACCCTGGTGTAATAGTTGGCAACGTAAGCGACTCTAAAATTCTCTGCACCTATGGGAATGAAGCACACTTAAATTGTCCCATGTCCAGCTTAATGAAGCAAAGCAATAGGGTCTAGCAACGCACATTGTATTNTCGTCAGGCGGAAAGGGTAGAACGCGATCAAAAGAATGTGGTATGTGGCTTGCGTATTGACAATGTGACATAACGCATGGCATAGGTTGCGCAGTACTGTCAACCAGGAGGGGGCATTTGCCCCCCCCCGAAATGTTCAAAACATTGCACAGCAATTTTGATATTTGCAGAAACTTTCAAAGAACAAAGATTAATTTTTGTATTCTAATCATTTTTAAGAAGTCTTATTGAAATTTTTATTTGTCCTACTGGTAAATTATCTCCTTACAAGATTTATCTTGAGACAGGCCATCTGATCGAAAATTTCGTAAATGACTGGTATTTAACCACAAATATGCAGGAAGTGTCAAAACTTGGGAGATAGTTTAAAATGTTCGTATTTCTTTTTATCTATTTGTTCGTGTACCATTTTTTCTTAGACAGGTCTCAATTTGCCATAATGAAACTTTATAACATTAGGGTACTGTTGAACCGTGCAAATTGCTGAAACTTCAAAGTCAGTAGAGAAATCTTGACATAACAGTTAGTGCCACGACACACCTCTTGTTCTACGACCTTTTGATTATTTTTGTTGGAGGCAAAGCGGATGCAGTACATTTCTTTAAAAAATGTTGTTTAGCTGCATTTTCGTTTCGAAACGTGATAGCTTTTAAGTAAATTTAGCGTGAGGACTGTTCCACGTTTTAGTGTCTTCTTGGGTTGATCCCAGTACCACGGCTTGGGAAAAAGGTTTAGTAAAGTATCATATGAGTGCTAGTCAAGTGTTGAACGCACCTACCTACTAGATTACTTTGGTTCCAAATGACGCTTTACAAGACCCTAACTTTTGCAACCAGTTCAAGCCCTGAAAGCTCATAGCCTTAAACGTGCTTCTGAAAACTTTCACACAACTCATGGATGCCAGAAAAAGCCGTTTTGCCCCAAACACACCTGATCCGTTATGCGCCAGTTACACAAGACACCTGATGTGTTTTGTCCGAAATAGTAGCATTCAAAGATCCCCACACCCATGACATAGGATATCTCTCAAGTTTGGGATCTTCATTTGTGATAGAAATACAAACACATGCCAGACGAATAGAGCTAGAACGACTTTGCTAAACAAGACGAAAATTAGACAGGATTACTACTGTAGTAGCCTGTACGTGTGTCACACTAAAGCCATGACTACCGAGTACGGAACCAGGTGTTTGTATGAGGATACTAATTTTTACTCTGTCCTGATCTTTCGGTCTGCATCTTGATTAAGTTCTCATTTTCGGAAATGTTGCGAAGAGAACTTTTATCTGTGTATCAGGCTTATGCAGAATCGCATGGAAGTATTTTTAACTGCAGCAAAACTGTTTGTATGACGTTTAAGGCCAAGAGTGCAAAAAGCACAGTCACCCCATTACTGACAAATGGGTGGTAAAAATCTAAAACCTGTTAACCACTGCAAATATCTGGGAGCTGTACTAAATACTGAGTTCTCAGATGACAAAGACATTCAGAGACAATTGCGAAAAAAATATTGTGCAGCAAACAAGCTGCAAGCCTCTTTTTCCCGATGTTCAAATGCAGTCAAAAATGTACTTTTTCGTCCTTTTGTACGCCCATGTATGCATCACAAATATGGTGAAATTTCAGAAAGTCATGCATGCAAAGATAGCGTGTGGTCTATAATTTTGGATGCAGAGCTCTATACAACCAGCCCTGGAGAGTGAGTGTTAGTAGTCATGACTCACCAGGTTCAATATAACTTCCCTACATTTGAGGCATTATTAAGAAAAAATATGCACTTGTTTCTCGAAAGATGCAGAAGGTCTAATAACGCATGGTTGCCTGCTTTGATGCAATCAGATTGTTTATATTCGCCCTTATTCTTTGAACACTGCAACCGCATTTTACTTTGTGACTGAGTGCTCGGACATTGCAGTCAGAGCCGGATTAAAGGGTACGGGGACCCGGGGCAATTTTTACTGGAGGGCCCCTATGATGTAATTCATGACGTCAACGTTTGCAAAAGTTATGTTTTCGCTGATTCGCAAGGTTCCCGTTTGTTTTTTCCGTAGTCGAAAATGTGCTTACTCAAATGCACATACAATTACTGGGTTAGCTGCGAGAAGTAAATACTACGAAAAAATATTTCACAGGCTAGAGAGTGACTTGGCAAGAAACAACATTCACCCGAACAATAAGCAGCAACCAGAGATTACAAACAAAAACACCGGAAAATAACGTCATTATTGCCAGCCAGGTTGAGTGTGAAAGTTGTTTCCAAGCTAATGTCTTAATTTTCATTTTTAGGTGCTGTGCTCTGGTTAACGCCACTGCTTTAATGTTGCTGCTTGAAAGGTTTGCTAGAAAGAGCGATTCAATCGCGGCGTTTTAGCTAACACTGTCAGATCCTTGTGCTGTTTCTTCTTAGAAGCTTTGCGCTTTTCATAGCTCCTGATGGCACTACAGGTTTCGGCATCGCTCAATCTTCTAGACACTACAATGTCGTTTCCTGCTCTTTCGTCCTACGAATCGACTGATTAAAACCTTTTCTGACGGACCACGCAATAACATGTGATATAAATGGCTTGAATAGCTTCAAATGTTTATGATGTAACACAACGATAGTAAACATCGGAAGAAAAGTGCGTTTCCATCACAAGTTACCCTTTATGACGA
>JGI24158J21664_10012518_pt1 | contig 11241 bp, 5 predicted proteins | sample Ectturendosymbi3_FD_21664 | JGI IMG/M metagenome (IMG submission 21664)
ACAGTAGAAAAAAATCATACATCAAAGCAAAACTCGGCTGAGACATGTAATCAAGGTGGTTGAATTTTACGGTCGTCATGAAAGAATATCAGAGAAACAAGATGGCAGTTTAGTTGGAAGGACCCCAGGTTTCATGGTGAGTACAGTCAACTGTTTATCCACAATATATGCGCTTTCCTGGCTATTCTTATCACAAGCAATTTTTCCTTTTCATAGCTTTGGCTTCCATAATTTCAGCCCCCCCCCTTAGAAAAATCCTGGCTGCGCCCCTGCTAGCCTTAATAATCTGTTTTCTCATTACTCTGTACATGAGCACATGGCGTGAAGTCAGAAATTTCGCTTGACACCGGGCCTGACTACTATTTTTTATTTTTGATAATTTTTTGCGGCTTCTAATCTGTCGAGGGTGGCATCTATTCAAGTGCAGCTTTCAATCAAGAAAATTTCGTACTCCGCTTCCGATGAAACACGCGCATCCGCGGACTCATCAACTCCCGATTTTTATCCGCCTCAGATGGCAAGTGGCAGAGTGCGAAAGTGGCACGACACGTGCAACTGTACAGTGTTTTGAGTGTGTATGGCATGTATCTGACATTAGTTTTCTTTCCTTCTGTTCTAGATATACAGTATTATATGTATTAGAAGTATCGGGACAGAGGGGAATTATTGCGTAGTTGTAATATCATCGTCTGGTGCATACTCAATACTACTGTATAAGATAGTTAGGTGTTTTTTTGCAGGCTAAGTTTTGCATGTAATTTGGTCATGTCATACCACCAAAGTTTGAGCAGCTATCTTCAGCAGGTAAGGTGCTGCACATCTATTTTTGTTCTGTTAGACTATTGCTTTTGTGGTGTTGTAGCTAGGTAGGTAAATTCTTAGGTTTTAAAGCTAAATTGTGAAGAAATCTTAAGATTTCAGGACTAAAAATACGTATAGTAGCTACGTGGAGCAAGAAAACAAAACCAAGAAGAACACTCGCACACAAGCATACATGTACAGCAGTGTTACCTATTGCCGATTACAAGGAAGACTTGCTGATGGAACTATGATCATTCTATAATCTATGTGTCACTGACTCATCCTTAAAACACTTTGCTATAATTTAAAAGATAAACAAATCACAAAGTATCATTTTGGCTGCTTATAAAGACTTGCTAACTTTTTTTAAAATTTTCGAACTTTTTAAATACATATCCTAACTTTTAAAAAAATTTTCAAGCATTTTTGAGATTAGCATTGGAAATTTCTGAAACAAGTGCAATATATGTTGTATATGTTGTCCCAGTGATTTCTCACACAAAGTTTTCAAATTACACTGTAGTGTATATGTGTAATGCTATTCTGATACTTAATGTTTTTATTTGATTTATGTAGTTCCGTTCTCATTATTTGAACTGTCATAGTTGTCTTACATTGGTTCCTGCAAATTGAAAAGAAAAATAGGTATAAGGATGAGTTTTTTTGTTCAGTTGATTTGCACAAACACTCATTGTTTTTAACTCAAGTTGAATTGCAGAAACACCAAGACACTGAAAAAAAATGGGTAGGTTTTCTAATTGAACATCCTTTGCCAGCTAATATTCTTCAAAATGCAAGGGTTACAGTTGATGATTGGATTAAAATTAACTTCAGAGTTGTGGTAGTTAACAACAAGGCAGTGGCTACAGATACACCTGTGGATCTTGAAATTTGAAAACTTACTGTATTCATATGTAGTGATTTGTTTCATGTTACCAAAACAACAACATCTGTTCTTCCTCACACTAGCCTTTCAGCATGATTCCGGGTAAGCCTTAGGAAGACTAAATACCTCAGTGTTTTCAGCAATCTCAGAGGATCAGTAAAGGGATACCCCAGTAGTTGTGTTGCATTCTCTACTGTCTGCCATCTCACACAAGGCAATTGTCACCTCAGTTTATCTCTAAGTGACGTATCAGAACACCAGGTTACTTGACACACATGAGTCAGCCAAAGGACTCCCAAGCTTTAAGCATTTCAGATCAAATTTCATTGTAGCCTTCCCAGCCTTCATTGTTTTGACAAATAGGAAAACTTCGACAGCAGTGCTGTTGTTTTCCTTGGACCCCAAATGCACCTCCTGTGTGCAATGATATGAAAGTGACTGAATCTAAAAATGCTAAAATACTCAATGCATCTGCCAAGGATGTTCTCGTTGCGGTGTAAAACAATAAAGATAACATTGCAGTCTATGATATTTTTAGCAGTGTTAGATTTTTGCCACTGAGACAGAATGGTTTGCCGGAATACTTTGTTGGCTTTAGAGTAATTGGAATCTAGTTTATCCCAAAAATTCTCCCAAGATTGCTGTTTTGGACATTTTTACTGTGAGAGCTATGGGATTTGCAACATCTATGCAGAAATGCAAAAAAACATTCCAGCAACAGAAAAGATAGTAAAGCACATTTGTTGTGAACAAACATAAGAAACTGCATGCATGAATGGAGAAGAAACATTATGTAAAGATTGGAGAAAATGTATGCAGAAGTAAATGCATGAAATCCAAGTTTTAAACCTTAAAACCATGCTGCAGCAACATAACAACACTTGAGCAAGTTAAATGAAATCATGGAAAATGGAGACATATTGTAGAAATTTTTATTGAATTGATCTCCAGTTTGGTAAAGGAAACAACTGGTGGCAAGCCTTCCCAATTGTTTGTAAAGTGATTTACACGCTCTGTTGTGAAAGCATCTTCACATTAAACTTCCTCCCTTTGCAAAGCATTTGAACTACATTTTCACAATGAACTTAAGCCCAGGATTCTAAAATTACTATGGAAAAAAATTACTCTGACTACTAGGATTATTGTGTTCAACCTATGGACAGCAAGTTTCTAATAGATGCGACATTAAGTAGTAATATTGAGCATTTGTAATGATCTCAAAACGTTCAGTGACCACAGCTGTCTTTGAAACATGAAAGTTGTCCCAGATATTTTTTTAAGCTTCTGACTACTTACTTTGATGAGTTGTTGTTTCAGCATTTACAAACAACCTAATCACATTTTGTCGACTTTGCTTTATTTAATGAAATCAAGTAAATGAACTATGTAGACTTAACATTGGAACATCTAGTCTATTTGACTGATTTTTGCCTTTATATGCATAAATTTCAAAGTGTTTCTTGACTATGTTGCATAAAGCACATGAAATAGCCCAACGAAATCACATCATAATCATGTGCAATAAATCTGTAATATTGCTTAATACATTTTTTTGTTTTAGGTATCGTCCTCCTTAGACAGTGATGATGCTTCAATTTTGTCTAATCTGCTATCATTCAGGGACTCTCACGTTGCAAACCCTAAGCTGCAGTCTCGGTCCCCAGAAGAGGATTGCAAAAGATATCTGGATTCATTATATGATGAGCTGGTTGCAAGCCACTTGCGGTACTGAAGTTGTGCTGCTCTGCATTGTGTTTATTATTTTTTGTTTATTTGAAATACTATTACTACAGACTGATTATTTGATTACAGAGGATGTTATGCNGTATCAAATCGGAATTTCAAAGAAGCCTANTCTTGCCAAGTTGCAGCTGTGCAAACATTTGTGAGGATTTTTCAGTCACAAAAAGATGACAATTGGTAAGGCTCATCAAGTAAAAATAAATGAGTCAACACGTATCATGTCTGTGTACTTATGCTAGCTGAAGTAATGCTGAAGATGATATATCTGCTATTACTGTAGTTTATTAAGCATGTGCTATGCAACATATGGTGCCTTGCAAACTTAAAAAGTGGAGTGTGCCTATTTGTTCTGTATTTGTATTCTTTGTGCAAGTGTGCCAACAAGAACTCAAACATAACACTTGGCATAACTGTTCGAAACTATTTATACCATATTAGTTGATCCTTGGTAAATGTTTGTGTGTTATGTAATTTGGTATAGTAATCATTGTGCCACCAAGCTGCAGAATGTTGGAAACGTAGCACCTTCTTTGATTCATATCCAAAAATAATTTTCCCCCCGTTGTGATGGCACTTTCCTGTGTGATGTAAATTAGGTAGGTTGATTTCAATCAACCTTTCTCATATAAACAGATGTTTCTTTTTTCTCATATAAACAGATGTCAAACAGATGTTTTCCTCAATTTCTCATATAAACAGATGTTTCCGGCTTGAGATTTGTGGGTGGTAGGTGAAATAAAACTGTTAAAATATTGTAGTGGTTGATTCCTTATTCAGAAACACAACTTGTGACAGATGTGAAAAAAGTTTGACTGTTGCACATGCAGGTGCAATTAATTTGTATCCATCACATATTATCCTTAAATAGCACAGTAAGAGAACCTCGGGTTGCTGTGAACCACTTAAAAACAACGGCTATGCTGTTCATGTCAATTTTGCAAAAAAATGGGTTTTAGCATGATAACCTAGTTCATGTTTATGAAGTGTGCAAAATTTCTTATTTCAGGTTACTACCTGTGATGAATACCCTAATTTTAGATCTGCGAACATTTGCTAACAATGTAAGTTGCTCTTTATGTTGCCATTTTAATAATATTCATCACTATCTATTATTTATAAGTGAGTTTGCTTAAAGTGATCTAAATGTGCTGTGGTCTGACTTAAGAGATTCAATCTCATCATAAACATAAATTGCATTTGTAGGTGAGTGAAAGTGGAGTTAAATTGAAAACAGAACACATGTGTAGCTGTTTAAGGATGCTTGTACGTGGTAGCAGTGAACAAGTGCAAAAAGGAAGGAACAAATGCGTTAGATGAAATGATTGAAAATGCTCGAATAGCGAAAGCCACGTTCCGAAAAATGTGATTGCCAACTTTAAATGGTAAACGACCATGACAAAACTTATATCTGGCTTTTTGTTATTGCAAAATCATTATAGATTTTCATGCATTGTAAATATTAATTGCATAGGTATAAACCACCCCAAAAAATCAAACTCAGCAACGTCCGTGGTGTGTTGTTAAGCGTTGCCTTGCGCTTATATTTTTGTGTTGTTTTGTTGAATATTGTATTTTTCGTGTTACAAGGGATATGTAAAGCAACGTACTGTTGCGGTACATCAGAGAACTGGTGTTAAAGATGGTTCTCCCAGCTTTCAAGAATATTTTGGGCGCCCACCCACCCGGCAAAGCGTCAGTGTCTCTGAAAAAAAACGTGGTAGAAATCGACACAGTCAATCATTGCTGACTTGTATCGAAACAAACGTATTACAGTAGAATTAGGTGTAAGAGGACGTTTGCACATGTAGCTTAACTTCTACAGCGCCCCTGTATTCAATATTCTCTCAAAAACAATGTCGAGTGTGAAAAACACCAATGCCTGGCTCCCTGAGTCCCTACCTTGGTAAACTCTCATCAAGCGTCTGCCTAAGTTGTTTGGAATGTGCCTTGATGTGTCTTTAGCGAAAGCTTGCTTGAAACACCCTTATTTTCGGCTGACGGAGGCCAAGGTGTCGCGGTCGCTGATTAAAGTTCATGAACAGGCGCCTCAGCTGACAGCAAGTTCGGCAATACTTTTTTCTGGAATGCCTGGTGATGTCACAACAGATCGTTGAGCTGTCTAAGGTGGAAATCTGTAAACCAACTACTATTTAAAAAATTGTAAGTCATCTTGCCTTCAGTCATAATTAAAGGGATGAGAAGAGAACGTTGCGTAGCACAGCAGAAGGCGTTTGTTTGTTGGTAAGTGCAGCACTTCCGTGGTGCAAGCATTTTGAAAGCATCGCATGAAAAGCACTGCGTACCCATCTGCGAACCCACTATTGAACACCCATTTGTGTAATGATCAACTGCTGCGCTACTACCCCAGAATATATTCGTATTTATTCAATAGATGAATATCTTATCCAGTAGTGTAATGTCATCGTAATTCGTGATGCCATGTACTGTAGTCAACATGTAGATAGTAGCTTTTCGGTGTTGCTGTGCTGACGTTGTTCTGATCTAAATCACTCGGGGTGCAACTCACAGGTTGAACGAGAACTGAATCACGGAGTCCGAAATAAGAAAGGAGAGACGCTTGAGAAAGCTGCTGACACAATCATGAGTTGCTTTCGTGTATGTGCAAGCGACGGGTGCGTATAGCATTCTGCGCAATAGTAGCATTAAACTTAAAGTTGCCATAAGTCCGTAATGTCCCGGACATGTCCAGAAGGTCAGTGTTAAAATTTGTGTCCGGAAATCATATTTAAAAAATGCTCTAATGATGTCCGGAATTTTGACAGTTAGTAAATTACGTATAACTTGAAACAGTGTGCATGTGCTGTGAAGATGAGAACTTCAACTTCTTCGGTGGATTTGTAGTTGTAAGATCATACTGAAAAATGCCGTACAGCGTTTTGTTGTCGCGGAAAGTAGTCATATGAGACTTCCGGGAATTTTGCCTCTTCAGATGTGTTAATCTTACCTTAAACTTTCCGATCACATGTAATATGATAGAGGGAAACTTCGTAAGTTTCAGCATGCGGATATGCGTGCTATCATAATGCCGCTATTTTAGACCCACTTGTTCTTATACAATGCATTCATGTAAAAGTTACCGCATGTTTAAAGTTGTGCTTTTTTCTGTGCTCGGTTTGCCATTGGGCAACTTCTCTATAAGGCATTGTTTTTGAAAGGTCTCCTGATATGCCATGGATTAGTATAGTTTTTACAAAGAGTTGAGAGTGGCAATTATCTATTCAAATCATTCAGGAAAAAAGAAGTAACAGGATCTTTTGTACCATCCCTGATTTACAATGCTTCTATCCACAGGAGGGCAGCGATCGCGGTTTCAAAAAAATGGGGCATGTTGTTTCTCGTCAACCAACTTTTCAAGATTTATTTCAGGTAATGCGGCGTTTTCTAAACGACTTAAGCAGAATTGCTGTTACATTTATTCGAACTGAATTTTTTTAGTGAAAGAATAACCGCAAATTTAATTATTCCGTTGAGAACTACCATGAGGTTTCTTTTATACATCAAAGCACTTGCAAAGTGTTAGTCGTTCTTGTTGATTTCATGCAATGTTCCCATTTTCTGCGTCCCAGCGGGTAAGACATTTTTAATGTATTTTTGAGGATTTTTGAAGTAATTAGAAAATGCTGCCCTAACGAAAATTTTCTAACACAACATTACTTAACACTAGCAAGAAACATTGCAAATTGAACAAGAGGTAAAAGGCTGCAGTAAGTTGCCTCCAAATGATTGTGTAGATTGCGTCCGACAGTGTTTGTGTGCCTGTTAACTGCAGGAAGCAAATTGCGCGGCTTTCTTAAAATTTCAGGAAAATGTAAAAATTATGTTTGGCTACGTGGTGGTTTTTCATTCATGTAGGCAACTGCATACAAGCTTTAATAACGACCAAATCAGGTTCAAGTAACGCTTTGTTTATAACGAAGAAGCACTTTGTCGTGACTGTCGCTGCATCTGCAGTTTCTACTAATCAGGCCACTTCGTGCATTCCAAATGTTACGGTGATTTGCTGTCTTGGACAACTGAAGCTTTGTTTTTATCAGAATAGGAAAGCTGCATCTCTGCAAACCGCTGATTCGCGCGATTGAAAGCTGCGTCATTAAAGAGGAGTTCAGCCTGGCGCAGCGGGTCACTTACAAGTAAGTTGTGCCAGTCTTTTTGGCATTTCATGGTTAGACATAGGCATCCTTACAGGCATTGGTCCGATGTCTCCAGAATCGCCAGGCGTTGGATGAGCGCTATTTAGCTTCTACTTCTATATTTCTGCATACTCCGCTTCTACTGCTTTTCACGTTCTTCCCCAAATGTTTAATATTTATATATTTCACAAGGTTTTACGTTGGAAGAAAAGCCATGTTCGACAGCAACTTTGCAATGGGTAAGTGATCACATGCAGTAATGTTGGTAAAGAGATCTTGCTTACCCAGTTTAATTTTAGTTTTGAAGATTATCGCGATCAAGCGTTAAATAGTCTTTTTGAAAAGAAATTAGATCTTTAATTTTCCTTGAAATAAAGTATTTGCGGAAAATTGCTGAAGAAACTCTCTCATATCAGGTGCACTTTATTGATTTTGGCAGCCGAATTCTTTAAATGCATATCACCATAGCGACTGGTCAATTGCCCGTGAAACGCTTGTTGCCAGCAGCGCGTTCTTCTCTTGTTCCAGCTGAAGAGTACCTTTCGTTCGCCTACAGCAACTGCCACGTCTCGTCGCAAAAGAACATTCGGCTGATTTTGATTTACTTAATACCAGTAAAAATGCTTCTGGGTCGCTTGCCGCCGTTGGAACTACTTCATGCTCACGGCCTCGATCAGTTCGTGGATATCGTGAAAGCAGTCAGGCAAGTTGCGCTGTTCGAATTGTTTTGTTGGCCTGATCAACAATCTGCAAGGTTACGTTTTCGTTCCAACTTTCAGAACAGGCAACGTGCACTCGCTGAATGACGCGCTGTTGACGCACGAAGCCTTTTTCATTCAAACCGGGGTTTATCTCATATTGGAGAAGTTGCGCGCGACGACGTTCCGGACTCTTTTCAAGCGAGTCAGTTCAGTTCTGGGAACGCATCAGATCCCCCTCCAAGCTTTCGTTGACGCCCTCAAGCTTCAGGGTGTAAGTAATTGACTCGTATTCTTAACGTTCTGTTTCTTGCTGTTTGTGACATGCTTTGAAAACTGCGAGGTATATTGTTGCATAAACGCTGCTACATGGCTTACCGGGATCTTTCAAGAGTTTGACCACCGTTGAGTGCGTTTGAAATTTTTGTCCGCGCCACTACCTGGCAGTGGCAAGCAGCACCGCTTCAATTAGCACTTACTAGTTTAGTAGCCGTCGTCGGATTTCCTGAGAGTGTTGTTTTCACCAACCGTTTGGACTTATTTCAAGTTATTTTGTATGCTTGGACAGAGGAGTAGCCTACTCCGTATTTCCACTCCTCTGAAGTTGGATCTGTATTGAGGTCGTGGTAAGTCTTTCGAAAGCGATTTTGGGCACTGTTAAATCACTAGAATAGACGGGACAGAAACGACTGCGCTTTCTACTAGAACCGTCGCCTGAAAGTCTTCTACAGGGGGCATTGTGTTTGTGCAGGGGGGGCTTGACATTGAGAATTTGACAAAAACTCCACTGATTTATAGTGTTTCATATTTCAATTTCGGCTCGCAGAAGCCCAAGGGCTCCTTACAACGCTTCTAAAAGCAGTTCCCCGCTCATTATCGTACCCAAGACCATGCGTTATTTGCACTTCAATTTGAGTCGTTGTGAGGAAGAGCGGAAGACCTGGCGAACGGCGGCTTACAGCTGACACGTCACTGGAGAGGCCCGCGCCGCTTACATCACTAATCTGAAACGCTGTTCTGCAGATAAACGACATCGACATGGACGAGACTGAATGCATCGTAGCAGGATTGATCTACGCCGGCAACATCCGTGGATATATATCGCATCAACACAAAAAACTAGTTGTCAGCAAAGTGAATGCTTTCCCCACCGTCGCTACTTGATCAAAATAACCGAGTAGCGAGATGTTTGGTGCGACGTCGCTGCTTAACCTGTTCCTGAGGCGATAGGCAGCACAAAAAGCTGCGTGCAGGTGCAATTCGGAAACAATAAACTGCTCTGTCGAGTCACGCCTTAGCTTTGGATGAAAACTTGCCAACAGCTTGGGCGTTCAGAGAGCAGTGAAGCTGAGGTGACCTAACACTAAGCTCAGGTCAACGTCACCAGACGCACGTCTTGTGAGAAAGTTTCCCTTCTCTGAAGACGACAGTCAGCCAATAAAATGGTTTTGGCTAATTTTTCTGTTCGCAATCGCCATTTCCCAACACTATGTTTTCAAACAAAGGAAATCCCTCTTGTTACGCTTTTGCAGATCGTAATTACGAACGCTGGATGTAGAAATCAGCTCCTGATATTTTTTCTTGAATTGTCCTGTGGGATTTCACAGTGTTTCAAAACGATATCCGGAGTAGTTTTTTATTCGCGACAGTCGAACACAGCTTAGAAGTTGGGTAACTCTTGTCTTGAGAAGTAAAAAGTCGGCTTCTTTGATCGGTCCAGATAGCGCGTCATAAATATTTTAAGCAACGCGCAAAAATTTTGGAGCAAGAACCTTCGACGTTGACTGATAAACCTCAAATTGGCACTTACGCTATTTTGAGTGAGAAGTGGCCGCCGGTTTGATCCCAGCCTGCGTGGCACTGTAGAAAGTCAAGCCTGGACGCAAAAGTTTTACCGCGAAATCTAGAGTTCTGAGGATTCTCCGTTTCTGCCCTTGTCTCTTTGAACACGGTGCGGATCACTGCCAAGAAAATTCATCATTTTATGTTGTTTGTAGAGACTGGTTACTGGAGTCAAATTAGGGGCGGATCAACGGGGGCGATCATCCCTCCTAAAACCTACGAAAGTGTTACTTTATTCACCATAATTTGTACAATTCGGGAAACAGCATTCGCGATATTAGACCATCTTGTCGTCCATTGTTTTGTCACAGCAGTGTGTGTTGTGAAGTATATTTCATCCCTTGCTGTAGTGAAGCCGTTATGAGACTTGACTACCAAATATTACTGAAATCAGCCCCCTAAACTTACTGACTGGATCCGCTCCTGAGCCAACCAATATCCTCGCAAATGACTGAAGTGAAGCGTACGTGTCATCCCCTCATTTCATGCTTAAGTTTTCCGTTTTCTAATACATGAAAAGAACACTTAGTACGAATCGGCTTGTGGTTGTGTACTCAACTTTTTCGTCCATCATAAGAACAGCCTGAAAAGTTAGACTTACAGCAAAAATGTGATGCATTTCTACTTGAAACACGGAGAAAAACTTTGAGCAAAAAGTTTGCTCTTCTGTGACCAATACAACTTACTCCACACCAAGTTTGCGTCTTCATCAATTGCCACCTGAAAAATTAACAAAGAACAAGAACGATCGAGGAATCAAAGGCGAAAATTAGGTGTCGAAAACAGTAGAGCAGTCCGGCAATTGGATATTGTACACTCTGGTGCGGACACTGTGTTCTCGTAGACCTATCGCGAGCTTGTTAGAACTGGCGTGATGTGGCTACCGTATATACTCGCTTATTAGCCGCACTTTTTTACCTGGAATATGGCCTGTATTTTGCCTGCGGCTTATACGCGCAACATACCCAGAACTGCGTGGGATTCCCTTGAAGACTATATGATTTAAAAATATTTCAAGAAATGTTCTATCAGCAATAGCCTTGACGGAACAGAAGATGACATTCTCTGGACAGATGTTCGCGACGACACCCATGACACAGATGAAGAAGATGAAGATGAC
>JGI24158J21664_10012521_pt1 | contig 11240 bp, 6 predicted proteins | sample Ectturendosymbi3_FD_21664 | JGI IMG/M metagenome (IMG submission 21664)
TTTGATCGACTTTCTAGCGTTTCTGGTTCAAAAGTTATGATCTAAAATAAACAAATTAATTAATTAGCTAATTAGTCTAATATTTTTGCTAACTTACATCATAACTTTTGAACCCGAAACCCCTGCAAGTCATCCAAAGTATCAAAGGACTCGAATTGTAGCCTAGTTTCCAGTAAAAATTTTAGCGAAATACTACCACCAAACGGTTGGCGCCCAGGGCCAGGCAAAGTGGGCCAAGGTGGCCTAAAAGTCTTCCACTTATGACATCACTCACAAAAAAACCGCACCCCCCAAGCAAACAATTTTTTTTGGCAGTTTAAGTTATTCTTCGTGACATCATTTTCTATAGTGATGCTCATTGCTATGGCAGTATTAAAAATGCTGCTGAATTCGAGTATTAAACCATTTTTGATTGCATGAAAATAAAGTTGCAGTAATATATTCAATTTTCTTAGCTTCAAGATTGGTTATTCCAGTATTCTTAATTTCTGATTATTTTTAGAGCCTGGGAGCCTGTGTTGTTGTGGTTATCATTCAGCATTTGCCAAGCTGTTGTAAAATAATGTTTGACGATCTCAATCTATGCAGCAATGGATTTTTCATGTTTCGTGTTTTTTGAGTAAAAGTTTCAAGTGCTCGTTTACTTCTGGATTCGTTTGCTTGCATGCATAGCATGGGAAGCATTTACATCACCTTGGTCTTCTACAGATATCTTCATTTAATTTTATTACCAACTTTGCATTTAGCCAAAATTGGCTGCTTATTAGTTCTTGTTAGTTGAATTTATAATTTTGAAATGCAGGTCAAGTTCTAATGGATGCTGACTTCTGAACAGTTAAAAGTGATTTCGAACAAGGTTTTTTTAGTTACCTTATTTAATTCTCAGCCTAGTATCAAAATAATTTTATACTGTGAGGCTTATTTTGCAAATAAATGGAAAGAAGCAACCATCAACCATAAAATAAAAATGTCCCGTTAGTCATAAGAACATGCTCTGCAAATATCTCCGTTGCCAAACTGTAACTAGCAAATATTACAAACTAATCTATGGGTTAAAAACCTTGATATATTGTCCACACAATATTACCAAATCAAGAGTATCTGTGCAGTCAATGAGCAGACTTTTGAATTTGAATTTATTTTTCTTATTTGGTACTTTTGTCCCGTTAGTCACAAACAAATATTCAAATTCACCAAAACATTAAAACACAGATGAATTTTTCCAAACATGCAAACAGTAAGTATGAGTCATCACTAACAAATGCTACTAGTTTTAGTTTTCTTCTATATTTTATGTTTGCTATAGAAATGAAAAAGTAGTCAAAATGTCCTGTTAGTCACATTTGGAATTGCCCATTACGTTTACTGCTAAGTTCGTTCAATGTTTAAAAAACAACCGTTTTTCAGTTTGGAAAACACATTGTTGTAAATTGACTTTTAATTTAATGTTGAGTTCAACTTTAAACAAACGTTACAAGAATTTGTGTTTTGTTTGGTGGTACAAACTGCTGCTGTTCAAGTCAATCTCTATGTTGGTGGTACAGTCTCTTTGTAAATCAACTCCCCACGCTGGTGGTACAACCCAGAAAAAGTTGCTTTCTAAAGCCATCCCTGTGCTGGAGGTACAAGCAGTGCTTTCTAAATCAACTCCCTATGCTGGAGGTAAAAAGAGTTGCTTTCTAATCTAACTCCTACGATTAAAGTACAACAGTTGATTTCTAAAGCCATCTCTATGCTTGTATAAACAGTTGCTTTGTAAATCAACTCCCTATGCTGGAGGTACAAATATTTGCTTTCTAAATCAACCCTTACGCGGATGGTACAGACAGTCGCTTTCTAAATCAACTCCTACACATGTGGTGCTGTTGCAACCTCCGGTGGTGTTGCGTTGATTGTGTGATTCACCACGAACGGGATGTGTGTGAAGAACAACATCATACATATATGTGGCGCGAACAAGCAATAATAGAGTGATCATGGCATGTGAACTCTATTGTTGCTTGATGCTACAGTGCGGAACTTTGCACATATGCCGCTTGGGATTTCTGATCGCAACAGTACAAATAGTTCACTGGAGATGCAAACAGTTGCTTCTAGATCAACCCCTATGCTAGTGGTACATCCCTAAGCTGGTGATACCGATGCTGCTGACCCTTAGCTCAGCAATGTGGCATGTGACCTGATTGGGTAAGACAACCAAAAGTCAAATTTTCTGCCTTTAAATTAAACATCCACAAACCAGATTTCACACTACTACCATGAGAAACTCAAACGTTATTAGGTCAAAAAACGTCAAAATTTTTCATTCTACTAAAGGCAATTTTCTTGCAGCACTGTTTTTTTTTCTTTTCATCAAAATATTATTAAAGTTACAACAAAAGATATTGATATGCATTTGCAAGTTAAGTTGCAATTCTGACATACTAATGGGTTTGTCGTGACTTCTGATGTGATAATGATGTTGTGTTGCCCATTAGTACAGAACAATTGATCTAGGTGTGGTGAGGCAAAAAACAAGGTTCTACAGTACTTGGTTTTGTAAATGCACAATCCATTATGCATATAGAAACTTTGTGACAGTTGTTTGCGTTATTGTTATTTATATGTGACGTTGTTGAGAGAAAAGTTTGTTTCAGCACCTAGTGGCATTCATATTGAACAGCAGCTGGTGTGACTTGCTGATTCTAAGAAGTTTAGTTGACAAAATGCTGCCAATTACTTTTTGAAGATCAGTGTTCAGTTGATGATTATTGTTTGCTGCAGATCTTTGCACAGAAACAAGGAAGTTGCTCATATTTTGGCTGATACTTTCAATTTTTCCTTGTTCTTAGAGAAATAGGCAGCCCATTGACTCACTTGCAAAGCTTTTGGCAACAGTTCCTTGTCTTGAAACATCATGGTTTAATTAAATGATGAGCTTGCAGTATGTAGTATAATCTGTACTACAAGACCTCAACAAAGCTTTCAAAGCTCAGCAAAGCTACAGTGAAAGCAAAATAACAGTAACGAACACAAAGGTAAAGGACACAAACCAAAGAATGCACACCAAGCAATCAACGCGCGCAACTTTTACGCTTCAGGGAATTTATCATCACATTCTTCCCCTGTACAAATGACAACATGCATCAAATACACATAACAAACAGCTAAAGAATACTAAATATTGGGCACGGCACCATATCTATCAATGGGCTTTCTTTGACAAGTTCATCTGTGCTCATCACCCAAGACGTAATCATCCGGCATCTCAGGAGAGGGTACTTTGGCAAGTGGATTCTCGCCAGTGTTATTGAAATCATTTTCGTCTGGGTTGTCACCATTATCACACACATGATTTCATGTGTAACTTGCATCAGGCAAATGATTAGCATCAGCGTTCATTTCACAATTTACAAGATTTGCAGACCCATCAGGTGAGAATATGGTTGCTAGTCATGAAGGTGCAATGTCACACAATGACACAGTAGTTTCCCTACCAGTAGGAAAATGGACACCAGCGTAAGGCAGCATTGCGTGTACATTAGTAGATAAACTTCTTATAACCATGGTATCATACTAATGAAGTCACATGGCATTGCAAGTACATATGACTAGAGATCGACCGATCTGGCTTTTTTGAGGCCGATACCGATGTATCGGCCGATACCGATATTTCCAAAATATTTAAATCTTGTTTTCCGCTTCATTATCAAAAACATGACGTATTTTATGCCTTACCTTTTTTTCAAAATCTTAAAAATCAGCTTTTATAAGCTAGAATTTTTAAAATTAACCTAACTTGTTAACATAGTATACACTGTTTACAATGAATAAACACAGTGCCATGAATAAAAAAAGAATGTTAAAATAACAAAGCAATGAGAACAGAACACTGAATGGAAGAGAACTGCCTATGGTGTTTAACACTTCAACGACCGCGTGAGCCAACAAATTGGCTCGCCCTTGGCCATAAATTGCCAGCCGCTAGAGCTAGAGAGCTGTTCAAACCCTCTACGGATTCACCACGTTGTCTAGTTGATATCGAAAACAAATTGTTTGTTTTTGGTTTGGCGTTTGCTGGGGTGAACGTCACAAGTGGGGGTGTTTTTGCATTTTTTTGGCTACCTATACCTGGCCCTGGGCCCCAACCAATTGACCCATTCTTTTGGCTCAAGTTTGTTTCGGAAACTAGGCAAAAATCCGCTTCTTTAGAGCCCTTGAATGGCTTTCTAGCATATCTGTAGCCAAAATTATGGATAAAAAAACAAAAATTGGTGAATTTTTCTGCACCCACAATTTGGGTTGGAACACACCCCTTCTCTATATGGACAACACTCGCCAGCGGATCAAGTTAGAGAGCTGTTCAAATCCGCTTTGAATCAGGAAAGACTTGTAGCTTAGACTGAAAAAAAAAACAATTTTCACTGTGCGATTTCGGCCGTTCTGGCTATGTTTACAAAACCACAGGATGTTTTGACAGGTCTGTCAAAATCCATGACGTCAACGTCCTGTGGGAGTTCAAAAATCAAGCCGAATCACTTTCGCGAAACCGCACGAGATTTAAATGCATTCTAGGCTATAGTACAAGCTTTTAGAGGGTTTGATGAACATTCTAGCGTTTCTAAGTGATAAGTTATAGCAAAAATGGTAGAATGTTAATTGGGGAAATCCCCATTAATCCCTGCTAATCCCCTGAGGGTTTCCTGTCATATTTGGAATATTTTTGGCATAACTTTTGAACCAGAAACGCTAGAAACTCAATCAAGGACTCTAAAAACGTGTATTCTTGCTTAGAAACCAAAAATATTGCGAGCCAAAATATTGGCGCGTTGGATCGGATGATGATGTCATAAAATTAACCAAAAAACATACGCCTATCATGATCCCAGTGGCCCAAAACCCCCCACCAAAATTTAGAAAAATTTTTTTTTATTTCAAACTACACGACGCCACTAGTCATTACAGGGTTTGAACAGCTTTCTAGCTCAATCTGCTGCCGAGTTATGGCTGGCCAAAGTTTGCCCTGAAAGGGAAAAATATGCCTTTTTTGAAAAATTTTGATTTTTGCCAATAATTTTTAACCCATAATTTTGGCTACAGATATGCTAGCAGGTCAATCAAGGGCTCTATAGATGCGGGTTTTGGCCTAGTTTTCAAGAAAACTTTAATTCAAAAGAATGGGTCAATGGGTTAGGGCCCAGGGCCAGGCGAAGGTGGCCAAAAATTTGAAAACATGCCCTCATTGTGACGTCACCTCCAGAAAATGCCAAAACGAAAAACGTTTTTTTTATCTCAACTAGAAGACTTGCTGAATCCGTAGAGGGTTTGAACTCTCTAGCTCTAGCAGCTGGCAATTTTTGGGCAAAAAAGAGGCTGGCCAATCGCAGCCGTTAAAGGGTGAAACCCGAAAAAGCAAAAACAGTGCTTGAAAGTTGAAAGATGCTCAACAATGAAAAGGAAGTACAAAATGGCGCATCAAGTTAAGGAGGTTAAAATTAGTACAAAACTGTATTCAATTAACCATTGCCAAAAATGAAAATATTTCCAGAACAGCAGTAACTTTTTTGGTCTTTGATAGTATGTTTGTTAACAAATAGTGTACTATCTTGTAAAATTTTGTTTTTGTATATATTTCACAAATCAACCTTTGAGAATCTTTTGCAACTCAGTGGTTTTTCAATTTTAAGAGTCAATCCAAGTCGTAAAGAACCAATTTTGGAATTTTGATATAATGTAACATTGAAGCCTAGTGCTGCGTTTGTTTAGGCTAGGCTGTAGATGACTGGCTAACTCACTGTAGGCTACTTGGTAAAAATGCAGATAAACTTTGCTTTCTGCATGACAGTCTTAAACTGTTGATATGGAATTACCTGTAATTGACAAATCAGTTGAGGTATTTCATACCAATGCCAGTACTTCAGTTGCAGTAACTAATGGAAATAGATTTTCTTTTTTAAGGATATTTAGTTATATAACTGATTACCGCCCCTCCGCCAGAAGTAAATTCCGTACAAACAAGTCACCATAACAATAGCTAAGGTGCACATGTGCGCATTACACATCTGTTGATTGTGCAATAATGCTGCGGTAGTTCTGATCCAAACACGACCAATGCGCTTTCAACTTGGGTAAGTTGCGTTGTTGCAAACACTGCTTTTGCTGATCGAGTTTAACAAACGGACAACAGCAATTGTGATGCAACAATGAACACTGACTACCGCGCTGCTGTCGGACCGAAAGACAAATCACTGCTTCAGTGTATTTGTGAAATGTTGGAGTAGCGCTCCTGTAGCTTGTGTGCGACATCCACAACCGCTGGTTTCACGTTTGCAACAGCTTGGATTGTGAGATCAAAATTATCATTATCATGCCTCGTGGAAAATGTCGATTAAGTTAACCCACAAACACGATCTTTTAGCTTGCGTACAGTATAAACCAGCGCGCTTATAGCCTAATACTTTAAGTTAAGAAAAGTAGAATACTTTTAACATGTTACATGCAACTGTTTCATAGCGACAGTTGTCGTCACTAATGAGTAATGATTGCATTTGTAATCATATTCATAGCACCATCAATGTTGCTTAACATAACGCAATTCATTTTCATGCAAGCTTTTTTAAATTAATCTGCACTAAACTAGGCATCAATTGGACTTCTGCACCTTAAGTACCAGTTAAACTTTTCTTTCTGCGAAAACTTCCGGAAGTACAACGGGAGTTTATTCGTACACAACACCTGCACGTGGTGGCTTCAAGCATTGTGAAACTTCCCGATAATGCTTTTGTTTTGGTTGTGACGGCCGACGCATGCTCCATGGTTAATCTTGTCTGTTTGTTTATGAAACCGCACCTGCTAGTGTTGTTGTAAGATAACTGTCTTGACTTGATTCATTGTGCTTTTTTGTGCAAGTTGTCTGGATGCGTGAGGAATATAACAGCGTTTTATCAACTCCTATTGAGGCCGATATTCGGCCGTTTTGGCCGATACCGATATATTGGTAAAACCCAAATATCGGTCGATCTCTACACATGACCTGGTGAGCTCAACAGGTAGGAATGGATACACCAAATGATGATCAATGCTTATGCTTGAACAACCGTTCATGAGACATTTCGTTGGTAATTGTGCAACGCCACGAGTGAATTGATTGGAGTACACTGGGCGACACTAACTCCCACTCCAAAATATGGAGCTTGTGAGATTTAAGAGCAAGTTTCACAAATGACCATATAATCCCATTGTATCGGCCACTCTGATCATTACCTCTAGGATTATGATAGAAGTATTGCTGCAGCCAATGCCTTGATGATGTAAGTATGATATGAGGTCATGTGACATGACAGCCGAACCCTGATCAGAGTGTATATAAGCAGGCATTACAAATAACATAAACAGTTGATCTAAATAAGATCACACGGCTTCAACAGGCTGTAACAGGTAGTTGAAAAAGCCTAGAAAAATATGGCGTTAACTCAGAATGCAGTCTCTTAGACTTTATTCACTGCCCGTTACGGCATGTTGAAGTCACGTGATCACCCAATATTTAATTGAAAATAAATTTTAAATGATGAATACTACTATATAGATATAATTTTTTTGCCTGAAGTTAAAAAAATAAGCATGGGTTACCAAGATACAGTAGTATCTCCGTAACACCAACCCTTAAATAAAAAATTGAAGTGGCACTATTTGATTTATGGGTATTTAAAATATTGTCATGCTTGAATGCACATGAAAAACATGTTGCCTTGTAACAATGATTAACCAGGGTTCAAAGGCCACCAGTGAAAAACTTTCTGTCTTGTTTTGTTCAGCATAGAACCTTGCACTATACTGCAAAATATTGAATGAAAATATTCAGAGATGAAAGAGCGACAATCAGTTGAAGTTCCAACAGCAAAACTCAAAATTTTTTGGTCCAATCTTCTTGAAAAACATCAAAATTTCAAATGGTCATAATTTCGGAAATACAGGTCCGATTAAAAAAATTCCAACGTTGTTGAGCTCAGAAGCTGAGATCTTCCCCCTTATGAAATTTCGTCAATTTAAATTTTTATTTGAGAGAATCCATACTTAAAAGTCTTGAATTTGGCCAAAATGTATATAAAATATTGAAAAAGTGTGGAAATTCTGATATGAAAAAATCATGAAGTTTCTGAGCAGAATTGTCTCTTCAGTTCAAATTTGTAAGCAGTAAGTTGTAATTTTTATTCAAAATTTTAGATTCAAGATTGATTTGTTGTTTCATATCACTCAGCCAACAAGCAGAAACAATGCAAAAACCCATTATGCAAAAATGTAACCAACAGCCAGTGGATATTATAAATAAATGAGAACACAATGGAAATACAATCGATCAATACAAACAGAGGCTTTCACTATGTCACATAGGATTGGTGAAAGACCATGGTAGTCATCTAGTCAACCAAACCTGCTTATTAGTTATTGACAAGGGTTAAGAGAAAAACAGTTGGAAGCTGTTTTTTTTGCTGAAACATTTAAGTCATTTGTCTCACACTTGTTTTACAACTTGCTATAACAGTCTACATTAGTGTATGTTTTCAGACATTCTGACAAAATTTAGTAAATTTTTTTCAGTCATTTCAAAAACAATTCGGTCTATGACCGAAAAAAACAGGTTGGAAGTAAAACGAACACAGTTAGAAAACAAATAAACAGAGCATGTCTAACAAAAGGAATCCTTTCCCAGCAAAGAATCAGACACTAAGATCGTACAGAGTATATATTTCACTTAGTAGGTCGGCCTCATCAGTTCTTATTCAAATAGAATCGAACAGAATTAAACAACATGTTGAGGAAAAATTACAAATGAAGAGCGCACACCTGTGTATATGAAAGGATATACGCCAGTGCAACTGACATACATATGATTGTGCTCATAAATGCCTAGAAGACACATTAAGATACAAAATCATTGTAGAGCTGTCAGTGGGTGGCTCCTATGTCAAATGGAAGTTATGAATGTTGTTTTGTTATGTTTCAATGCAGTCTCTGTAGTCTTAGGTGAATTTTCATGACTTGTTTATTGTTAACAGCCAAAGTCGTGCAATACGTTTTTGAGGCTATCACTTTCCAGGTTCTGCCATCTATCTGTTTAGTTTTAAACTTGCATCCAAAGCTGTTATTCCGTTCTGTTTATTTGTTTGTAGGGCTCAGGTTCATTGTTGGTGTATCGTAGATGTAATATCATGCAAGCTGGTACTGCGAATCAAGTTGCGAATCCAAACACTGTTGTATGGAACAGTCCTGGAATATGGTTGACTTACATTCTCATTACCGGCGCAATGCATCTTGTGCTGCTCAGCATGCCTTGGTTTTCAACATCAGTTGCTTGGACACTCACCAACGTGATACATGGCGTCTGCATGTACCTGTTCCTTCACACAATCAAAGGCACACCTTTTGAAACCTCCGACCAGGGAAAATACCGGTATTCAACGCACTGGGAGCAAATAGATTCGGGCACTCAGTTTACGTCTGCGCGGAAGTTCTTCATGACCACTCCCATCGTCCTGCACATATTAGCCAGCTTTTATTCGAAGTATGACTTTCACCACTTCGTTGTAAATACTGCAGTGCTTATGTTGTCTCTGTTGCCGAAGCTGCCGCAGTTGCATGGTGTAAGGTTGTTTGGAATAAACAAATACTGAAATCATCGATGAACAAAACTTCTCCCTTTTTCGTAGTCTCTTTGCTTCTGTACTTGATAAAAAAAGGCGATCCCTCTTTTCAATGCTCACCTCCTTTTTTGCTTCTTGCTTCGTACGGTTTTGATGCTTTGCACAGTTTGTCTCAAAACAATTGCTTTGACAATGGATGATATTGTTCATATCTAAAGCTGAAGATTACTCAGACACTGCTCTCGCATGTGTTTGTTTGTGAACTGCTTCACGACCAGTGTTTAGTTTCGACTCAACGACATATTAAGGGTGGTGGTGATAAAATAACCATTTTTTTGTACACAAGGTATGGATTACACAATTCGCTCTATGAAGTTTGGAAAAACACCTCAGTTGAATGTCGTCGTTGTGCGCACAACCATCTGTAAATAGCATGTTGGTGGTTGTGAATTGATCAGGCGATTCGCGTTTTGTAGAAATTGTGCAACGTTGTTGATTGGAGTTATTTCCTTGACGTTGTTTCTGCCACGCGCATTGTTGCTGTGCTCAGCGCGTTAATGTTACTTCAGCATTGCCTCCGGTGAGGTCGTGATGGACTTCACAACCGTTGTCTGATGACGGGCATGGAAAGGTACATGCACTGTAAATCTGCGTTGGAGCAAATTTTGTTTAAAATGTTAATGTGAAATCTTCCTGTTTAAAATTCGTCATATTAGAAAAAACAAAAAGACTTGTTTTAAAATCTGTCAAAGCCGTATATTTTGTGTACATATGAACAGAATAGCAACTTGCTGCTGAAGATCTTTTCAATTGGCATCAACTTTGTTGGAAAGATGACAAATCTGCGTAGAAGCTCACAGTAGGCGGGAAAAGTTACATGCTCAATTGTCGTTTGAGTTCAGCGCCATACGACTAGAAATTCAGTAGCCAAACGTTTTGGTTGTGGTAGAAGTAAAGAATGTGTTTGACGTTAGTTCCTCGCTGTCCAAAAGGAATGTTCACCATCCGGGACAAATAGTTGTTGTTAGCTGAGAAGATTTCGTCGACAGCTTACATCAAGTGAAATAGGTCCTGACCAAACTGTTACAGTTTTCTGGTGTTTCATGCGAGTGGTGTGCGTTCCACTTGCAACAAAATGTGACGGTGACCATCAGCGTCTGCGATTTGTTGCTTGCATCGGTGTGTGGATCGCTTTTCGCGCTGGACATTGTTGTTGATGTTGCAAGTCATTGTGTCTGCTTCTGCCGGGCTTTTTGCGTACTAAGTATTAAAATGCTCGGAACAATCATTGCCGATGCACTGATTGCAGACCGGATATCCGCCACGCTGCTGATTGACAGAATGTCCTGCAGCACCTGTTTGTTTTCCGCCAAATATGTTGAAACACTGGTTGATATTGCCTGTGATTTACAGCCTGTGCCGCAGATCAGTGGCGGCTCGTGGTGAAATTGGCCGGGAGGGCTGCGAAAATTCATCTCTGGTTGAACATATGGGATTGTCGCACTGGCTGTTTTTATAAAGTGGCGTTTCCAGTCACTCCAGCAGTCCTAATCTTATCAAACTCGTAATTCTCAGTTGTCCTTATTGATACATAGAAAACATTCACTTCAGTTTAATGAA
>JGI24158J21664_10012523_pt1 | contig 11240 bp, 7 predicted proteins | sample Ectturendosymbi3_FD_21664 | JGI IMG/M metagenome (IMG submission 21664)
GAGCTAACTGTATGTGAATTTGAGTAAGCACATTCTCGACTACCGGAAAAAAACAAACGGGAACCTTGCTAATCAGCGAAAACACAACTTTTACAAACGATGGCGTCATGAATTACGTCATAGGGGCCCTCCAGTAAAAATTTTTCCGGGCCCCCCTACCTTTTAATCTGGCTCTGGGTACATGTACCCCCAGGGGTACTTTGCCTATCCGAAGGGGTACATTTAAGGTTATCAATAGAAGATCAAATTATATTTGCATATAATTTGTTTCCAAATATTTACACAAATACCAGTTAATATTCTTTTCAAAAATCATTATATGCTTATTGTTAAATATATCTATGAATAATCATGATAAAATGTGTTGTCATAGGAATTCTTAGGGGTACCTGTGTATCTGTCGAAATTCTGAAGGGGTACATACTTATCTGTTGAAATGCTGAAGGGGTACATTCTCATGTGTCGGAATGCTGAAGAGGTACATGGTAAGAGAAAGGTTGGGAACCCCTGGAATAAAACAAGTAAGCGGCAGGCAACTCAAAATAAAAACTCACTGTGACCTTAATCCCCAGTAGAATAGACACTCGGATTTCGCTACATTGCCAGGGAGCCGCGCTCTTTATCGTGCAGCATGGGCGAAGCACGGTAACTGTCTGACCACGAACGATAATCCTGACCTATGGTTTCTGGTCATACTTCTTTTACTGCTTTGCAACGCTTTGATTCAATTAATTGAAGACAACAGCTTCGCTTCGTCTTCTATGCACGGTAGCAAACTTCCTCAACGTTAAACAGACCAATGAGTTTCTTAAAACAAACAAATATTCCCTAAAACGCACAAATGAGTTTCGGTTCTTTTGTCGTACAAGTCCAGTCGTATTCGCTTGGAGGTTGAACTGTAGTGATTTTCGTAACAGTAATTCATGTCGAGTTCTGCCGTTCTATCACAACATTTTTGTATTAAAAAATCCGTGTTGGCTTATTCTTAAATCTTGCAAGTTTGTTGTACTTAGTTCAAAGCAGGGTATTTGAAGTGTTTAGATAACGAAGGGAAAAGTGAATGCTCCCAAGTGGTGAAGCTAAAACTTAAACTAATTTGTTTTACTTTCTTTCTTGATTTGTAGTTGGTGGATTTTGACCTGTATAAGAGCTTGCTTGTAACATGTTCAGTTAGCCATCTAAAGAAAAAGATAGCGACACATGTGCGTTTAACAGAGCTGAAGTTTGGCAGCGTTCGACCGTAAAAACGCGTTTTTCAACGGCGTTGCGCAATATGTGCACAAGGACACCGGTATGCATATAATTTTCAATTTTACTCGATTACTTATAGTGATATCGTTTACAAGNTATCTTCTTTAATCAGTTATCAGCTTTCTCTACTAATTTGAATTGTGACTTTTTCAGATGAGTATTTTTTTCTGTAAAATTAAAAGACTAATACCTGCTTGATCATATTTTGCAAAAGTGTGAGATGAACGAGCATTTACATCGATTTAAAACAAGTTTCCGTATTCTTGGAAAGCGCAAGTAGGATTTATGAATTGATCTGAAAAGAATTATAACTTTAATTAACTAATACAGCTGAAGGTCAGAGTCGGTCCAGAGTCGGAATCGGAGTCGGATAATCGAAATTGTTCGGAGTCGGAGTCGGATGATAGGCCTTCCGACTCAACAGCTTGCAGCAGCGAAGTGGAAATAATTGAAAGCGGGCAACGAAGTCTCACGATGCTACACACCTATCATGGCACAGATTGATGAGTGGCACCAAAGTGGCAGAATGCCATTATTAATCGATAGATTTATACGTTTTTATGTTACACCATTGCATAATACGCCATCACCGCCTTGAATTTGAGGAGTGTAAATACACGTAGTGAAACCATGTGAAATATAATTATTATATGAAGACGCAGCATGTAGACTAAAGGCATTAGCAAAATGGCGCAGGTAAAATGAATGTCTCCTTGTTTTCTTGCACCACAAAATCGACTCACTTCTGCATATTTTTGTGCCTCTATTTTCACTTCCAGTACTTTGTCTTGAACGTTTCGGAGATCTTGTTTCGCGTCGGTCAATTCGATCAGAAGATCTTCGACCTTATTCTTAAGGACGTCCACGCCACCAATGATGCGTTCCATATTGTTCAAGTAATCCGTTGGTTCTGTCTGCAAACAAATAGCATGACGCACAATGCATAGCGCTCAGTGCTCACTTTCATTCGATATGTTCTTGCATGCTTCATTGGATTTATTGATAAAGCAAAAGGTACCTACACTTTTTTGCCGACGTCAACAAAGTAGATGCTGAAAACTGTTTTGTTCGGTATTTGGCCTGAAATGCAAAACCGTCCTTGTTTCTTTGGGGTCACTAAAATGTCAATAGGATGATTAGCCAATCAAACAATGCCCAAAATAAATGTTAACAAACAGAATTTTGAAGATACTGGCTATTTTCTGTATTTTCAAATAAAATGACCCACTTGTCTTTCATGTTTTTTTGCAAACTTTTACTCCGGTATTACTTCGATCTAATTAAAAGACGAAGAATATAGGCTGTGTAACAAGGGGGTATACAGTACATTATCTTGAAAAGTTTGTTGAGTGCTTGACCCTGTCGATAAAGCAAGCTTATGTTTGTCTCAAACTTGTGTCGTATACGGGTCGCTCTGTCTTTCACCGATGGCCTAATGCAAAATATCTCTGTTACAATTAATGAACCGTCTGTTTGGACCAAGAAAGCTCGTGATGGTATTGCTCGCGGTAAATGTAAAAATNTTCGTTCATTCATTCATTTATTTTCACCGTGACTTTTCCTCTGNGGAGGTTGTGTGGGCAGTACAGGCAGCCCTAGATGAATTCGAAATGCTTCAGTCTCTGATAGTTCTGCAGGCTTCACACCAAGACGTGTCTAAGCAAGTTCGGCGACGTAACCACGTCACCTGGTCCTTGGTCGATCTCTGGATCGCTTTCTGGTGGATGTCGCCAGCAGGACTCGCCTCGCCAATCTTTTCTAGGTCATTCTGACGTGTCCCAACTATGGCAGCTGGGATCTCTCGTTTCGTGAAAGGGGCTCGACATTCAGGGCATTACGAATTTCACAGCCGCCACTTTGTCGCGAAGTGTCACGCCGTGAACTCTTCGCAAAACTCCCACATCTGCCGCTTTTACTTGAGATAGCACTTTTCTAGTCATTACCCAAGATTCATGACCATAGATGAGAATCGGAAGAAAGACTGATTTGATTACTGATACCTTTGTGGTTTTTGAAAGCTTCCGTTTTTTCACGACAGAACAATAAGATAACGCGGAACTGCGTTTGCTTTACCAATCCGTGTATCAATCTCCTTCTTCCTTCTGCCAATTTTGAATACTGTGCCAAATTACTTGAACTTCTCTATCTGCTGTATTGTATTCCCTTTTACTTGCAGCGTGCACTGGCTTCGGTTTCGGGAGTATGCACTACCTCGGCTGGTTTAGTGCTAATTTAATTCCCGCTTGGTCACACGCAGCTAAAAATCGGTCAAGTGCATGTTGAAGGCGCTTTTCAGAAGAGTTAAGCCAGGCCCGTAGCGACGGGGGTACATTTTTTGCGTCCCCGAAATTTTGTTGTGCCCAACATTTTTTGCGTCCCCGAAATTTTGTTGTGCCCACAGTGTAGGACGTTTGCGCATTTCATCTTTTTAGAAATTCCACAAAAAGAGCCTTCCACGGATGAATGATCTCTGATGACGTCCAGCAGTCAATCAACCATGAGATAGTTAGCACGCCTAGATCGGTCCCCGGACGACCTGCTATAAAATTCGTTTCTCTGCCCCTGAAGAAGAAAACAATCTGAATTAATTCTCACCTCGTTTTTGTCCAGATACTTGACAATGCGTTCTGCAGAAAGATCTTGGTTTTGCAAAAAAAGCTTTTTGAAAAAATTAGCTTTTCTGTATTTGTTGATTTCTATTGCTTGCTCGCAAATGCAAAACTTTTTTCGAAGAAATTCGGGAAGAGAGAATTCGACTTCCAAAGCCAAGTCAACCTTTGAAATAAAAGTCGAGTGAGTGGAAACTAAAGACATCGAGAAAATGAGGGGATATAATAAGATGAATAGAATTATCCTGTTAATTTGGTTAGTTCGTTTTTTCTTCTAAACATTTCAATGCTTCATCGTAATGCACCTGTAGGAGAGTTTTTCTTCGACAATTTTATGCACATTTTTTCAAATAGTTGCCTTTTTGGGATAAGCACTTGCCAACCAAGTAAAAGTGCAAGTTACAAATTTTGAATTTGCTACTTTCACAAACAACCGATTGCCAGTATGGGCAAACGCGGGACCGTAGCCACTGAGGGATATTTAGGAGCAGTGCTCCCCTAAATTATGTTGTGCCCAGAAAAAGTTGTTTTAAACGTATAATAAAAACAAAAATCTTGCCCCCACAAATCGTATTTTGAATCCCCAAACGTTAAAACCTGGCTACAGGCCTGTACAAGCGTATTACCATTTGAGCAAACCTTTTCTCCAGAGTACACGTACAGTGTTCTAAACAATTAATAAAAATTATAACAGATATGGATGGCCAAAAACATTTATTACTTTTGATGAGAAATTAATAAAGGCAACAGATATAAAGGATCAAAACATTCCTGTTGACAACTGACAATTTCTATCAGTGAACTGAGGAACATTTTGCAGATCTTTGGTGAATTGTGGTGCATTCACAATTTTCTTCTGTGTCACGTTGATATACAAATCAAAATAATTTGAGGACATGTTGACATAAAGTGTTATGGGCTACGTTTGGATGACTTAGATATTAGGCATTTGTAACATTTAGGCCTACGTGAGACTTTGAAAATGGTGAATAACCACTAGCTGTGACATGATTGAAATGGTTGCAGGTCTAGGTGCTGTTCTTTATGTCCCAGCGCAATCGGCAGGTTTGGTTGAAACTGTTCGGAACAGGAAGCATACAATTTCTGCGACAAATAGTTAAAAAAAATTTATCAGGCAGACCCTGAAAACTTGCGTTATGATTTATAGCATTTTGGAACTCCCTATATGAATGTTGCAGACAGGTGGCCAGTGGCGACAAGGTTTGAAACCCTTGAAGTTTTCATTTGGTTTAGACAAGTATCACTTTATACAAAGCAAGCCAAATATTTCCTCAATGCAGGGGCGGATCCAGGGGGTAATTAGGGCGATCGCCCTCCTTGAACCCACGGAAGTAACTTTATTCACCATAATTTTGTACAATTCGGAAAACAACATTCGCGATATAAGGCCATTCTGTTGTCTATTGTTTTGTCACAACAGTTTTGTGAAGTATAGTTCATCTCTGTTACAGTATAGCGAAGCTGTTATGAGACATGACTACCAGATATTATTGAAATTGCCCCTTCTAAACTTACTGGCTGGATCCGCCTGCTTCAATAAGTTCTAAATTTTCTACCGTCGTTCGTGAGCGATTGGCCTTCGTCTTACTTGCCCCTGAACCTCAAGTTTTTATTCAGACCCCGTGAGATAAGCTACAGGCAAAGCAATAGCCCTGCTTAATATAGGAACGCCGCATATGCAGTGGTAAATAAGAGATAAACATGACCACCGAGAAACCTCGACGGGGCCTTTAGTCACAATACTAAGAATGGATACAAAATTGTTACAAAATCTGCACAACAAACAAAAGTTCATTATGCTCAGTTATACCAAAAATCAACCGTCAAGTAGATCATTTTGGTTCAAAGTATCAGTCAAACGCAATCTCACGTTGCGAGAAACAAATTAAAAGCAAAATTTTCTGTGTACCTGATGTCGTTGGCTAAAGTGAAAGTACGGAGGCTGCTCAACTACAAGTTTCAATTTATGCAAGTTTCACATCTTATTCTTGATCGCATCGGCATCATTGTGCCCCAAAAGGCGGAAATGCGAGCTTAGCAAGTGCTACTTAATACGTTTGAATCTTCCACCTCGGCGATAACTTTGTGAGTTGGAAAAGTCCTTGTATTTGATGACAGACGTTGGTTATTACACAGGCCTGAGTAATTTTAGATTTTGAAGAAATTTTGAGTGAAAGGAACCCAAAAAAACGAGATCAGTGTGAGGTGTTTCCGCAGATTTGTAGTCCCATCAGGTGGTAAAGCACAGGTGCAGTATCAGCCATAGAAAGGAGCTTAATTTCAACATCTACGAAACAGCTTTCAAGCGAAACCAACTACAGGTGTATGCTTTTGCAAAATCCAAACCATGGAATGGTCCCTATGATATCTAGAAATATCATAAATGAAGAAATGGTCATTGACCATACCTGCATTTGGAACCTTTCCAAACTGGCGTTTTCTTGCACTTCCATGATGTCGCCCACAGCCAAACCAACCTACGAAAAATAAACCCCATGCAATGCTAACGCCGATGCTTTGTCAAGTATACAACAAAAAAGTTGAGTTGCGGAATCTACTTATTAATACAGTCAAACTCTTGACGTTTGTGGAAGTTGAGGTATTGCTGAATGCACTATACTTGCTAAGACGTTTCGCTACATTTGAAAATTGCTTTTATTGAAAGTCCAGGACGATTTAACGGTTCTCAGATTTTATGTTTGGAATTCGTTTTACCGTTACACCACTTAATTTTTATAAAACAGGCATTTCTAACACGACGTTTTTTACATGTAAGTGAAATTAAAAATATTAGATGTTGTTTAGGAATTCGTCACAACTGTTTTCATCTGTTGTTTGTACAATTTTAATTGGCGTTGCAAGTTTGCTTTTTGCAGCGTTTTTAACATTTCTATGTTCAATCTAACCTGGAGATGAGACAATTTGTTTTTTGCAATATTATAAATACTTTTGCAGTATTTTCAATATTACTTTTTCATATAAAAAAAAAATCATCACAGATTTTTAAAAAATCTCTGAATTTGTAATAACACTCATTTGAACAAAAAATAATTACAGTTTTGGGGTACTGGCTTTTCTTTCGAGATTGTTTCGAGATTGCAAATTGTGGTACAACTTTTATTGCTTTTGTAAATTACAAAAATCACAGTTCACCTTCTGCCAGCATGCAGTACTTGCTAATCGCATTCGGCTGTAATATTGTTATAAAATTATTTGATTAATTGGACAGTTTTAGGTTTCCTTATTTGAGAAAATTTTGTAGCAGATCAATAGCTCGAGAGTGTGTCTTTATTTTTAAAGAACTAAGATGCAACGATATTAGACAAGTTTAAATATTTTGATTGGAGATACGTCGGGAGGGTACGTGGCAGAAGGGAGCAAAAACATCTTTCGCCCTTTTCTGTTAAAAGTGACCCTCAAGAAAACCTTTATTATAATATTTCGATTTGCTGCTGTAACACGAGATAATCGCACAAGTTAAATAAACTTTTTACAAAATTGTTTGAGGCCTACCAGCAAATTCATGATGACAATCACAACCACGACAATGGAAATGACAAATACGACCACGCTGACATGGCGCGAATACACCTGAAACAAAATGCAAGGTATGTAACGCGACGTTTCTTACATTTTGAATATTTATTGCCAGAAATTTATGGAAGCAAATGAGCCAAGAAGATGAATGACCTAACTGACACTTACCCGGATGTAATTACAGTACGTTTTGCGGTGGGGAGCAGCCTTCTACATTTAAAAAATTGATGCCATTTTTCAGAAAATTGATGAAATGTCAGAGTTTTCTTTTGCATAATTTGAAACTTTTTTCAGCCACTCATGGTTTTGCAGTTAAGTCAAGTTTTTTGTGCACTTCGAAGCAGTCCCAGATTAACCTCTGTCAAGTCAGAAATGTTTTTTACTGATTGAATGAAACCAAATACATTTCACCACCACTCAGGAAAGATGTATTTGCACAGACAAGAAAAAATAGGAAAAAACAAATGCTTGACATAAATCAACACTTTTTACGTGAACAGATTTGCTCGACACTGCGTTCAAGAAAAAACATCTTTAAATGATGCGTCCACATGTTACTTTTGTATCACAAGGTAAGCTTGCGAAAAGACTTTACCGATGTTAAGAAATATTGTACAGGTATGCTGTTTGACACTTGAAAGAATGTGTTTTGGTAGTTGACCTCCCCTGCCATCATGACAGCCACTGTTACATATGACCAATACCAATAGTGGAAGGCTTTCTGCGTGAAAGAACAAAAGAAGTGTTTGATGAACGTATGAACACAACCAGTGAATGACATTAGGTTGTGTCCGAGTCCAAAAATGTGCCTTAAAGCGTCAATTCTTCGAAAGCGTTTTTCAGCTCTTGAGCAAATTTTCACAAAATACACAAGTATTACTTTACTTAGAAACTTGTTTGACAACCGCAGTTTTTCTGATGTAAGTTGCGAAAAACGAAATTGTACGAGAATGGACTGTTTTTTTTAACCTTAGGCAACGTAGGCATAACGTTGGCAATCCACCCACCGACTAGGAGAAGAAAACGTGCAATCCACTTGCAGCCACATTCGAATACAGCTGTAAAGTTTGGGTTAACATCTAACAAAGCAGATGGTGGTCAAGAAGGCTAACGTTGGCAAATGCTAATCACTGCAGTGTTTAAAACTCACTAACGAAAAGGTTCTTGACAAACAAGCAAATGTAAAAACAGATTATTTTCTAAACTTACAAATTTGGGACAGCTGGTCTTAGTTTATGTTTTTGTGGTAGACTGTTGAAAAGACTATGTTTATTCCGACTATGATTTCAAGCTGTTGGAAAAAATGAAACCGAATCAACCTTTCCAGTGTTTTGACAAACGTACTTGGTACTCTGGGAGATAAAAACATTCGAGCCTCTCCGTGATTACCTATTGTGTATAACTATTTTGCTTTGACACCGTACATAAGCTTAATTTCATTGAAAACTTGAATAAATCAGAGTACCTGGTTCCCAAGCAGGATGCTGTACGTCAGCGCAAAACCCAGTAACAAGAGAAACAGAAACAACGAGAATTTTGCAAAGGTTTTAAGGACATCGGTGAACATCACGACGAAAATACCGAACTTGGGAAGTTTTCGAATATATAAAAGGAGAACCATCCACGAAAGGAAAACAGAAAATGCCCCGATCTCTTCCTGCCATTGCTGAAACACAAACATCAACCTTTGTTTAAGCTGTTCGGTTTGAAATAACTTGAAACCCTGCTCTGATAACTGACAAAAACTGATACCATTGCTTTCATATGCCAAAATGATCAAAAATTATTCCAAACAGTTTGGGAGCACAGACACGTTTTCCAAATACTCAACAATTATTTTTAAGCTCGTCTGACCTGAAGACACAAACTTGTACTTCGAAAAATATTTGTTTCAAAACCAAACATATTTTCCCTCAAAAAATGTCGGAGGTGCGCATAATTAAGACCCTAAAAAGGCAGGAAAATACAGAAATTCCGCCAGTCGCCCTTATTGGCGGTCGGTTGAAGATCAAAATTATGTTCTGCTCAGAGCGTGTGGTTCCAAATACAACAGAAGTAAATGAAATTTTGACATAAAAATATGTTATTTTTCGGTAGTATTTTGTACGCCCATGAGGTTCCTCTGGCAAAAATGACAATATTTCTGTTACAGTTTAAGTATGAACAACCGAGGTTGACCGTGAGTCATACCAGGCGACTCGGCATGTCTTATCAGCAGCTTGCCTCGTGTGACTCAATTACAAAGCTTGCTCGTGCATCATAATGTCAACTTTGTTTTTGGCAAAATCGCGTTGAAAACGTCACGCACAGTTTTAGTTTCACAAATGTTAGGTGCGCACTCCCATCTTGGACAACAATGTTTTGAAGGCTGCCATTCGAGTTTTTCATCATCATGTAGACCTTTAGTAGCTGAAAAATATTTAAAAATTGATACGCGCTTTGGGCCAATAGAAAATTTTGAATATTCACGCAGTAATTAATATTCGTAAGATGACAGTTTTTCAAGAAGCAGGTTTCTCGTAACTGTTTCATTTCAGCAGATGCATCTGCAGAGTACCAAGTAGAACTTAATCGTGTGAACATAAAATTTTGGATGAATGTTAGATCCGTGACAAGTACGTGGAGCTTTTTCAGAAACGTAAACTTTTGATTTCGATGTTTTTTCACTTGTTTGAATTAAGGACAATCCTCAGTGAACGCGACTTGTAAAAATTTCAGTTTTCTCGCTTCCACAAATCCACCCATGCGGTTGATAGCCCGGTTATACACAATGCATAGACTTACTTGTCTGAGGCCAGTTTGCTTCTGGACACTTTGAAGGTAAATCAACTCCGAATTGTTCACGTTGCTGTTGGTCAACTGGGGCAAGTCGCGAAGCTGATATGACGGAAAGTCAAGCGTGAGCAGCAACGTGAGCAAGTAAAGAACGACGGTGACCACGTTCATGAAAGTGACGTACGCCGTTAGTTGCATCAAGAACTGCAGCAGCTAGAAACAGTAAGGTTGCTAATGAATGAAAGAGATGTGGGATCTCAAAATCACATTGCATCTCTTTGTTACTGTGAGGTTAAAATGCCAGATGGATATTGTTGGACGTCGCACATAGACTAGCATTGCATTATCAGTAAACGTTTGCTCGTGATACCCTCACTCGCGTTCGCAGCAGCATGGGCGGGTGTTGCAACGTGTATTTCAAGTTTCAGTGCGAGTTTTCTAACGGCCTTGTTTTTTAAAACCTGAAGATGTAGGTGTATTTCTTGCAACGTGTATTTCAAGCACACGTGTGAGCTTTCTAACGGCCTTGTTCTTTAAAACCTGAAGGTGTGGGTGTATTTCAATGTGTAGGTGTATTTCTTGCAATGTATTTTAAGCACACGTGTGAGTTTTCTAACGGCCTTGTTCTTTAAAACCTGAAGGTGTGGGTGTATTTCAAGGTGTAGGTGTATTTCTTCCAACGTGTATTTCAAGCACACGTGTGAGTTTTCTAACGGCCTTATTCGTAAACCTGAAGGTATGGGTTTATTTCAAGGTGTAGGTGTATTTCTTGCAACGTGTATTTCAAGCACACGTGTGAGTGTTCTAACGGCCTTGTTCTTTAAAACCTGAAGATGTGGGTGTATTTCAAGGTGTAGGTGTATTTCTTCCAACGTGTATTTCAAGCACACGTGTGAGTGTTCTAACGGCCTTATTCGTAAACCTGAAGGTGTGGGTGTATTTCAAGGTGTAGGTGTATTTCTTCCAACGTGTATTTCAAGCACACGTGTGAGTGTTCTAACGGTCTTATTCGTAAACCTGAAGATGTGGGTGTATTTCAAGGTGTAG
>JGI24158J21664_10012524_pt1 | contig 11240 bp, 6 predicted proteins | sample Ectturendosymbi3_FD_21664 | JGI IMG/M metagenome (IMG submission 21664)
ATCATCAAATCCCAAGAACGCTTCCTTCACTTCACAAGCCACCTCGCTTTTAGCCACATAATGACAGAGATCTGAGCTTTGTTTGTGACATCCGTTGGCTCGTCTACTTTTGCAGCAACAAATGGGGCTGCACTTATCTCCTTTACATCATATCTAACCACATCATCTACTGCTGCAATTAAATCGTTCTGAATTATGTTTGAGAAGCCAGAAAACACACCAGATGTCTCTAAATGCCTAGCTAGCCTCTCATCTTGCGCAGCAAGAGTATGCAAAGGTTCCACATAGTTGCCACGATTAGAGGAAATCCAACTCTCATCGTTACTACAAAATGCTAATTGCTGTTTGGCTGGGAAGCAATTTACATTAATTAGGTCTTTCAAAATCTTCCGGTTTTCCCTTACCTTAGCATTGTGAACGCTAATATTTAGTCTCCGCTGTTCGCTCAAAGTCAGGGGTGTTGTGCTAAAAAAAGGTGTGGAAACGCCGTTCCCACACCAAAAGGATGACTGCGTCAATTCGAATAAAGTGAACATTCGCTTACAGAATTTCCACACTGGATCTTCCTGATGCACTGTAGACTTTTGACTGGGAGTGCGAATCTGCATGCCGCTAGCACATCATTGAAATCGCAGCCATGTTTTTAATGCAATCGTTTGGATCCCACATCTTCAAGTACTAGTGTAAAAAGGTGTGTAAATGTCACTAGTGTAAAAAGGTGTGGAAACGCCGTTCCCACGCGTTTCCACCCCTCTACACCCCTGCTCAAAGTCAAAGTATATCACTGCGCTTCCAAAAGTTTTTAAAGCAATTTTGGTTTTGAATGTTATTTCTTGACCTGGCATGTCTGCTGAGGCTTCTTGGTAGATTTTTCATATCACAAAATCCTGTTGTAGCCCACGCGTTTTCATAGCAAGTTTTCCCAACGCGACTTGTCGGTCACGCCTCTGACGCCATATCAGTAGGATAGAATTGCCTATGTCATAAGAATGGAACGTATTCATTGAGACAAAAATATTGGCTGCCTCCCTTCGCCGCCTTACCACTGTAGCTGCATGTCTGACCGATGCGGCGTAACACTGCATATTCAGTATATTATACACAACGTCATGTAAGTGCCAGTCTGTGGAATGCGAGAGCATGTAGTAGAAGGAGTACACATATTAAAGTGTATACAAACATTACACTTTTACTGACATGAAGGTTACACAGCTGACATAAAGGCAATTGCACGGCCAGCGCTCACCACCACAGTTTGTGACAAACTGCTCAATGCGAAAGCCACCCGGTGAGAGGAGCACAAGCAGTCGCTGCCTCCCTTCGTGACTTTCCCTGACTTCAAGAAGAAATCCGCAAATTCAGATGTATTGACTACGAAAAGGTTATAATCATATAATATTTGCACCTTTTCAACATGAAAGGACAAATTTGTATTCAATTTGTTATTTTGGATCCCTAATTCGTTTTGTACATTTCATGATTATGGTAGGGGTGAACTCCCTTTTTTGCCTCTCCTGCACTGATTTTAGATCATTCAGATTTTTGAACAACTTTCTTGCCCTGAAAAACAGAGTTGCCCTGAAACTTTTCACTGTGTTGAAATATTTTTGAGCTTTCAGGACTTTTGAGCAACTTGTGCTTGCCCTGAAAAACAGAGTGTGCGCTGAATTCACTGTATTGAATATACATTTTTAATCATTCAGAATTTTGAACAACTTGCATTTGCCCTGAAAAACAAAGTTTGCCCTGAAAACAGAGTTTGTCATGAAATTTTTCGCTGTATTTAATATACTTTTTACGTTCAGGATGTTTGAGCAACTTGTGCTTGCCCTGAAAAACAGAGTGTGCCTTGAATTCACTGTAATGAATACATATTTTTTATCATTCAGAATTTTGAACAACCTGCGCTTGCCCTGAAAAACAGAATTTGCCCTGAAAATTTTTACTGTATTGAAATATTTTTTATCTTTCAGGACTTTTGAGCAACTTGAGCTTTCCCTGAAAACAGAGTTTGCCCTGATTGTTTGAAGCCAGGGGGGCGCCCCCCTCGACCCCCCGGCTCGTACGCCACTGATTGGCCTTCGGTCCAGAAAGTTTTGTGAGATAGAACATGCAAGACATGTCATCCGTATCTTGCTTCACTGGCGATGCTGCAAAACCACAAGGCTATGCCAAAGCAACATACAGTGCAAACCAAATTAGTGCGGTCGGTAAGAGTGGGAGTGGCTGCCAGCCGACAACGCGAGATGATGGTGATCATCGCAAATGCAGAAAATGTGGAAAGTGCTCAATGGCAAGAAGATCATCTGCATCTTACAGAATAGACTGTTCAAGAAAAGGCATTCCTGCGATTCTAGTCCCTGTGTACACGAAATCTGATCAGTGAATAGAGATCACTTAATCTCGCCTTGGGGAAATGCAATGATCTAAGTAATTCCTAGGAGTTTTGTTGCGTTGGCCCGTATCGAACCTTCGCTAACGTTCCAGCGGAAAAAAACACGGGCAATTTTTTTGTTCCAGATGAGCAATGTTACATCATTTTTTTGGTACTCTGAAAAAAACTGGTTAGGATCTTATAGCAAGGTGTGGGCTTAGGTTGCGGACTCATCGTCCAACAAGTCAATCCAGATTTTTAGGTTGGCTGTTGAATAATGTGATATGATAGCTTCACTTTCATCATTTTTAGTGTGATTACTTCACCATCCACAAAGGCACATTTCAGCGCCAATCAATCTGCGCTGAAAACAACTTAGCATCGAAATTTAACTAAAATAAAAGAATTACAGCACTTATAGCATGCTTTTGTGGTGGATAAATTTCTTACGTTCACTTGCGATGACGTAGACATGATTTACCTGAGTATACACAACAAATGGGCCTACGTGTGCTTTAGGGATAGAAATTGCGGCCAGGTGTGGCACAGATTATGCAGGCTATCATTAGCGGTGAGGGATATATTTCTTGCCAGCGGATTAAGGCAATTGCTAGTGTACTTGTGGTACGAAGAGAAGTGCTCTTTGACAAGTAAACGACTGCGTTCAAAAGTTCAATAAGAAAATCCATCACAAACAAATTGGAAGTTCGCTTGCGACAAAAACAGATAGCCCACCTTTACGTAACGCACAGGGGATTGGTTAGCAAAAATATGACGTTATTTTTGCAGGGATATGGATATGGCAAAGGGGAGGATGTTGATTTTTAGGCAAAAAAGACTAACGCCATTTGCGAACGCCTCGTTACATAGCTAAAGGTAAATTGATGCACTGTGCAACACTGAGAGGTTGTACTCTACAGCTGACGTTATACGTTAATATTATCAAGATGATCAACAGTTTTTAAAGTTATTGACATTACAGAATCAATTGACTCTATTGCTAGCAGGAACTAATGTAGGATTTGCATGTATGAGTTGCTCACATATCAGTGTTTTTTTGCAGAAATGTTTATAATTAAGAAACAAGTTAGTAAGTTTAATTGGCGATTCAAAAACTTTTGAAAGTGGGGGGGCGCAACGCAACGGGGGCACAGGTGCACTTACATAACAGTATCATAAGCAATTTCCTGATTTATCAAGATTAACTTGAAACAAGTTCATTGCGGTTTATCGCACACACATAAAATTCAGAATGGTTTCCTATAATTTCTGTTGTTATTTTTAAGGTCAACATTGTTGATGAACATGTAAATACGAAGAGAAAGACCATTATAGTGCGCTTTTACACTGAACTCAAGCAAAACTGTTTTGAACTCGTGGCACGTCAAAATCATGGGCGTACGCAGGGTGTGGAACGGGCAATTGCCCCTCCCTGGAAATTGGGACTAAGAATCCAAATTTTCTAGAAAACCTAACTTCAGCAGCTCAATTCTGATTAATTGATTTATTTCTTGCAATGACAATTTATTTACCGCTATGACACTCACACTGCACAAGAGCCAGGTTCACTGTTCTGGTGTCATGCAGTGGCGAGCTTGCAGTTCACTCATGACCTCTCGTTTGCCTGCAGACACAGGTTGCCAAACTTGCGAGCGGATTATTCTACGGTTGGTCTTTATTGTGCAACAATAACATGGCATCAAATCTAATGTTCACTTCAAGTTACGATAGTAGGCGTTTTGTCGCATGTGACTGTTGAACGCAGACATCTTGGCAGGTAATGCAACGAGACAGTGATTGCTGATAGCGGTAAGCAGGGACGCCGGAGAGGGGGAGCATTGCCCCTGACCTTTCAAAAGGGGGTTAACGGGGCGGAGGTGTCTTTTTCACAATTGCATCATAGAGAATTTCATGGTACATCAAGATCGAATTCAAAGAAATTTTCCATAGTTTGTTTTTATAATTATTGAGGTCAACATTGTTATTTAAGAGAAGCAAGCATATTTGGTAACGTTTTTTGTTTTCTTAAGTATCCGTTACCCTCAACTTTTTTATTGCTCCCCTGTCCTACCACTGTTCCGGCTTCTCTGTTTGTGGGTGAAATATTTTTGCTTTCATTATATGTTTAAAAAAACTTTTTCTGGGCAAAACAAAATTTGGGGGGTACAAACAAAATGTGGGGGGAATTGCTCTGAATACACTTACACTTTTCAGCTAAAAATATTTTGTGTTCATTCATAGGTTGCGTCGGGCAGTTGAAAAAGGTACTGTGTTGAATCTAGACGCGAAAACTGGCCTGTTCGATCAGAATCTATTCAACGAACAAACAACACGAGTAATACTTATCGCTTTGATTCTAAAATCCTATTTGCTCCGAGGTTCATTGAACGGTACAAGCGTGAACGCGACGCGATGTTATTCCAATGTATAAAACGGCTTGTTACTCCCAGCAGACCGCTACCCTGGGGACGTCATAAAGACATCAGCTTAGCAACAGTGTAAAGCAGTGGTGGAATGCGCTGAAAAACCTTATGTGGCAGGCCCGCAACCAGGGATTGGGCAACTGGGCAATTGCCCCCCTTCCTCGAAAGTTTCACAATCATGTTTAGTTGTTAGGTACAAGTTGTACGGTACAACAAGTTACAACCATTTGCCCCTCCCCGAAAATATACAATCATTTAATCATTTANCCCTCCCCGAAAATATCAGCTGGTTGCGAACCTGTGGTGTNGNAAAAATCTATGNAACCGTGCTGATCCTACAATGGTCAGAACACTTGGGACAGGACTGCTGGTAAAACTGCAGTAACACAGTATTGTGGTGATCACAGTGGGCGTAGCGATCGTAATGATCACAGTTAGCGCAGTGATCACAATTACCATGGTGATTACCGTGATCTTAAGTGATCAGTTGCTGCAGTGAAACAGTAATTAGAAAGACAGCAATCGTATTTATCGCAGTGATTACAGTTTGTGTGCTCACTCGTTTGGTGGAAAGTTAGTTAGGAAGTTCAGTGGTCATGTGCATTTCGTAACGGTTGTAGCCCAACATACTAAGCAGTAGACTCTAGTACAGTGTTTCAATATAAAGCTATAATATCCCTGAATTATAAAATCAAAATACAACAGATATTTTCTATTCTAAGTGCCGAATATTAAAAATTCTTGATTTGCTTAAAGTATCAATTGCCAAATATTTCTACTCTTTTGATAACTACGGACTACCTGAACACTTTGACGATTATTTTCGTAAAATTGCATCATTACGTAATTACCACACAAGGCTTACTTCTTTGCGAAATACCATTATCGGGAATGAAAACATCTCCGGTCAACTTTCTTCAGTGCATATTGGTCCCAAACTTTGATCTGAAATTCCTGAAAACTTGGAGACTCTTCCATCTTTTTCATTTGGGAAACAGTACAAAATGTCTTCTTGTTTTGCCAATATGCTCGTTGATTCTTCATTCATATATTTGTTTCGTTTTTCTGTAAGTTTGTATAAGTTTGTATAATGTGCCTCTTCTTTCTGCAGTACCCCTTCTAGTGCTTACCTCACACCCTATGTGGATAGGTATGATTTTCACTCGGTGTTGTTTTTTTATGTTGGCTTTGTTACTAACATCTTTTCAACGTTCAAATAATTGAAGTTTGTCACATCATTACTCCTCTTCACTTTAAACATCTTCAATTCAATAATGATTTATGTCAACAATAGGGTTGGCTGAGTAGTTGACTCCAGAGTTGTAAACGAGCCTCGTTTTGAAGCCCGGGCTCGGCCCGAACCCACAAGGCCAAACCTGGACCGAGCCCGACATTTATTTTGGAAGCCCGATGTCGGCCTGAAAAACAATTTTAATGGGAGAGTCAAGCTTTGCGCAACTGCGAGTTATTAGTGGCCAGGCCCGTAACCAGGGGAGGCGAATCCCCCTAGAAAAATTTTTACCCCCTGGAAAAATGTCTTGGACATCTTTTACAACTGTTGGACGTAGTTCAAAAAATTTGGGCCCCTCAGAAAACTCTTCGCCCCTCCTGATGTCCCAAGCTGGTTACGGGCCTGTTAGTGGCGTAGCAAAAAACAATATTCATTAATTCGTACCTAGTTTTTTTCAAATGCTGTGTTTCTAATTACACTGAAGCTGTGTCCAAACACACGTAACGTTAAATTGGTACGCTAGAACCTAGTGAGAAGATACACAGAAAGGCAGTTGGTGTGCACGAGAGTACGAAGTGAGTTCTGACTGGAACACGTGAAGCTTTGTTGCAATTAGACTATGACTGGTATTTTCTGTATTCATGAAAACGATTTGATTGGAAGCAAAAACTTGAGAACAACATTTTAACCGTATCTAGAAATTCACCCTGAAAAAACAAAAAAACAAAAAATGTGTTTATGAATATGAACCAAATTGTCAGACAGACACATAGGTGCAGCCAGGGGGGGGGCATGCTCCTCACAAATATTTAGCACAGTCATTTTGTGCTTTGAGCAGCGTCCCAAACAAAATACTGTTGCTCGCCTAATATCAAACATTACCCCCGAAATTTTTTATTCACAAAAACTTTTGGGCTGGCTACGCCACTGGACAGACACCAATATTAACTGGTAAAAAATAGAGTAGCTGCAACACAGGTCACGAAAGAGGAAGCATCGCTGAATTTGCCCAGTGAGAAGGCAGGGAGGGATTGATTTGAATTAGAGATGAATGAAGAAAAAAATATGTTCTACTGCTGCCACTTTTTACCACGCGGTTTCTACAAATCTCTGTCTGTGTACCGTCACGTGATTCGTTCAATTTCGTATTTCATGTGATTTCAATGTTGTTGAATTGAGTATCTTACGTAAATGTTTCCACTTTGCAACTCTCGCGAAATTTTCTTGACACATATCGCACTCAGGAAAAGACCAAAGTGGGGTTTAAAAGCAGGTGTTATGCAATACAGTCGCAATGTTTGACTACGATATCTATGATCACTGCGATACAACGGCTGTTACGGGTAGGTGAATTTACTGAAAAAGTGGGTGCAGACCAGTGATGGAGTCTTGAAACCCATTTTTGCGAGTCTCGGTCTCGAAAGTTTTAGGTCTCGTTTCGGTTCGAAGGCCACAGGTCTCGGTCTCAAATTGATTGTCTCGAGACTTTGAATACTGCGAAGTTATGGCTTAGTGAATCTTTTGTAATTCAAACTGTTTTCAGATGTCTACTGTATATGCAGGTAAGAAAAACCAAAAAGGGTTAGAAAAATACTAGAAATTCGAAAAAATTTCAGATTGGAGGTAGTGATAACATTTTTTTGAAACTTTTCAGGCTTCGAGTCTCGATCTCCAACTTTCAGGTCTTGGTCTCATTTTTTTCGGTGAAACCTCGGTCTCGGAGTTTGGACTACATCACAGGTGAAGACCAATTCATTTTTACTCGCTGATTCCTAGAAAGAAGAAAAAATGAGTTTCCGAAGAGAAAAAAATGCTCAGAGCTAAGGTCTTGGAGTGTTAACTTTCTAGGCACGAGAGACAATTGTAAGTTTTCAAAAACGTTTTGTGATACGAAAGATCTGAAAGTCCATTACTAATGCTGTCAACGAGCTGAACAATTTGGACAAACACGCCCACAACTTTTTTTATAAGAAGGATTCTTTCGGTGGATGCCCCTGGGATTTTTTCAATTATTCTAAATCTTTTTAGGCCATAACATTTTTCAATCCCCGCAAGTCTCGGAGAACTAAGCGATGGTGGATTGTAATTCAGGAATAAATGGAATTACGTTTTCGTACTGGCCCCAGCAGTCCGAAACATCAAGAGGGGCAGGGAGGCAAGTTTTATTGACCTTGTTCTTTTCAAACTAATTTTTTCCAAGCACTGAAGTTTTCGACACTTCCACTAGACAAAATTCGCGTGCAAACTCCATTGTTTTTGACATTCGCAACACCTGCCGGTTTGGTCTTTTTCGTTTTACGTATGACCGCGTCACACTTTGGCCCCGTCAGCTTCACAGCTTTGCACGAGATTGCATACTTGGCTGCTAATTAACCACTATTAACCTACCTTTAAATGCTAGTCAATCTTGTAATTGAACTCCATTTCGTATGAACAAGTGATACTTTCAACGCTTGGTATGAGGAGGCGATAATACATGCAGAAATCGGCCAAGCTGGAATCGATGCTGAGTTGATGTTGCCAAAAAACAAAACCTGTTCAAATTAGCTTCACGTTTTTCTTCTCTTCGGGTTTAAAAAGATTTACCAGAAGTCTCATCATGCTTTCATTCTGATTCATGCCAAGCTATATGGCCCATTGGAAAAAGCGTCATGGCCTACTATTGCGCCATAGCTAACCGGTTGAAAACCCTGAGTTAGTACAGGTTTGCAATTCTGCTGGATGATGTTTTGGTGTTTTGAAAACTGTTCTGATTGAGACACTTTCCTTTCAAAAAATCGTTGTCGCAATAACCTTCACACAGTGAGCATACACAGGCCCGTAACCAGTTTGGGACACCAGGAGGGCGAAGAGTTTTCTGAGAGGAGGAGCCCAAACTTTTTTAACTATGTCCAAGGGGGGCGAAAAAATTTGCAGGGGGCTTCGCCTCCCTGCGCTCCCCCTAGTTATGGGCCTGAGCATACATGTAGCCCTTTGTGAAACCAAACTGTGTAGTATCGTCCTGGACGAGATAAAGTTAACACTAGGGCTGGGTTCCAGTAAAAAAGATATTGTTTAAGTAATAAGCATGGGCGTCCGCAGGGGGGGCGGCAAAACGGGCATTTCCCCCCCCTGGAAATTGGAACTAAGAAGCAAAAATGTCTAGAAAATATAAAATCAGCATTTAATTCGGATTAGTTGGGTTAACTCTTTGTGAATGACAGTTTGTTTGCCGAAAAGACACTCACACTGCACAAGAGTCAGTTCGCTGTTCTGGTCTAATGCAGTCATAAAATTGCTGTTCACTTAATCCGCTCCTTGGCTGCAAAATGCAAACGCAAGTTGCGAAAGTCGGGAGCGAATTTTTCTACTATTAGCTTTTGTTGCGTCACAATAACATGGCAACATATCTTTAAAGATTCACTTCAAGTTACAATAGTAGCCATTTTGCCGAATGTTATGTAACTGCAGAACGCATCTCGGCAGGTAATGCACGCGACAGCGACTGCTAATAACGGTGAACCACGTACGTTCATACCAACGGTGGGCTACGGCGACATATCTTGTGTGGCTCTTTTAGATAAATAGCAATATCTCAAATTGACACAGGGGCGGATCCAGCCCGTACGGTTGGGGGAGGGCGATTTCAGTAATATTTGGGAGTCAAGTCTTATTACGGATACTGTTTTCCGAATTATATTGCGAATAGTGTTTTCTGAATTGTACAAAATCATGGTAAGTAAAGTACCTTTGTTTGGTTTCAGGGGGGCATCGCCCCAATTTTCCCCCCTGGATCGGCCCCTGAATGGACAGAGAGTCGTAACCTCATATTTAACGTTTGTTTCATTTATCAACAAGGGCGTACGCAAGGGGGAGGTTTGGGGTTAAAACCCCCCCTTGAGCTTGATATTTTACAAATTCTTTAATACCTGCGCAAAGGAAATTAAATGTTTTTGCATACTTTTTGCTTGTTAGTTTGTCGACTTAATGCAATACCACGGAATAAATTTGCATGCAAATTGCAAGGAGCATTGTAAATGGACCAAAAAGCAATACTAGGTTTTGGTGAGAATCAGGGTTATCGTCTGCGTCCAGAAACCATCTCACCACTTTTTGCAGACCTTTCGTCCACTACGCATGTTTAAGATTGCGTTCCGCCATAGTTCACTTTATCCGAAATGATTGTCTTTATTTTGTCTCCTATGGCTGATTAGCGCTAGCGCTGACAGTATTGGCTACATTACCAAATTCTGTAGCATGATAGAACTGTTGCACGAGCTCAAACACAGCAGTTTTTAACATGGAAGCATTCAGGCATTTCATAATGTCTCAGCAGGGAAAAAGGAAAACTAAGTTTTCTGGACTTCTATACATAGCAAAAAATTGAAACTTTTTATGCGTACTTTATACGCATTCTCAATTCTTTTGTAGCAGGGTTGCCAATTTGGCTTTTTGAAGCCAGATTTGAAAATTCTGTTTTTTTAACACCTTTAGCTTTTTTTGGAAATAAAAAAAGCCAGAAAAATCTGGATTTTTCTGGCTTATTTTCAATCGGATAGGCTTGGCCCTGGCAAAACATTGTCTGAGCTGCATATTCATTACAAATCTCTTGCGACGAGGGTCTATTACCATGCAGGGTGCACAGAATATTGCAAAAGTTTTACTGTTGTCCTAAAAATGATCGATGTTATTGATAAAAAAACAAATGCACGACAGTGTAATTACGAGGAAAGAATATGCTTCTAAAGATTGGACTTGTGTTATATTGATGCTTTTGACGAGTTTTAATGTCTATTTTGTGTGTGGTTGTGCATGTTTTATGTGTATACTGCATGCCTCAAAACGGCTATCTGACTTTTTCTGACATTTTTTGGGACAAGGTCTGGCTTTTTTTGGCGAAGACAGGTTGGTAACCCTGTTGTGTAGTTGAGCAAGATTCGATCTTGCAAACCGGAGTGTGCGCCAGCCAGTCCAGCCTCACATCTATGCTCGACTGCTCGTATTCGATGAGACATTAGCGCAGCCTCATTTTGCAGTTGTAAATTGCTTTGACGCAGTGATGAGTGTGTTTTGCTCCCTTTTTTCAACACGCAGCCAAAATTTTGCAGTCATGAACTCCTGTGCCGCAGCATTGAGATTATTTTCCTCCGATATCCTAACTTGGAGAGCTGATAGTTTATATTCAGTGCAATGACACATAAAATAAGGGGAGTGCGTGTAGAAGAATATGCAT
>JGI24158J21664_10012527_pt1 | contig 11239 bp, 9 predicted proteins | sample Ectturendosymbi3_FD_21664 | JGI IMG/M metagenome (IMG submission 21664)
ATTTCCGCGTATTTTTTGACACTAGAAATCCGGCGATGTCGATTTCGACATTTTTCGTAATTCAATGCGCAATTTTCTGCATTTACTGCTTTTTACCAATTCTCAAATTTTACCCTGTCGAACAGATTTCTGTGCAGTTCATTTTTGGTCAATAATTCGAATAGAAGCTTTACGTAGGAAATTTTAGTTAGAGTTGTACCTAGAACTCCGAAGGTTTCGAAATCGACATCCCTTGAGCTCAAGGTATATTTTCTCCAGGAGTTCTAGTGTTAAACTTTATCAACAGTAGTTATACTTTCGCATGTTCATATATACCTGTTTGAAAGTTGCAACCGGTGTGAACATGCAAAAGGAAATATGGGAAAATTTCACGTGAGAAAACAATAAAATGTATGCAATTGCGTTAAGGTTTCAAGTAATTGAAATCTAGTTACCAGTTATCGAAGTATAACTGGATAAACTTCTCAAGCAAGCAAAGAAGTTTTTACTTTACAAAATTATCCCGCGGGCCGGATTCAACCTCGCAACGGGCCGGTTTTGACCCGCGGGCCTATGTTTGACACCCCTGATCTAACGAGTAGGGCAACCAATTTTTGACCTGAAAACTTAAAATGTTGACTTTATAATTTACAAATTTTGGCTTTATTTTAAACTAAAAATTTTCTGCGTTTGCAACTGCAAAATGGAAGCATATTCATCCACTCTGTGCTTTGAAATAAAAAAAATGGTTAGTAAACGTTGGGGGATGTTATACAGTATTTATATGTACATTAATGACTACAGTAGAGTCAAACCTGAGAACATCATGAAGTTGAACACTATATGTATGATGGATTGAGCATTTACCAAACCGAGTGTTGTAAGACCACGTTTCTTGCCTTACCACGCCTGTCCTACAATCGTCCACTAGTGGGCAAAACAACTTATTACGTCAGAAATCGCAACACACCCATTATCATTACAGAATTGCAATAAAACTTGCAAAAGTATATCAATATCTGTTGTTAAAGTTTCAATATAATATCGAAAAAGAGAATAAAACTGTGTTGCAAGAAAAGTTTGACCCAAAGATAAATTTTGACCTAATGATAAATTTTGACTTTTTTTGACCTAATAACTTGGGACCCCTCATGGTATGAGTGTGAAATTTGGTTTGTGGGCGTTTCACAAGCTTTGAAAAAAGCAGAAAATTTTTGACTTTATTGACTTTTGGTTGCCCTACTAATGACTAATGACTAACCTTATCTTCAAAGGTAAGTTTTGAAGAGCAGTGGAATACGTGATTGTTTAGGAGTCAATTTCATTATGATAGGTTACAAAAACATTGACAATCAATACGACGTCTTGCCGACAGAATATAGAAAGGAATTTGGCATTACAGTGATTTTCACTGAAAATCTTTATATAAGAGCCATAGATGTAGCTTTCCTTTTCCTACATATTTTGCAAATATTAGTCTTTTACACAAGTCCATACTTGATACATTATTGTACGTAAGATCTCCAACATGCACAGCATTCATCAATCCTTTGCTTTCGAGCTTTTTTGTCTCAGAAAAGGGAAAAAAGAAAAACGTAGTCAAGAAAGGTTGCGTCAACGCATCTGTTCTTGGTAAATCGTTGTGAAGATTGTGGAGAGCCAAAAATCTGAGGCACTGACAGTAAACAGCGTCATTCCACCAGCGTTTGCTTCGACTGACATTTCAAAACCGTGTAGGAAGCTTTGTTTGCAACTACTCATCATTTCACCGCTGCCATAACAATTTACACTAAATCCAAATTGCATGGTTTGGAAAAAACTTGAATCGTTGCAACGTCACCTCTTCAAGTCAGAGGGGGGGGGGAACAGGTCGACGGCTCCTGGCATCCAAAGCAGGGGAACATCCAAAGAGTGAAATTACAAAAATAAAAAACGCTGTATAACTAGACTAGATGATTCTTCCTATTGTGCTGCATGGATTTAATTTTTCGAAATTGTTTTTTTGTCAACACTTGTTTTTACGTATTCAAATGCCAGTAATTCTCACATTCTTCAATACTCGGGACCTATAGGCCCACTCTAGGTGTACCAACCCAATCAAACTGATAGTGACGTTGCTTTTTCCAGATTGTGCGATCAAGAGAAAATCACAAAAACGAATTGAAAAATAATTATGGACGTTTAATTGATTTTCTGAGCCAAATTTCAAAACTGTCCTATGTCTACTTGCTTCATTTAGCTGACTTTTTGATGCATCACTGGTTTCCCGTTTTTATTTTTGATGTGACAACCGTGGGTGTGCGCTAATATAGCCGCACATCTGTGCTTACAATATGTGCATCATTTCCAGCTTTGTCATTGATTGGCAGTTCACGCGAATTGATCATAATGGCTCACACAAGCCTGTATATGTGCTGTCCCCACAGTAGTTGTACATACAACAGCCGTATAATAAAAAGTTGAAGTTTTCTTGCGTACTTTATGCGCATTCTCAATTCTTGTGTAGTTTTTCAAGTTTCAAAGTGTCAACCCTGGGCGTCCGCCATCACAGCCGCATGCCCTCTCTGCTCGACTGCTATTCCACGAGACATTCGCACAGCCTGATATTTTTGGAGTTGTGCACTGTCGTAGCGTTGAGTGTGTTTTACTCCACTGCTTTAATGCACAGCCTTATTTTTTGCAGTTATAAACTGCGCTGACGACGTAGCACTGAGTGTGTTCTACTCGCCTGTTTTAACACGTTGACGGATATTTTTGCAGTTATGAACGGCTCTGTCTTACCGTTGAGTTATGTGTTTTGCTCCGTTCTCCTAACTTGGAGCGCTGATAATTTATGTTCATTGCAGTGACACATTGTACAACGAGTAAGGAGAGTGGATGTAGAATACTATGTTTGTTGTGTCAGCAAACGCGCGCCAAAACGTTGCTTTGCAAACATGACTATGACACAGGGGCAAATCCAGGGGCGATTGGGGTCATCGCCCCCCTAAAACCTACGAAAGTAACTTTTTTCACCATGATTTTGTACAATTCGGAAAACAGCATTCGCGATCTAAGGCCATTTTGACGTCCATTGTTTTGTCACAGCAGTGTTGTGAAGTATGCTTCGTGTCTCTTGCATTAGTGAACTCGTAATGAGACGACTGACAAATATTACTGAAATCGCCTCCCCCTAAACTTACTGGTTGGATCCGCACAAACAGCGTTTATCCAGTAACAATGACCAGCATACGCCACTGCGCAATACTAGAATCTGGTAGGTGGGCATACAATCAAGCAGTCGCCCCTGGCATCACCAGACCTCTGCACGCCACTGGTTGCAGCAAACTTTAGCTTCTTGGTGTGCCTGTTTTTGCAAATTAAACCTTGATTTGATCTTTTCAACAAACAATTTTCTTTAAATGTGCTATTTTAGTCCCCAGTTTTGTACGTCAAAAATCAAACCATGATGGCAATTGTTGGTTGAGTTTGGGGAAGTACTTATTATAAATTTTAGATACACTATTTAAGTTAAGAGCAGCGAGAAAAACCTAGCGTTTCATAAAATTTAAATTGTTAACAATAATTGAAGCTTAATACAAGCATTGCTACTCATATGTGCAGTTTTTGTCAAAAAAAGATTGAGACAGCAACGCTTCAGCATATTCTGCGGTAAGATTACATTTACAACATTTGAGAGGCAGGTATTTCATAAGCAAGTGAGTTGATTGTATTTCGAATTAGCAGAAGGGAAAAACTAGAGCTGTTTGTCAGCAGCACAAGAATATAACACTCATTTAATTTCAACCGCTTTTCCTCTAGGGAGGTTAATGGCAGCAGCCCTAGGAGGACGCGAAATACCTCACGGTCAACAGCAATCTCTGATAGTTTTTCTCGCACCACCAAAGACGGGACCAGGTAAGGTCAGGTGTTGTCAGATGACTGCCATGGTCCCTCACCAATCCTATATGACACAGTACCCCTATTTGTTTACTCTGATCAACTATTGAGCCATTGCATTTTCATTTGCTCTAATGTTCACTAGTGATTGGTTCGCTTAGTGCAATGATTTTTTGTAGTGCTTCTGCTTGTTGGCTGAGTCATATGAAGCAATAAACCATTGTCCATTGTCCATCCCACATGGTCCTTGGACGACCTTTGGGACGCTTTCTCGTTGATGCATCCAGCAGGACATGCCTGGCCAATCCTTACTAAACATTCTGGTCACGTGGCCGAACCATCGCAGCTCATGTACTCTATTCGGAGAAATGCTCGACATTCAGGGCTCTGCAAATTTCACAGCTGCGCATTTTGTTGCCAAGTGTCACACTGTGAGAACTCTTCTCAACTATCCCATCTCTGTCGCTTGTACAAGAGGTAACTTATTTTATTCATTATCCAAGATTTTAAACCACAGAGGGATAAAGCTCACGCAGAACTGCGTTTGCTTTACCAATCCGGGTATCAATCTCCCACCCCAACGCACGTAAACGTCTCGACCTGCTGCAGTGTATTGTCGCTCACTTGCAGCATAAACTGCCCTGGGTTTCTAGAGCGATATAATACCTCGGTCTTTTTAGTGTTGATTTTCGTTCCCGCTTAGTTGCACACAACATAAGGCCGATCAAGTGCATGTTGAAGAACCTGTTCAGAAGACGCAAACTGTAACAAATCGTTCGCAAAAAGCAAATATTTGATCCTGCAACTCCCAACACTGACATCCTAATCGACTCGGCTGTGGCTGTCTATCCAATTCATTTAGACTATGAAGAGGAGTGGTGACAGCACACACGCTTTTCGGAGTTTAATACCCATTGCGAACGGTTGTGATTGAATTCCGCTCCGACGCAGACATGAATTTCTGAGCAGGAATACAATGACTTGACGGCGAAATACAGGCGGCCACCACCACCGTATTCCCGCAACATTCCCAGAATTTTCCACGAGGAACCGGTCGTATCCTTTCTCCAGGTCGACAAAACATGTGTAGACTTAAGACCCCAAGATTTCTCGAAAATTTGCTGGATAGTGAAAAAGCGCTGGTACGTCTGTAGAGTGCTACGTCCAGGACGAAAACCGCACTGGGTATCCCTCAGCTTAGGTCAATTAATTCACGGCAACTTGTTTCAAGGTACTTGACATACACTTTTTCAGAGATTATAAGGCGGAGAGAGATGCCCCAGGTAGTTAGTGCATTAATTCCTGTCTCTCCTTTTGTATATGCGGATGATCACCCAGATAGCCAACCTTTCGGTGCCTTCAAGAAATCCAGAATGAAACGATATGATTGAATGAGAGTACCGGCAAAGCTGCTAAATCAGAGAACCATTGAAAAACGAAGCTATAAACTGCAAAAAAGACACAAAACCCAGGCAACTTTAGGTTATTCTTGTTTTTTGAGAATCTCAGGTAAACGACTCTTAATCACCTATCAAAAAAGTAGTGACAAGCGGCATATAACTTTCCGATGATTCCTGAATGTTGCTGGACATCTGCTGAAAGAGGGACCAGTGGTACAATACAACAGCAATAGAAATTGGTGCAAGTTGTTTTGTGTAAGTTAAAGGTTTTCAGTCGAAACTGTCAGTTTTCACAAATACTTTTTTTGACTAATTTTTCAAAAATACAGTAGGGTCTTCCGGTCAAGTTGATTACGGATCAAGTATGCCGTGATACCACGAGGAAAAGGTTTTCGAAACCCTACCACTATATTTGGTAATCAACAGGAGAAATGCTACTTCTATGCTCATCATTGATGAAAAGGGTCATGATGATAATGAAGCAAACACGTTTTGGGGTAAAAAGAAAACAAATACAATTTGTTTTTCTTTCCTTTGGACTCCATGTTCATTACTGTTTGAAAAATCGTCCGCAAAATTTCTTCAAGTTTCAAATCACAGATATTTTTATTTTTGCTTTAACATTTCGGTAACACATTGTGGCTATTCTGCCAGCAACGACTGATTTGATCACTTGAGGATATTTTCAAATATTTTCTGTCACAGTCAGTAAACCAGGTTTTGCTGCATCTTGGATTGTTTTGATCAAACTGATTTGCTTAAAGCAGGAGTTTTCATCGACAGGTGATGTGCTACGCAGCTGCTCTGCACTGGCAATCAGTATTGAAACTTTCGCACGAAAGGTGCTGTGTCCAGCGACGAAACGCGAATGCTGCCATGCTGTGCGTATCTGACAAAAGCAGAGATGCATTGCACCTTACACAACCTGTTGTCAGCACCTGTTGTCAGAAGCGTGCAAGGCTGCGGTCAAAGCGCAAGCGTGGCACCTTGGAAGGTGCGAAGTTCTCACCATGCGAAGGTCATCATACTGTATATACGAAGGCATCTGAAAAAAATCGTTTTTTTCTCAAGCTTCTTAATCAGTGTATGAGATGTATACTCTTTATGCACGCGAGTATCTTTATATCAACAGATTTAGTGTGTTTAAACGAAGAGTTCGTAACGTTCGTTTCTAGATTCTTGCCCAGAGCTAGGGGTGAAGTTATTGGTTAATAGGGAGTTTTGAGTTGTAGAGTGTAAAATCATTTACAAGATCAAGCCTAGTTTTCTTTGTATGACAAAAAGTATGAATGCGAAGCAACTGTTTTGATAGATAGCACCACAAGTGCTAGCGTAGGACAACCTTTATGTAGATGAAGATATTAAACTCGTAGTCAAGCAAGGTTTTCTGTCAGAAGCTTTTTAAATCATTTTCAGGTTATTACTACAAGTTAATGTTCAAAGACACGTGTAATGGTAAGCGTGAATTGCTGAACAAAGTAAATATATATTTTAACATTTAACGTTTCCCAAGGTTTTTGGACAAAACTGGTTGTTCATACTGGTATTAAGAGTGCATAAACGGAATGAAAATTACTGAGCACCTATAGTGTAAACTGAACAGAATAATTAATTTTAGCTTCAGTTCAAGAACTGACATTTTGGTAGCCTTGAATCAATTACTGTGGCTGGTTCTTTCGTATATTATTGATAAAAATTTGATGGTTGATGTCACGAGCAAAGGTTGTTATAATAAAGAAACCAGGCAGTGTGCATTTCTTATTTTTTATCTTGTTTGACCTTGCTATCATTTCTTGCTGATGATGCGCCAAAGGTGTTCGTTTGTACTTTCGTGTTTAGTGATGACGCGAAAAAGAAATTGGGTAGTAGCACCTTTTTCTACGTTCGAATTCTGAGGCCTATATTTGTGGGATTTCGAAGGTTTCAAAAACCTAGAAAATATTCAACGACTTCGTCATGTTCAGACTTCAGTTAATACTTTCCACCCTATTTACCTGCCAAGTCAAACTAAACCGAAATTGCAAATCATTGAAAGCTTTTGTATTTTCTGAATAAGAACTTTAACCAAAAATTTGTCAAGTTATTATGTTGGCAAACATCATTTCACACAGAAATGTGAAGTTCAAAAATTGAATCGTTTATCCAATTGTTTTTATATATCTGCACCCCTCATATATGGGTTTTCACTAACAACATCATTACGTTATTTGTTAGCCGCTGAAGTGGTTATGAATGATGCAGTTTCAGGTTAAACAATCGTTGTACCAACGTGGAAATAAGCAATTCTGTTTTTTGTACCTGTTGGCGCTTATTGCTTGGCATCAACTTGTCTTTCACCTTCAATTTTTCCCGGTTATAAGGCCAAGCAGCTTTATAGTAATGTTTTTGACAACACGTTAATGAACTTCATCGTCTGTTTTGTTTGTCTGTTAGTGCCAACTTTTGCGAGAGCGGAAAGGTTGAGGTGCGTTGTGCTTGGTTTTATTAGATGCTGCAGCAATACTAATCTGAAGAAAGACTGAACGCATCGATAATTTCATCATGAAATTAATATCAACGTAGTTGTTGAGAATTAACAAACACAATTTTTTCTAAAATGTCCTCAAAAACGTTTTGCGTGCTTTTTCGGTTCGTCGGAAACTCTGAGCACTGCATGTCAAATAACCACAAAGTGCATCTCTTTGTGCAGAAACACAATATAACTGATAGAAATGGAAGTCATAAATGATAAAATCAAGAAACTTGTACTGAATCAAACGAGTCCAAGGACTTTTACTGAATCGGCGAAGAAAGATGATTGGAAAACGTTCGTGGACGTCAGTCTCACCAACTACGAAAAGAACGCAAAAATTCAGAAGCAAGTCGCTACGCCAGCAAGAGTGGAGTTGCGCCAGGTTCAACAGCATTGTTTACCCAACGTAAACCACCCAAGCAGTAGTTCTAAGGTAAGTTGTCCGTATTAAACCGCCTGTTATAAGCATAAACGATTGGTTCTTTTAATTTGGCATAAAAATGCCAGTAGTTCAAAAGCGCTTAATGAAAGTCTTTGAATGAAACGTCCCTGCGTTTCTGGAAAAGCTGGGTGTGACGTAACATCGCAAATACGTAAGGTCAAACGAGTTCGCTTGTCTATTCCTGATTAGTTTGTTGAATGTCCATCTGTTTTGGTTTATTTATCCGCTAAAGCAGCAACTTTTGTGTCGCAGGCCGAAACAACTTCAACTACTGGTCAAAGGAACCCATTGCCAACCGGGTGGTTAGAAGATTGCAAAAACCGTCGTGGAAAAAGTGGGCTGGACCCGAAGGCCACTCCTCCGTGCTCTGCAGAACGCAAGAGCTTGAGGAGAAGTAAATCCATCACGAGTGCTCCACGAAAAACTGACAGCGTTTCCATGACACGTAAGCGCAGAAAGTTGATAGAAGAGTTTTCGATCGAAAACGATATTGGAATGTATCCAGTCAAAAGACGACTCGTAATATGAGTTTGCAGAAAGATGAACTTCATCGCAAACTTGTAGAGTGACCTACTTGATACTCACAACGACCGACTTGTTCCTCACGTTGAAGATCCGAAGTTTCAAGCTGGGAAAGGGATATATTTTATGCTTTGCAATAATCCCTGGTTTAAGCAAGTTTGTGTAGCCAAACAGTATCAACCATACTGGAATACTATCTGTTTTTTCACGTTTAACACGAGAAACAAACACGTATAGGTCGAAATTCAATGACGAAAGTTATATATGTTTGGCGGCGGAGTGTGTGTGTTTTTTTTTTGTTAAGCCCGCGAAGTGATAGATCAACAAAATCCAAACCAGAATCAACCTTTGATTCTGGTCAAGAGACGCTTTCATTTTGGCTTTAACCTTTTACACTTTGATTCTGCTTCTACTAAATGCGGTTCCTATATGCAGAATGTTCATTGGTTCAATCCCCGTGTCGGCAAACTTTTGAGAAGTAACTGCAAGTATCGCATTCAATGTGTGCGTACAAGTAAAACTCGCAGCAGACCAAGGCCTGGGGATTTCTTAAAACTTGCTACAACTCTACACTTCAGCCTTCGTTTTTTTTTATTATTTTGGTGCGATAACCGTGCAAAGGGAAAAGAATACACATTCCTCTGCAGTGCTCAGACATAGCCACTGCATGATCAGTTTGCATCGTTGACGTTTTAGTTTTGTATGTTTCGGTGATGTTATGCGAGGCATCTAACGTTTTTATCAATGTTTGCGTTTTTGAATTTGTTGGTTCTAATACAACTTGTAGCATCGATTCGTTCATTTCATTGTCCTGAAGTCCAGTGTAGTGCTTGCTAAACGATGATCAATGCGGACGTTCAATTGCAAAGATTTCTTTTTAAAAAAACGATGCATCCAACGTTTTGGCGAAGTTTGTTGGCACAACTTGCATATTCAGGGACGCCGGAGCTGCGCTAGGGCAGGGGGGAGCAGTAAAACAGTTGAGGGCAATGGAAATTATCAAAAACAAAAAAGTCGTTACCAATTGTGTTTGTTTCTTTTCATCAATAATGTTGACCTCAAAAACAATAACTGAACTTATAGAAAATCATTCGGAATTTTCTCGGTGCCCAATTGCTGCAATAAATTTTTTTTCAAGTCGATCTGGATAAACCATGAAATTACCTGTGATGCTGTTATAAAAAGCAGTGTTGTTGCAGGCGCACCCCCAAAAGTAAAATCAGGGTAAAAGTGGCGCCCAACGTTGCTTGACTTCAAAAATGGCGCCCAAGGTTTGCGTAAAAACACATGAAGACCGTTTTTGGAGGCCACACCAAAAAAGGTATTCGTGATCTTTGTGGGAGAAAATTTGTAGGCAGAAGTTGCACAAAAGCTTTACGGGCAAGTTTGGGGAAATTCGGGCAAATATCCTTCGTACCGCCAAAATTTGCCTGCTCCTACACCTGTGAAAAGGCAGCTCCGACGCTGTTGCCCCCATTTGAAAGGACACAGGGGTAAATGCCTCCCCCATGCCTCCATTCTCTGGCGTACCTGTGCATATTATTCTACACCCACTCTCTTTTCTCTTTGTATGCTACAATGTGTAACTGTAATGAACATAAATTATGAGCTGTCTATCAAGACAGAGCAGTTAATAACTGCAAAAATATTCGGCAACGCGTTAAAACAGGGAAATAGACCACACTCAGTGCTACGTCAGGGCAGTTCACAACTGCAAAAATACAAGGTTGCGCGAATATCTCGTCCAATAGCAATCGAGAAGAGAAGGTATGCGGCTGGGATGGCGGACACCCAGGGTTGACAGTTTGAAACTTGTAAAATGCACAAGAATTAAGAATGCGCATAAGGTACGCAAGAAAATTTTCGTTTTATATTATGTGGCTGTTATGTGTACAGTTACGAAGGTAAAGAACAGATACGGGCGTGTGTGAGCCAATACGGTCAATCCGCCTGAACTGCCAATTAATGACGAAGCTCGAAACGAAGCACATCTTGCCAGAACAGGTGTGCGACAGTATTAGCACAAAAAAACGAAACGGGAAACTAGTGTTGCATTATAAAATCAGCTAAATCAAGCACGTTGAAATAGGACAGTTTTTAAATTTGGCTGAAAACGTCAATCAAACGTCCATAATTAACTTCAGTGTTAATTTAATTGGACCCAAACAAGAAAACGCATCCGGTTGTTTTTTGAAAATCCCACTTAAAAAAAAATAAAACCCACCAATAATGCCACTCTTTACTTTTCTTTTGATGCAAAATCGGTATATTTTAATCCATTTTTCTGCCTTCTCTGCACCAAGCTGTTTCTGATGTTGGACCATACCAAACCATATATTCCAAAAAATACACTATGTAGATGCTGAACTAGCAGGGCATGTTCATAAAATTAAAGTGAAACTGCAGACTTTGTGTTTAAGTGGCTTTTCTCTGTTTCCTGTGCGCATTCTTTCTAAGCCTTACCACTTTGGAGTGAATTGACCAACAGCACTTTGCGAAAACAAA
>JGI24158J21664_10012528_pt1 | contig 11239 bp, 7 predicted proteins | sample Ectturendosymbi3_FD_21664 | JGI IMG/M metagenome (IMG submission 21664)
GAAAGGCGAGCAGAAAAACGCATTCAACGAACGGCGTGAATATTGAGTCACGTGTTACGTAAAACGCTGTGTGAACATGTGAACGGTTTGTGCCCAGTCGGATGGCTCAAAGAGCAGTCTATTACAAAGCACTGGCTCCAGTCCGTACGTACTTGTCCATATAGTTGGGCCACCGGCCGCAACACTATGATAAAGTATACGAGCTTCTATGATATAGTTTTCACCCGTTTGCATAATTCGTCACTTCGCCTAATTCGTCGCTTTTTTCTAATCCTCTTGAGGTGACGAATTAGGCAAATTCTACACTTATATTTTTATTTATTTTTTCAAAAGTTTCCAAACTTTGTGGTCAGATTTGTGGTTAGGTTTAAAACCCTTTAAGTCCCGCGCCCGCCAAAATTTTAGCGCAGGTTTGCAACACTGTGACTCGCCATCCGATTGATCTGGAAAGCTGTTCAAACCATCTACGGATTCAGCAAGTCTTCTAGTTGAGATTGAAAAAAAAATATTTCTGGGTTTGGGGTCCTCTGAGGGGGATTCACAAGTGGGGGTGTTTTAGTCTTTTTATGGCCTATTTTACCCATCCTGGACACCAATCCAACATGCCAACATTTGGCCAATTTTTTTTTTTCGAAACTAGGCTATCTTACGTGTCTTTGGAGCCCTTGATTGTCTTTCTAGCATATCTGGATAAAAAATTATGCCACAAAAAAACAAAAAGTGGTCAAAATATCTACCCATACAAAAAGAAACCTGGGTTGAATAACACCCCGTTTGTATGCGGCCATAACTCGCCGTTAGAATAGGTTAGAGAGCTGTTCAAACCCTCTAAAGATTCGTGAAGACCAGTAGTTTAGACTGCAAAAAATTTTTTTCAGCTTGAGATGTCGGGTTTTTGTTGATGTTTACATATTGAGAGGATGTTTATGCATATTTGTTTGCATTTGGATAATAACGTCATATCCTGGGAGTCGAAAAATCTATCAGATTTTGTGACTCGAAGTTTCTTTGGATTCTAGGCTACAATTCGAGTCTTTAGAGGGTTTGATGGAGTTTCTACCATTTCTGGTTCAATAGTTATGACCAAACTTCCGCAAATTAATTAGGGAAATCCGCTGAAATTACTCAGCCATATCCTCAATGATTTCGGGTCTTCTGGCCCTAACTTGGGCACCAGTAACGCCAGGAAGTCGATCTAGGCCTCTAAAGCTTCATATTCCAGCATAGAATACAACCAAACTTTGAGCCACAATTTCGGCCGATTGTCCGGGTGATGACGTCAAAATAGAACAACAAAAAAAACCTAACCTTTTTCTAACGACACACACCGAAAACCCCAAACCCAAATCTCAAAAGTTTTTTTTACAGTGCAAACTACAAGACTTCACGAATCGTTCGAGGGTTCGAATAGCTCGCTAGCATGTTCTAGCGGCGAGTTAACGCTATTGAAAATGCCGCCAGTTGGAGACTCAATGCATTTTCTGCAATTTTCTGATTTTGGGGTACAATGTTTTTTTTGGGCCATAACTTTGGTTCCAGACATGCTAGACGGTCAATCAAGGGCTCTATAGACGTGGCTGATCGTCTAGTTTCCAAAAGAAGTTTGACTCAAAAAATGGCTCATTGTATTGGCGCCCAGGGCCGGTTAAAGTGGTTCAAAAATTCAAAAATATGCCTTCTTTGTGACGTCACCAAGAGAAAACCCCCCACCCAAATCAAATAATTTTTTTAAATCGAAACTGGTAGACTTGTTGAATCCGTGAATGGTTTGAACAGCTCTATAGCTATAGTAGCTGGCAAGTTATAGCATTAAAGCTTTTTAAACCAACCCCAAAATCCGGGGATTTGAAGGATTAAGTGTTAGGTTTAGGTCTAACTCTAAAGGGTTAGGTTTACTGCGTTTTTACCAAGCGTAGTACAGTTTACTGCACACTTGTAGTGAGATTAGTGTCATGTTACAGGCGACAGATGAATAAGTTTTCAAAAATGAAGGTCCACTGGTGGAACTATAACTACTGCCTGTTTGCTGCTTATTTGGCCAGCGTCGCAATCGGATACGGGTGGATATCGGATACTAAATTTCAGAAATTTTCGAATAAGGATTGGATATGGATATGCAAAAGGGTTTTTCGGATATGGATCAGGAATGAAAAAATCAATATCCGCTCACCTTTGCTGCTTATGCTAGGCTGCACTATAGCCACTGGCGTATTAACCGTAGTAGCAAATGTAGCCATTGCTACAGGCCCGGTGGTCCTTTCTTTGTTCTTTTTGTATGTATGAAATTTTTTCAGTCCATGAAACCATATTTTTGCTAAATTTGCCAAAATCAATTAAGCGAATATTTTCAAGTAAATGCTTTTACTTTTGCATTAGACTACTGTGAATTGAAAATTAAAGTATTTTACAGTCACTTGCAAAAGAATGGGGCAACCGAAGCACAGTAGTAGTGTAGCAGTCGCGCCAGCGCGACCCATACAAGTGAGCAAAGTCGGCCAAAGCAAGAAGGGAAAGACCAAGCAAGCGACACTTCTAAGTGACTTCCATGCACATGGAAGTAAGAGCTCTCTTTGGCCGATTCGTCTGGCGCGGAGTTAACATAGATGACGTCACAATCCTTCCCGAGGTTCGAGGATCAATCCCACACTGAAGCAAGACTCAACAACCGGGGAGTTCCGTTTCAGTAGCCAGGGGTGCCGAGGGGGCCGTGCCCCCAATTTCTCTAGGTGTTTTTTACGTTTTGCACTTCGAGAGGCGGTATCCCACATCAAATACTGTTGCTCGCTTGAAGTCAAAATATAGGCTATTCCACCCCTTTCAATAATTTTCGGACTGGCTACCAGGGTTGCGGTGTGCGGAGATTTTGGGTGTAGTCGGATTCCTAACAACACTGAAAGTCGGATTTTCTTTGTCCGACTCCAACTCCAGATATCCAATTGGATCATTTTTTAAATCACACTCTTAAATTGGAAATTCCTGTTGAAATGGTACAATTTCTTTTGAAACTTTTGTTGCAACAGAGATTTCTTGCTGTGCACCACGATTTCCATTGATTTTAAACAGCTAAATTTCATTTCCTTTTCGTTGAGTCAGAAATTTTGGAAAGGCTGGAGTCGCAAATTTTGGAAAGGTCGTAGTCGGATATTTTACCTTCGACTCCGCAACCCTGCTTGCTACGCTACTGCACTCAAGCTATGAGGCAAAATTGCAGCAATATCCGGATATTGATTGATTGTTGGCCTATTGTTATGAATGGCATTCTTTTGCGTATTATTGCATCACTGACTTGTTCTATAAGTTATGTCACCTTTTTGGTACAGTAAGCCTCGATTAATTTGGATTCAATTTGACTGATTATCCAGTTTAGGCGAAGATCCTGATTTATCGAAGATGGTTGTTTCTAGCCTGACGTCAGTGGCGTACGCAGAAAATTTTCATGGGGGGGGTTTCATTCAGTGGCATACGTACGTATGGTGTCATTTGTATTGGGTGTGCGTTGTTTGTGACGTCATATTCATGTTTTCCAAACCAAAGTTTTGGCGAAGTTTGCGCTGATAAGCCATAACAGACAAAATCAAGGCAATTGTTTAGGATAAAGTGAACTATCGCGGAACACATCTTAACATGCGTAGTGGGCGAAAGGTCGACAAAAAGTGATGAGATGGTTTCTGGATGCAGATGATAATCCAGATTCTAACCAAAACCTAGTTATTACTTTATGGCCCATTTACAATGTTCCTTGAAATTTGCATGCAAGTTCATTCTGTGGTATTTCCATTTAGTTGACAAATTAACAAGCAAAAAGTATGCGAAAAAAATTAATCCCCTTTGCGCAAGAAATAAAGTTTTTGTAAAAGATCAAGCTCAAGGGGGGATTTTTACCCCAACACCCCTTGCGTACGCCTTTGCCTGACGTCATCTCAGCACTGCAATATCGGTGAAAATCACTTTGATTGTAGCCTACACATTAACGACCCAGCAGTAGACTTTCGCAGGGGCAAAACGAATTTGTTGATGTATTTGCAATGGCAGCCTTCATGTACATTAGACTAGTAACCGCCACATCCAGGCAGTTACGAACAAGTTAAGTTCATAATCTTAGATTGCTTGCCTGCGAAAAAATCTGGGATTTTGGACTGACGCAGAGGTTTCTGCGACTGGTCCATAAGCAGTCGCTCTATTTGGAAGGTAATGCCTTCCAGACATCTTCCTGAGTGCAACACACTCAACACTGAGCAATAGACTGAAACCGCGGTGCGTGCGGCGTGTCTAGAGGGTTATGTTCAACGTAATAGGTTACAGTGGCGGATCCAGGGGGGGGGCAGTTTGGGGCAACCGCCCCCCCAAACGTCTGTGGCGCCCCTTTAAAATAGCGCCCCTATGATACAAATGCGCCCCTTTTGCTGCTTAACGAAGTAGAAAAGAACTTTAAAATATTCTAAACAAACAATGCTTTACACTTCGTTGAACTTCAAGATTCACGTGCCGGACTTTGACCCAGCCTCTTGTCGACTGGAATCAACAATGCTATTCTTTCGTAATAATACCACTATTCTCTTATTTCTTCACCGCGTGAGAAATGCTCAGCAATTACAAACGCGGTCACTTTCGTCAGCACATTTCTGGACTTGCCGCTGAGCTGTGCAAATGTACTTTTGTTACAAGTTCATTTATAATGCTTGATGGTAGCTTTGAAAGGAAAAACAGCAATGAAAATAAGAATGTAATGGAAAACTTATAACTAACGTACGATTCAGGAAGCTTGCAAAGCCAAAAACCAGTTTCACGTATGCTACCAGTGCAGCAGAGGCGTAACGAGGTTAGATGGCGCCCGGGGCAAGAATCAAGTTTGGCGCCCCCATGTTCGAACCTGAGGTCTTTCGGAAGCAAATGTGCTGTATTGAAGAAAGTACATGTGATACTGTTGGGATTTTCGGCGCCCCCCGCAGTGACGCGGTGCCCGCATAGTGATTCAGCGCCAGGGGAATTGTGTCCCCTTTCCACCCTCGTTACGCCCCTGCAGTGCAGTCCGTGATTCCGGAGTAGATCTGCATGGTACCAGGGGCGTAACGAGGTTAGATGGCGTCCGGGGCAAGAACCAAATTCAGCGCAGCCATATTTGAGCCTGAGGTCTTATGGAAGCAAATTTACTGTATTGAAAGAAGTATTTGTGACACTGTACGATTGTTGGAAATTTTCGGCGCCCCCCCGCAGGCATTCGGCGCTTTTTTTGAACAGTGTCACATCTTTTTTATAATCTGGACTAATAGGATTGATAGTTTTTTCTTGACATCAGCAGCCCAATGTTCAAATATATGAAACCAGGGACGCTGGAGCAGCGGTAGGGCAGGAGGGGGAAATAAAATAGTTGAGTGCTGTGGAAACTTATAAAAAACAAAACAATCATTGCCAGTTATGCTTGTTTCTGTTCAGCATCAATTTGACCTCAATAATAATAACAGAAATTACAGAAAACCATTCCGAATTTTCTGGGTGGGCGCATAACCTCAGTAAATCTACTTAAATTCGATCTTGATAGACAATAAATTACCTATGATACTATTATGAAAAGGCACATCCGCCCCATTGCTCCTCTTTCGAAAGGGCAGGTATCTGGGCATGTGATTTGTCCATTTTTTCCGTGGAAGCACTGTTGCGTGCATAGTACAGCGAGGGCATTGGAGCATAAAGTGAGAGTGTTGGAGATGGAGAAAAGCTGCAGATTGTACTGTAGCAGCTTTATCTAATGGTTCATACTGGTAACTTCATTTCGGATGCTGAAAAAGAGCAACCATCACAGAGTATTCCCGCGCCGCGGTAAATTTGTCAAGCATTGACCGGTCCGCGGTTAGAAAAAGATTGGGGACCACTGCCTTAGGGTATATCTTTCAAATATTTGTTTTTAGATAAAACATTTTTGGGACAACAACAGTGTTCTCAGTTATGTGTAACCTGTGAAAAACTGGGCCCATCTTCTTGGACTCGCTTCAAACTTTTTGTGAATTATGATATAAAGCGATTTTAAACTATTGTGATTCCATGAAAGATTGCATAGTTCGACCATCAAAATTGTCACCTTTTAGCCTACAAAAGATAACCACGTTTATGTGATATCCAACGATTTTCACAAAGAACCTGGGGTATTTAACAAGTGAAGACGTTTTGGCGCCTCCCTATTTGACTACCCCCCAAACGCTTGGTCTGGATCCACCACTGATTTAATCAGAGCCTGATTAAATTTGTCCACCACTGATACGTTATGCCCGTGTATGACGTAATAATCGTCTCTACGATTACCTGGATGTTGCGTGCGGTTCAGGTCGTTGCTATCATAATTCTAAATGTTCGATGGTGATCGTGAGAACGCTATTGTTCCGTGTAAAAGCTGGCGAATCTTTCCTAGAGACCAGTCAGTGCACTTAAAAGCACACAACAGAACGGACACGCGGAAAAATCTGGATCACGATATGTGAAAGAGCAGATTTCATCCGGTATTGGCGATCGAAGATCCGGGTTAAAAAATTCGGATAAACCGAAGATTTTTACAAAGAAAAACGTTAGAAATCATTCGTAGCACCAATTTTATCCTGTTTTGGCGAAGATCCGAATTAACCGAGGTTTACTGTACTTTTAAAATGATTTGGCATCTGTTCACCAGCCACTTGGTAGGCTACTTGGAGTCTATTCTCGTACAGTGGAAAATGATTTGCGCATTTATTTATCTCTCATAGTGACCCGCTGCAGTGGAGAACGGTCATTTTCTAAACTTAAGATTGAACGGAGCACCACCAGTGGCGATTCTAAGGGGGGCTCTAGGTGGGCCATGACGCCTAGATTTTTGGCTGGCCGCCAGTTTGGCCTTCCTCATTTTTGTGCTTAATTTCATGTTCAAGATCATGTTGACATATACAGCAGATAACTTTCAGCGAACAATACAGTACTTCAAACCAGTGGTTCCCAAACTTGTTCAAGCCATAACCCAAATCAAGGTAGAGATTGTCTGTTGGGCCTACCCTCAATACTTCGCAGTGATGGCTCATAATTCAGAATAACATCGTGGTTTTGGTTCCGCGTTACCTCCGAGAAGAATCGCATATTACCCCTAAGGGGGAATTTACCCCCAGTTTGGGTACCACTGCTTTAAACGATAAGCCCTCTAGCTTGCATTCAATATTTCCCAAATGCATGATAAACTCGGTTGTTCTTGACGGCCGGGTATGGGAGTTGTTTATGACGACACACATCAGTACACCATGTGTAGTTGCTCGGATCCCGCGTGAAATTTTTTCAGATTGCGGTCGTGCTGTTGAAAAATTCATTTAGAAACTAAGAAACAGTCGCATAGTTAGGAAGATTGATCTTCCGTGCACTTTCATGTGAGGTGGAATTGGGTTATACTGCTGTCAACAGATTGTTGCTTACCCTTGTAGCTAAATGTTTGTGAAAGCATTAAGAATTGGCGTCAATTAACTTATCTGAATATATCCTGATAGCAGTCGTGTGTTCTGTTGCCGTATGTATATGACTAGGTAACTGGTTTGTGACTTCAGTTTAAGTCCACCCAAACATGTTCATTGGACTTTGTAAGGATTTTCTGTAACGATTCAGGAGTGATTCTTTCCGGGAGGTCAAACATTTATATCAGAGGAACACTTGAAAGAATTTGCAAATGTATATTCGATTAGTGAAAATGATTTAAAACATTCAATAACTTTGGCAAAGGATTTGCTTCGGGGAAGAAGTCGCAGCTGCCTACATCGCCCGAACAATTTCTTTCATTTATAGCTCCTTAAAAAGCTATGTTTGATTGTTCCTAATAGGTGTTAACTCTTCCCGCTACGAGTGCTTCATGCGACAGAAGTTTTACAAAAATGAAATTATGAAAAATGAAAGAATGAGTTATATTGTCCTGCCTTCAACTGAATAGGTACGAGAAAAAACGTTTTCAAACCCGCAACAGAAGGCATGATGTTTGGAACATTTATTTACAACTCAGCAACAAAAGCATGACGTGTACCACAGAAAAAGCACGTCCAGGTCAGTGTTCCCCAAACCTTAAACATGGCTACGTCGGGCCTGTCTGAAGCAATCGATACTTTTGCATGAGAATTTATTCCGACCAATGCAAGTGCCGTCCCCCATTATGTTTGGTCCCCGGTTGCTGCATACATCCGATATTGTATTTAAAAAATGTTTCCCCCTCTTTGTGGTTTTTGCCCCCCAGCTGCGAAGTCCTGGCGACGGGCCTGTGCATAACTTCATCAAAATCATAATTGAGGTGCGTTGCCACCTCTTGTTGGGGGGGCATCGAGGTAAACGGAAGCAGGAATATTCGAAACTGTGAGATACAACGTTATTTTGTGTCTGTTCAAACTTCCTGATACAAATACATCACGAGCTCGGATTGCTTAATTCAGAAAATTCAAAACAAAGGCACGAAACAACAAAATAGAGCGGGCAGCTACCTCCTAGTGACGACAACCCTGATGAAGACGTGATTGCAATCTATTGCGAGGCGTGTCGAATTTTTGTATCAAACATGCCATCGTGCTCAGCATTACCAGAAAACGCGTAACAGTTGCTACTTAAGTTCACGCGTACATGAATTCAAGCCCACAACAGAAGGAAGGCATGATGTTGAGAGCATTTATTTACAACCAGCAACAAAAGCATGACGTGTACCACAGAAAAAGCACGTCCAGGTCAAGTGAACATGTGAAGCGGCGTGCCACCCGAAATGGACGGCGCTATGTTTGGAATGGGCGCGAAACGGAACATTCCGTTGTAACGGATTGCGGAATCGAACAATATAATTAAAGCAATTTTCAACCTTGCGTGCCGCTCGACGCTTCTGTGTATGCTTTAATCGTCTTCCAGTTTCACATTGTTGCGGAAAAGATTTCGCTTTACAGCCCGGCGCTGTATGGCTGATACTCCACATTGTAGGCCAGAGGTTCAGTGTTAAACTCAGAGCTGCGCAAGGTTCAGTGTTAAACCCACGTGAAACCGCACCACAAGAGCCGACCAACGTGTGCGTTTCGTGACAAGGAGTGTCAGGCGCCATCAACAAAAAGTCCAAGCAAACGTAAACCTTCCAAATCTGCACAAAAACATTCATCGCCGAAAAATCCAAATAACATCCGAGCGGAATGGGTCGTCATCGCGTCACAGCTCGATCCCTCTTCACCTCCTGAGGGGGGTTGGTGGCGCATGCGAGTATGCCCGCTGGGGCGGGAGCACTCCCAGCGCTCAGCTGCCGGCTCTTCGCGGGAGAAATTGCAAACCAGCATAACGTAAAACCGAACACAACTCACTTAAACAAACAAAAACAGAACTCAATTCACGCTGCAGAGATGCATCAGGTCGGTTAATTTTGATCTTTATCGCCGCTCACCTGTCAGTATTTTGTGTTTTTGAAGAGAACAGTATTTCTTATGCCGGTCCTGAAGCATGCTAACCTCGTATTAACATCATCGTCACACGTGCAAACTCGACCTTCCCTAGCTGCTTCGACGCGTCATCCTGACGTCATCAAATGCCCGAGACGTCACGCGTAAGTTAACGGGACTTCCCCTTTCGCTTATTCAACTTGTCACTGACAGCTCTCTCCAAAAGAACCCGGAGATAAAATGCTTCTAATTTATCACAAGCTCTAAAATAGTTTTTTTCCCAAAGTCACGAACCAATACAGAGGAAATTTATCGACAAGCTGAAAAGCAAAAGTTTGAACAAAGGCCTTAACCCAACAAGCCACTTGCCCCAGGGCTTCCCTGTGTGACTCTGACAAAACGAGGGCGGCAATTAATGACCGAAAATTCGTGAAGGCAGAAGTAAAACCGAAACCCAACCCCATGGGCTGCAACATTCGCACGGTTGCTGACGTCATCAGGCAATCCTGGAGGGTCTTCGAGAACATTACATTTTACCAAAATCATTTTCTTCGCAGACGGCGACAAGCAATGGCCCCGGATGGACATGCACGGCCCATCGTTGCTTCCACTTCAACTAACACACACACCATGCACGTTTATTACGCAGCAAACAGTCTTACCCGGATGTAGGTTCACGGCGGTACAAGGGGCTGAGCTATGTACAAACCTTAATCTCACAGAGCATTGGAGCTCTACCGCAGCCAGGCTTAGGCCGACCTTGCACAGCGACTGGTTCCTTTAATGTCAGGAGTGAACTGGCCCGCCAGCCAGCGAGCCTGTCTGGCAGCAACACAGCAACAAGGAGCAGGGCGCCACCGCTTCCAGCCAGCTCTCGTTAACCGCAACGGCCCCTGACATGTAGTCAGGGCGGCTCCAACAGCATACAGCGTCACACCAACAAATGCCTTCGAACAATACATAGAATGATTGAAAACATTGCCGGCAAAAAACGGGAATTTGAACAGGAAGCACTGGCGCAGGAGACGAGCTGCCGGGGCGGAGTAATGCTTAAGAAAGAGTTTAAAAAACTTACGAACGGTGACTCTGCCAAACAAGCAGGCTTGTGTTGCTGCACACCAAAGTCGCTATGGTAGCAGCTCTAAGCTAGCTAGAGTCATACAAAGTTGATTTCTCGCCAGCACAGTCTCGTGCATACCGAGTAGCACGCCGCGCGCGGTAAGTTCAGTGTCCTCTTGCTCTGGTCCAGTTGATCGACAGGCGGCGCGTCTCAGTCAGCATCAGAGACCGACTTGGATTTCGATCGCGAGTGCGAACGTGTTCTTGACCTTGAATCGCTGAAAAAGCAATCAAAGCAAAATGGTTGCCTAACAAGCAGGATAAACACTTGACAACCGCATAATGAGTTCTGCAGCAACACTTCATGTCGTAAAATAATCATTAAGCCTTTTGATCAGGGTTGCGGAGTCGGAGGTAAAATATCCAATCTTTCCATAATTCCAACTCCGACTCCTTAACATAAAGTGAATGAAGTTTGGCTGGCAACAATTTTGTAGCAACTAGCAATCAATGGAAATCGTGGTACACAGCAAGAATTATCTGTTTCAATAAAGGTTTCAAAAGAAATTGTAATAATATCAACAGGCACGAGTTAGGATTCCAAACTTAGGAGTGCGATGTAAAAAATGAATCAATTGGACTTCCAGAGTCGGGTAAAAAAATCCCACTCTTTGCGACTCCGCAATTCTGCTGCTTGTGATCTCGTGATCACTGCTTGTGATCTCGTGATCACTGCTTGTGATCTCGTGATCACTGCTTGTGATCTCGTGATCACTGCTTGTGATCTCGTG
>JGI24158J21664_10012530_pt1 | contig 11238 bp, 6 predicted proteins | sample Ectturendosymbi3_FD_21664 | JGI IMG/M metagenome (IMG submission 21664)
ATTTCCCTGGTGCTTTGTCCCTTTGTGACGTCTGTGTTTTAGTCCGTGTGCTGTTTTGAGACAGTCAGTGTCGTGTTGTACAGTTTCTCTGCCGTTTTGTGTTACTACTGATTAAAGAGGCTTTGTCCTCACTGTGTGCTGGCAGCTCAGAGTTAGTAAGTCAGGCAGGTCTGTTTGTTGCACGGCTTGCTCAAGATAGTTACGGGACTGCAGATTAGCAGGGGTGCGTTCGCAGTGTGAGAACCATTAACCAAACCCCAGCCCTCAAGGCCTTTGGCACCGTNGGGTTTCCTACACAACAATAGAGATCACACGTCATACTCATTCTATTTCTGCTTGTTTGCGTGACATATATATGGGTGTTGTTCTTCACGCACATCCCGTTCGTGGTGAATTGCACATTCAACACAGTGCTAAGTGAAAGGTTGCAACACTTGCAGTAAGATTGGACTAGACTCGTTGGAATGACTGGGAGTGACAGAAACGAATAAAATGCAAACTGAAAAACTTAGATATAAATAACTGCAATCAAATTTGATGAAACAACATTGGGCACCCTTTTCAAAAATATCAGGCGCTATTTTATAACATGTTGGGTACCATTTCATAGAAAAAAAGTCATAGAAAAAATGTGTAATTTCATTTGACTCGACATTGACTCGAGCTTGCAAACCATTGACTCGAAGTGACTCGACAGTTCTTGTCACGCGACTCTGACTCAACTCGGCCAAGTCATGACTGGACTCGAAAAAATTTTCGATGACTCTGATTTCGACTCTGACTCGAAGGGCTTGTGACTTTAACTCGGCGAAAATGACTCAGGCACATCACTGTAAAATACGCTGACAAAACTGATAATTAGAGCTTAGGGTTTGGTGCAAGTAAGTGTGTCGAGTTTAAGTTAGAAAAAAATTGAGGTCACACTAAGTCCAATATTTTTCAGTGGTTACAGTTATTCCCATACTACAGCTAGGTGCGGTATCTAATATCTAGCTGAACAGTTTTAATTTGCACAACACACATCAAAAAAGTTATCGCGAGACTTTATTCCTTATACTCTGAGAACCAAGATAAGTGACAAATAGTAATTAGGTCAGAAATTTCGCTTGACAACGGCACTCCGACTCAGTAATCACCTCTGGTTGTCATCCAGCACATCCAGTTTAGTGTCATGCGTCAGCACACATGTATTCTAATAACTAGCGAGAAGTGGTTTGATGGCGTCTGCGTGCGCGTACAATCTCGTGCCTCGCAGAGGTTTTAACAAATGGCGTCCGAGTTTTAGACAATGTTATAGCTTATTTATCTGCCATTACTCTACTTGGAATGGTCATCTACTTGGAAGATATCTGCGTTTGTCAATTTCACCAACGTAAATTTGTAGGAACAGCTCTGTTGAAATAACTGTCCAGAGTTTCCATAGAAACTAGCCACAGCCTTCTTCAACCCGCAGGGGTTGGAATGAAAACGCTTCGCAATTTCATGTAAGGGTGAGTTTCAAAGATTAGACTGTTGGAAAAAATTGGAATTGTTTCCACTGCTATTTGCAAGTAATGAAACCGAGGTTCAGAGATAGACTAACACAGCTAATTTTAGTTAGGCCTAAATGTAAATCATTTGGTGGCTGGGAGGCTAGTTTAGCAGTGTAACACCAGGCTAACCTACTACCTAGTGTTATCAAATACCAAGGCCTATGTATGAATTGATTTGATTACCTCAAAATTACTTTTTATTGAGTAAAGCTCACCCAATCGGTATGTATCACAGTTAAAATAAGTTGTTCAATTAATATTCTGTATTTTACAGTGTTGAGAATTTGTTGGATGTGCTTCTATTCCAGCAGCATTCTTTAAGACCTAGAAAGTTTAGTTAAATGAATTCTTAAGGTGTAATTATTTAGACTTAGACCAGTGTCATTCACTTGAAGGTCACAAGTAAAACCAAATCAATATTTGAAGCATTTTGCACTTCTGTGTTTGTAACTTCAAGTTTTTAACTGAAGGAGTGGTATTGGTAATTTGGTTTTTGGTCATTTATAACCAATCTGGAAACCACTATTTGTTGACTTGATGAGATATCATGCAGTATTTGGGCATTTTTAAATGTGAGACACAAGACAAGGGAACCATACATAAAAATTTAGGATGACATGATTGCTGTTTAGCACAAATCATGTGGAATGTCTCAAGTAGACTGATTGCCACTTGGTGATGGACCAGGGGGAGCAGCCTGTGGAACTATGACTTCAGTAATTTCACCACTATTAGCAGAAGGAAGACCAAAATAGTTTCTGAATGATCCAACACACTGCATGAAAAATTAATGATTTTGANAGTGATCACCTCACTTTTACAAAAAAAATCTTGTCTCAGCAAGACCTTCTTCCTTATGTATNTCTTGTTCAGTAATTCCATTTTANCTTAAATGAGAAATGCAACATTAAGTTTCAGAATTTCCTTGCTTTCATNTGTTACTGTCTTTGCAAAACGATAATGAAAAAAAAAAAAAAGTTTGATACAGATATGTCATACATTTCTTGAGATACTTCCACTGGTACCTTTATAATTATTCTACATTTTCAACAAAATTAATTAACCCTTCAACGACCACGCGCGCCAACACATTGGCGTGCCNTATTTTGGCCAGAAATCGCCAGCTGCTAGAGAGCTGTTCAAACCCTCTACGGATTCAACAAGTCTTCTAGTTGACATCGAAAACAAAGTTTTTNGTTTTGGGTTTGAGGTTTTCTGGGTGGAACGTCGCAAGTAGGGGTGTTTTTGTTGTATTTTGGCCATCTTTGCCTGGGCGCTGTNCCAATGGGTCATTTTTTGGACTCAAAGTTTAGTTGAAAACTAGGTCAAAATCNGCATCTATAGAGTGCTTGACTGATTTCCTNGCATATCAGGAGCGAAAATTATGGCTCATAAACCAAAAACTGACCAAAATTTTGCTCCCTCAAAANCCACTCTGAGGGGCATTTCTCCCCAGGCAATAACTCGCCATCAGATTGAGCTACAGAGCTGTTCAAACCCTCTAAAGACTNGTGAAGGTATGTAGTTTGCAATAAAAAAAATAAACTTTTCAGTTTAGGATGTCTGGTTTTTTTTAATGCTTATATGATGATAGGATGTTTATGTTATTTTCTGCTGACATCAGCATTTTTTCCCGACCTCCCTTCAAGACTCGCAGGAGCCATTTGAATGAAATTAACTTTTTTTGAGTTTAGCTGTTTTTTGGTTACATTTCGGGACTTTGAAGGGTCCAAACGGGTTTTTAGCGTTCCTGGTTCCAAGATTAGGGCCAAAAAATATTAAAATAAATTAGGGAAATCCCCCAAAAGTATTGAAAAAAGCCCCTTACCAATTAGCTGTTTTTTGGCCTAACTTTTGAACCAGAAACGCTAGAAACTCAATCAAGGGTTCTAAAATGCGTATTCTCGCCTAGAATCGTAAAATACTGCAAGCCAAAATATTGGCGCGTGGGATCGGATGATGATGTCACATAATTAACCAAAAAACATGCCCTTGTCATGATCCCATTGGCCCAAAACCCCCCAACCAAATTCAAAAAAATTTGTTTTAAATCTAAACTACATGACGCCACTGGTCATTACAGGGTTTGAACAGCTCTCTAGATCAATCTGCTGCCGAGTTATGGCTGTCCAAACTTTGCCCTGAAAGGGCAAATTGTGCCTTTTCTGAAAAGTTTTGAATTAGGCCAAAAACTGGGGTTTGACTCATAATTTTGGCTACAGATATGCTAACAAGTCAATCAAGGGCTCCATAAACGCGGATTTTGACCTAGTTTTCAACAAAACTTTGAGCCAATAGAATGGGTTGATGGGTTGGGGCCCAGGGCCGGCCAAAGGTGACCAAAATTTCCAAAACATGCACTCATTGTGACGTCACCTCTGGAAAACCCCCACCGAAAACGAAAAAACGTTTTTTTTCGATGTCAACTAGCAGACTTGCTGAATCCGTAGAGGGTTTGAACAGCTCTCTAGCTCTAGCGACTGGCGATTTATGGCCAAAAAAGGGCCGGTCAATCATGGTCTTTAAAGGGTTAATGGGTGTTTAAAGGTCATGCAAGCAAACCTGCACTCAATATATTAGAGAAACAGTATTTTCATGGAGAAAATGCAAGTTGAAGATTTTAAGCAATATTTTGTGTTTCAAACTTCTACCTCTAATTTTAAGCTGTTGATGCAGAGTTGCAAAAAAATCACAATTGTTATTAATTTTGTACTACTTTGTTCATATTCTCAAGTATTCTAATATAGGTTTATTAAGTATTTTGTGCAGCTTCTCAAAAAAATTGTGATTGAAGTTTGGCACTGGCATGGGTTTCCCTTTTTTCATAGGGCACTTAAAATGTGTAGACAGTATTGTGGACGCTCTAGAAAACTAAACTGAAATGTAATCAGTAAAGGATTTTTACATTCAAAACTCATTTATAAAAGGGTCATTCATGTGAAGCAATCTATCAAAACAAAGATTTTTCACTAAAAGTCACCAAAAATCATGAAATTTTATTTAGAGAAAGATTTTACCATTCTGAACTCAATAAAGTTGAAATTTATTGAATTAGACCTGTACTTCCCAATTTATGTGCATTAAAATTGTAATGCTTTTAAGATTGTTTGACCAATAAACTTTGATTGAATTTTGCTAGGTTGGAACTCTCAACACTGTATATCCTGCCAGTGTTAATGTTTCCATTCAGTGTTTTCCATGATAAAATGTAAGGTTTTTCTTTGGTGGCTTTTGAACCATAATAAACTTCTGTAATAAGGCAATATGTTTTTTATGAACTCAAGCGTGATGATATTTTAAAGGGCTATAATTAAAAAGGAATAACTTATATCAACTTCATTTTTTTGAAAAGCTGATGTTAAGGAGATAATCCTGGTTTTGGGAGATCCATGTTTATTTGTAACTTGAATAAAGATATATATGTCTTTGTATACTGCAATATGTCTATTTACAAAAACAAAGTTTAGTAAAAAGGTTCTCAAGTATGCTCACATCTCTATAACGTTATTTAAAATATTTAAAAACTTGTGAAATATGTGAAAGGATTAGAAAATAGAGGGTCTTGCTATTGGTTGTGTTGTTTTATAATTCTGAAAAAAAAACTACAAAATATCTGCATATATCAGTTTCTAGGCCAAGAAACTTTTCATTGTGCAATCCAAAATGCAATGTGATTTATAATATATATACTAACTTGTTACATTTTTCTCTATTTTTAACTATGGATTGTGTAAACTGTGCTGTAAAATTCTTGAAACTCAGAATGTCAAGCCACTAATCTAATTAAGTGTTGCAATTGCAGCAAAGTTTCTGCCTAGGTATAAGGTGCAACTTTTTCATAAAGGCATCTCTGGATAATAGCTTTGTTATTGTGTCCAAACTTATTTTGCGAAGTTCACTGTTCACCATGTTCTTATGTTTTCAAAAGGATCTCAGCACTTCCGCAATTGTGCATACCTGTGCAAACATAGTATTCATGATAATGGCAGATGCAGTGGTGTAGCCAACCCAAAATGTTTGATTTTTGGTGAGCAACAGTATTTTCTTTGGGATACCACCTCTCAAAGCACAAAATTACTAGATATTCTAAACATTTTGGGGGCCATGGCCCCCTGGCTATGCCTGTGGGCAGATGCCAAACAAATCCAGTTGTTTTGTCACCCAATAAATTGATGTGGCACTACAAAGTATGGTGAAAATGAGTTCCTAAGCTATGTTCAATACACTGTCGACTATTTGTTCATGAAGTGTCAGCATAGTAAAGTGGTCCGTTGAAAATTTTTATAAGATGGTCTGTGGGCCACAAAGATGGAGAACCACTGCTTTAAACCTTTAGAGTAGAGATGGCATGGGCCGCTAACAGTCCAGTCTTCGGGCAGTCCGCTAAAGGTTTTGAAACAGTCCGCTAACAATTTTTTAGTGGTGACATCCTTCCAGGCCACTGCAGTCTGCATGCCAATTAGGCGAAAATTTTTGTTTTTGCACAGTTTCAAAATCTAACAAGGAAATGTTTTTCTGCCGTTCTCTCCATTTTACGATTCTGCTAATGTTCTGTTTCACTTGTCTCCATGCAAACCAATGAACCATGTTATGAATCACTCAAAGCAACAAACACTTTCATTTATAGTCTGTCGCTGTCGTCAAGGTTTAGACAGAACTGTCACCAGAAAGTTTTCAATAGGGGGGGTTTGCGTTTGTGCGGGGTGGCTTGACATTCTAAAAATTGACCAAACTCCGCTGATTTATAGTGTTTCATGTTTCAATTTGGGGGGNNNTGGAGCTTTGTTTGGGTGANTAAGCCCACCAAATCTCTCCCGTGGCGACGGGACTGGGTTTAGGTTTAGGACAGGTGTTATCAAACTTTCTCTGGTTATGTACCCCTTCAGCATTTTAATAGATGAGCATGTACCCCTAATATTTCTTATGACATAAAGGCTGTGGAAAATAACAAGAATGTATTTACCAACAAGCATATAATGATTTTGAAAATAATATTCACTGATGTATGTATAAATATTTTGAAATGAATAATATGTAAACGTATTTTTCCCTTCTATTGCTAACCTCAAATGTGTGTACCCCTTCCGGCAAATGCACCTGTAAAATGTGGGGGGACAGGTTTATGTGAAACCAATATATTGCGAAACCTAAAGAGAAAATGTGGGTGANANGGCATATTATATCCCCACTGTCTGAAAAAGTGAGGGAGACACGTCCCCCACCTAATTNCACCCATGGATGGATCCNTACTAGCCTAGGGTCACATGTACCCCAGTTTTNGGAACCCCTAGTTTAGGATTAGGTGTTAGGTTTAGGTTAGGGTTTAAGGTTGAGGTTCAGTATGTTACTAGCATAGTGTAGTGCAGCCTAGCACACACTTGTGTGTCAGTGTCATGTTACAGGCAGCGGACGAATAAGTTTTCAAAAGTGCTCTGGTGGACCTATAGCCGTTAAGACTACATGGTTTTATTGTCCAAAGGACAATGAACTGAAAACTTAGGTGTTGTTACTTTGCTTTTGAGGTTACGGCATATTACAGGCCAGTCCAAGCCAGAAAATAAGTTGTGGTTTAGCATAGAAAGGCCAGATGGTTTCTTGTTAGCTCTGGGCAGGCCAGGCTGCAAAAGTGCTGGCTCGTGCCATCTCTACTTGAGAGGTATTATCCGGCAAAATGAATTCCACACCTTTTATTCAATGAAGCTATTAAACAGCTGTTTGATGTGTCATTATCTGCTTTAGTTTTCTTTCGCTACAAACACTCCGTTTGGGACTTGATCTTTCGGGGAAAGGCTATTACCAGACGTGGTACACTAAGGTTTTTCAGCTTTGTTCAATTTTCTTGCGCATGGTTCACCTGATTTTTGCTCTTTTGCAGAAAGAAGTAGTTCGCTGTTGTGTGTTTTAACATACTGTGAGAATGTGCGACATGTCCAGCACATCAAGCTCCGTGAAAGCGAGGGGCAACGCGCTGATGAAAGAAGGCAAGTACGTGGACGCCATCGTTTTGTACTCCGAGGGAATCGCTATGGAACCTGCCAACCCGGTGTTATACAGCAACAGGTCGCTTGCATTCCTCAAACTGAGCCAGTACTTCTTCGCCATGAAAGACGCCGAAAACACGATACGCCTGATACCGGACTGGGCCAAAGGCTATTACCGCAAGGGCCAGGCTGAACTTGGCGCCGAAATGTACCCGCTGGCGATTGCCACCTTCGAGGAGGGTTTAAAGGCCTGTCCAACAGATGCCATTCTCAAGAAAGCGCTGGACGACACCAAGCGCCGAGAAAAGAATTACATTGCCTGGAAGCAATCAACTGTCAGACGCTACACAATCATCGCTGGCCTGATCGGTGTCCTGCTTATCATCGGCGACGTGGTGCTGAAGCCAAGGTTTTCCTATCTCAGGCACCCGTGGATTCGAGGCATGCTGGTCACGTGTTCCGCCTTCCTGGGCTACATCGTGGCGTCAATCGTCATCGCCACGCGACACTCGTCCAAGGCGGCGCTGCTGCATCCTCCCACTGAACTCATGTGCGGCACGAACTTGGACTACAGTCCCATCCACTGCTCGAAGTTCGGCAACACGATCAGCGGCGACTCGCTCATGCACAAATCCAAGTTTCACTGACGCGTTCCGTTCCTTTCGCAGTTCTCGCTGTTCGCAGGGCTCAGGTCGTGTTTTACTGCTCGTCTACGACACAAGCGCCTTAATCACCGCCGTTCGTCTCAAGTGTTAAACTGTTTGTTTTTTCTCACCGATTCTAGGCGCGTTTTCACTCGACTGCAACGATTATTCACACCTGATGGAGCAACAAGCGTCTCGCCTTTCTCGCCGAACACTGTGTTTACTGTGGCTGGAAGCAGCCGCGAGCACAAACGCAGCAGCACTGCTCGCTGTCAGTTTTGTTCTTATGTTTTGTTTCGTTTGTTTTATATTTTATTGTTCCACCTTACAAGTCCTTGCCGCTGCTGTGAAATTAAACCGGATACCAAGTGTGAGACCAACTCTGCGTTCACAGTGGTTTTTGTTTACCAGTGATGATGTGACTCGTCCAAATATCTGATATAGACGGCCAACCAGCAGTGGCGTAACTGACGGGGGCAGGGGGGCGAGCTGAACCCCCTTGGCAAGCTAAATGTAAAAACAGGTTCCCCTTAGCTCACATTTTGATATTTAGAATTATTTTGTTTTTCAGTAGGTTGTTTTCTTGCGTTTTTCCGGGTGTTCTCGTTTATTTTAGCTATATAGACATCCACGGCATACGAATTCACTATCATTTCTTAACTTTTTTTCCGAGTGTTGGCTAGCTGAAGGCCCCCTTCAGCTAAGTTTTGACCTCCTGGCACAAACCTCCAGGTGCGCCATTGCCAACCAGGTATAGCAAATCATGCGTGGTTGTAAATTTTGCCAGGTGAGCGTCTTGACCCGTAAGCTGCGGAGAAGACGCGATGTAGCGCTTATACAGTATCGCATGCAATCACACATCCACTTTCTGACAAAAGCAATGTACGACCAATAATTTCTCACTGTTTATGTTCATGAAGAATAAAGCGAAATCGTCATTTAAAATTTTGATTCCCTTTAAATGGTTCTGCTCCATTCGTCTTCACTTTTTCGCAGCACCCGGAATACGATGACAATGCGAACAAACTACCAGTGGTTTAAAAAGTTGATTTTCGCAAGCACTTGAAATTCGCTCACCTACCTGATGCGCTCTCTCGGGTCTTCACGCCTATTGACCTTAAATTCAGATATTGTTTGCGAATCGTGGGCCAAGAATGTCGAGTGCTGTTACTCTCTGCTATACTGGGAAAATATAACTGCGCTGTGCCAACGGTCGCCATGGCAAACTTTATGGAGCGTTTACCATGAAAAGCAGGACCAACAACCTCTTACTGAAATNTATTCCTTTGTTCTGAATTTCTTCGATATCAGGAACGAGAGCCGTATCAACCNCCCTATATACCCCCCAATTGGGGCGCTACGCTGTCACAGGGGACCCAAAATTCAGAGCTTATCCCCCCAAAACAAAATTTCAACCCCCCAAATTGAAATATGAAACCAGCAAAGTTTTTATCAATCCGTATCCTTTTCTCTACTGCAATTTATAGACGGAGCATTACCTGCCGCTGTTACTTGGAATGACATCACCCGATCAGTGCCGGAGCTCCCTTTAGTCAAACTAGATGGCTGCCTGGGGTGTTAGGGTAAAGGGAGCGCTAAAATATAGCCAAGAAACATAAAACCATGTGATTCTGAAAGTGACGAACGTTCACCAGGTAAAAGTGAATGAACACCATGATGAAAGTGAATGGAACACACGTTCACGCAGTTTCTCAGGTTTGCTGCATAGCGTCAATACTTTTGCTACTAATTTAAATTTCCTATACTATTCATCTCATAAACTTTTCTAATATACAAAAACTTCCTTACCTCAGCAATGTACGTACAATGTGATGATATGTGGACTAAGGATCTTTGTATAGGACGGGTGGGCGCTTGAATGGATTTTGCTTAGGGCAGGGTTGCCAAGTCTGAAAAGACCTTTCAAGCTAGAAAATTTTGAAATACTGCTAGAATCCGCTTGAATGATACCAATTTTATAGGCCGCTAGACCAATTATCCGCTAGAATCTAAGATTTACGCCGCCATACCAGTTCTTCAGCAGCTATAGGTTTACTACAGGATGAAAATCTGCTAGACCTAGCGGAAAATCCGCTTAATTGGCAACCTTGGCCCAGGGTACTTTCACATCTATCAATAACGTGCTGTTGTCAGGACCGGGAAGGCATGCCGTCCTTATTTTAGCAACTTCACTTCAACAATTTTAAGGTTACCATTTCTGTTATTTTCATTTCTTGATTTCCCTGGCCCTGCCACTTTACCAGAGTACCTTCATGTCGAAGACTTCACTAAATCATGTTTCGGACATCCACCGTATTAGTTTAGGTACACTGTCGAAATGCCAGCATTATTGGCGTTAATGCGCTACTTGACCACAAAATTTTGATTTTAGGACGCATCACCTTTTTTAACCAAACAGATTCACGATGGCACTGAAGACTTTGTGGCATCGGTTCTGTCAAAATTGTGTCCGCAAATGTAACCAAAAAATGGTGAAATACAAAAAACAAAAAATTACGATATTTTGTTGTGAAGGCCATTTGGTCTCGGGATGCGCCGTAATGTCGAAATATTTTCTTGAAAATCAACATTGAGGGGCCCCTGTAGGCATTTTGGGGAGGGCAGAGTTGGGTTGCTACGGCACTGTCAGGAACACAGACGCAATGAAAGTAACGAAAAAGGCAGCGGTGATGTCACCTGACCACAGCGCCTTTACTTATTTAATGAGTGCCTCACAGGCCTAGTGCAATCTGAAAAATGGATTCAGGTCTTTTGTTCCACACATTATATATAATAATAACCAATTCTCAACGCCAAAAACTTCAATCCTTCGGGCTCATTCTTAAAAATCTTTTGTTAGCGGCATAGTGAAAAAATATGCATTAGCCAAAACAGCAGAGGTGAAAGTAAACCGGAACGGCCCGGAACGCCATTCCGGTAAAAGAGTCACTGCCGGTACGGCGTTCCAGTTAGAATTTCTAGTAGATTGGTATTATGACGCTGACGCAACAATGGCGGTACCTGAACTTTACTAGAAACAGCTTTTACATCTTATTTCCTGAGCAAAGTATCATATGAGTT
>JGI24158J21664_10012531_pt1 | contig 11238 bp, 5 predicted proteins | sample Ectturendosymbi3_FD_21664 | JGI IMG/M metagenome (IMG submission 21664)
AGGTTTCGGGTTTAGGTTTCGGGTTTAGGTTTCGGGTTTAGGTTTCGGGTTTAGGTTTCGGGTTTAGGTTTCGGGTTTAGGTTTCGGGTCTAGGTTTCGGGTCTAGGTTTCGGGTCTAGGTTTCGGGTCTAGGTTTCGGGTCTAGGTTTCGGGTCTAGGTTTTGGGTTTAGGTTTTGGGTTTAGGTTTTGGGTGTAGGTTTTGGGATTAGGTTTGGGTTTGAGTTTTGGGTTGAGGATTTTAGGTGATGTTACAAGGACCTTACGCTATATTTTATCTTTTATTCCTAGTCAAGCCCTTTTGTTTTGAGCTGTAGGTTAATATATAGCTAGATAAATAGTTCTCCAATGTTTTGATTAAAATCCTATTTATTAATGGTTGAAGACAGGTTTTTGCAAAACTGCCTATCCTAAAACTGAGTCTCCACAATAGTGCTGCTTTTGTCTTAGGCAAAAGCTTTACAGGTATTTGCCTGAAAACGCAACTTTCTAACATTATATATACTTGGGTTTACCAGACATCCTGCTTTAACTGGGACAGACCCGGTTTAAAGGCTTTGTCCCGGCGTCCTGGTTGGTCAACCAAAAAGTCCCAGTTAGGCATTCAGTCAAGCAGCATAGCCCTACACGAATATTAGCATGCTATGATTAGTCTGTTTAACCAACTTACTGAAGAATGATGCGTGATCTTGTTTCGTTGTTTTAGATATAAAGGCAACTGATATATCATTGTAGTGGGTAAGTGGTCCAGTAATGGGTTGATTGTTAGTGCATTGGCTAGTAGGACGGGGTGTTCTTTTTGCAATTATAGGTTATTGAAAGGATATATTCCGTACCAGAACTTGTTTGATTTCCTTCTAAGGCTCGTTGTTCTGAAGCGTCCCAGTTTATGTGACAACCAACATTGCAGCAAAACTAGTTACATTTCTACATGAACCAAACCCATGCTGTGCTTTAGTTTCTCACATGTACAGCTGTAAAACTCACTGTTTCAAAAAAATGACTTTCCTAACAGACAGTACACCACACTGGGTAGAATGTCGGACAGAAGCAGCTGACCATCTGTCATCATCTTTCGTGGTCTCTAGAAACTTGAAAAGTGGTAAATATCATTTTATTGAAGCTAAAATTTACAAACTAACAGTAACAGAAGAATCCAGTGATACCATACCAAACTCTGTTTCAAGATCAACTTGGCTGTGTGTAATATTTAACATACAAAGCACTTCACACAAAACGTGGCATGCATGACTTACTTTTCAAACTTTTCAAAATTTAATACCTGAAACGAAAAAGTGGGGGTACATGGCATATTATATCCCCTCACCTGAAAAAATGGGAGGGACACGTCCCTTGTGTCTACCACCAAATTGCACCCATGAATACACGTGGTACAAGTCTGAATACCAGAAAGTTAATTTTAGCGAAACAAGTCCAGTATATGATAAACAGCATAATTTCCAGTTTGTTCTTGCCGCTGCTTACGTTTTGATTTGTTCAATTAGCCTTGAGTTTATTTGCTTTTCTGTTTCTCTGCCCTGGCTTTTTAGTCTGTGAGCATTTCACATGTATTACATGTGTTACATGATGTAACAAGCAATTCAAATTGCTTTCAAATTTCAAAAGTAAGGATGTGTAAAATCTTGTTAAGTCGATTTCATGTTTAAAAAAATAATTTACTAACTGATTTGACTGCGCCACATGTGTGGAGTCTGTAATTACTTGCAAATGTATTTACAGTATAATGTGTAAGGCCGAATTGTCACAAATTGAAAGCAGAGACCAATTCTCTGATTGGATAAAATTAGGGATGAGGTAGTCCTCAAAAACTGCAGCAAACCTTAACCTAGAGCTAATTGACTTCTTCCTTCACAAATAGTACTACCTGTATAGTGGCAATGTGTATTACAAAATCTGAAAAACTATGGTATCTGATGCTGATTAGTTAATATACTGTAATATATTTAAGCTACAATAGAGCAGCAAAACCACATGAAAACTCCATGAAATCACATTTATCACAGCAAGGCTGTGATTCAACACCAACCAAACAGGCAGTGAGATGCATAACCTGACCCTGAAAGGTAGGCCTATAAGTCTTCAGGTTATAATGTAAGGTTGGCAGAGGTGCTGTAGCAATGCTTTGAAATGGTAAATGTTGGAAAGTGAGGCACAGAAATTGGAAAATAAAAAAACTACATCTAGGCTACTTAACTGTGTTGCCAAAAAGAAGATCAAACAATTAAGAAAAGCACCAGACTTGAGAGCGTGGCAGCTGCTGATGAGATATTGTGTGTGACACATGAATTTTCAGGCATGACATCCATCAGAAATCCTTTGTGCATGCTGTTTTATACATGATTGCTTTTCACTGTGAAAAGGCTAGCACATGCAATCTGCTTTCTCTAAATCTCTCATGACTAAAACCGGTGATCACAAATTTTTGCCTGGCTCCAGTACAGTAATCAATTTGTTACCTTGAAAAGCTGGTTCTCAAAATGAATGATGCATGACAAATATCTTAATGCTAATACCTCAATGTGTATTCAGGCTTCGGCTTGCCACCAAGTGTCGTTAAATAAATGTGTCATTGTACAGGTGCTGTTGGCATGTGTAATGAAAGCTTTTGTTAAAGAAATGTCAGCCACAAAATATCCTTATGTTTTTTGTCTAAATGAGTAAATGGCTGTTGAAGTGTTTGCATGAAATTTTAATATAATTTTCTATATTTGGTTTAAGGTTAAGGCTGTGTTTCAAAAATACATACATTAAGTAGTGCAAAAGATATGTTTGTGATAATGAGTTAGAACAACTACGGCATATTCCAAACAGTTAAAAAAACAGAAATGCAATAAGCATGAAGCCAACCACATCACAAAATAAGCATTCTTTACCTAGATCACATTTAAATTATAGAATGATATTCATTATTATAGTAAAACTTATAAAATTACAACCTTCAGGGGTTTGGCAATGTTTAACTTGAAATACATAATAATCAATCAAACATCAACCCCTCAGATCTTGTTTTGAAAACCACATGTGCAAAATCTCAAACAGTTTGTCCTATACCTCATAACATTTAGCATAGTTCATCATTATTCGATTATTGTCATAGAAAAAAATGAGTTTGTGTTGTATACTTGTTAGTCTTCTGGTTTGACATCTTACACAGGCTATTGCAGAGATCGACAGAACTTCTCATTGCATTGTTGCTAGCAGTACAGTGAATATTTTGAAGTTTCTGCAGTGCCAATTGTTATGATGTTGTGAGCTAATGGTGGTAGAGCATTAGTTAAGTTCATAACTATGTTCGTCCCATTGGTATGCCATTAAATGAACTAATGGTGAAATTACAATTAAAGTTATGGCAAATATTTTAAGTGCTCTATGCTGTTTTCAAACTTGGCCCACCCCATGCATTTATAATTTTTTTCTTGTTAAATTGGATATATAGATGATATTGCCCTCAGACTGTCTGTCGCCAAGGTAAATCTTTCTATCAAACGCAAAACATGTTGTAGTGTTACCCAGCATGTGTCACTTTGCTGGAGCCAGAAGAATGAACCTGCTGGTCCATTCCGATGCATGAACTCAAGTAGCAAGCCTTCGTTGTCTTGGTCAATTTCTTTCATCTGGAAATTCACAGAGAAAACTCTGTACCATCACTGATTCGCTTCATCTGGTTGGATAGGAGAGATTGACTCAAAGTAGTGAAAACACCAGGTTCCTTTAATTGTAGATGCTTTGCTAAAGCAATCATGCAGCATGGGTTTTATATCAAGTCTTATTGCAAACAAACAAGATTGTTGTTAGCATTTTGGTATAACGATCCATCACAGACATAATACCAGCAATTTGATTAATCAAGGGTCTTTGGAGACTCTCAATTGCTGTCAATTGTTTGACAGTGCCACCAATTCCATCACATGACAACTTGCTATGGCTGGTGGCTAAGAAAGACCAAGTGGTGCTTATGTTGAAATCACTTCTATGCTGGTGTAAGTTGTAAAAGGACAGGCAGTTTTTATATTGTGCAGCACATTAATCTGTGAAATATTCAACATTTCAGAAATCTTTAATTTTTGTTTTCAGAGAAGCCGTGATGCTTTTCTGAATAAAATAAACCATTACAATATCTGCATTTCTTCAGACAGGAAATGCCATGCATAAACTCATTTTTTTCACTCTTGAAATAACAAAACACTGGATGAACAGTGCAACATTTGTTGAGGTGCAATGGCACCCTTGAGCTTCATCATGGATGTAAAGGAAACCCTTTTCTGTAAAATCCATTAAAACTGAAGAATTGCTCTTAGCCGTAGATTCTTTTCTTTGTTCAGATATTAAGATTGTGCATTGGATATGTAAGGGTGTGGAATTAATAGATATTGTGACGATGAGTAATTGAATAAATTTTGACAGTGGCAACTAATCAAATGCAGCCACTGATTATCATAAGCACAGCAAAGGCAGCTGAGCTAACACAGCTACTTCAACCATGTTCACAATCACAGTGATTGAAACCTTAGCAACATCATCCAGTATTGTTTTCACCGAGCACGTAGATCTGCATGGAGTAGCACTGACAGTTTTAAGTGATATTAGACAGGGACTTTAACATATATCACCACATCAATACTGTTTTAATACATATGGTTGGCATATAGTTACCAAGCAAGCTTGAATGGTTTTGGACTGGCTAGAATATTTGTTCAAAATGTTTATGGATTATATTGCACTTAGTCATATTTGCTAATTCACTGGTTGGATTCGATCATAGTTCTATGGTATCATGTGCTGTCATCTTGTTCTGCAACAGCAGTGGTTCTAGGGGAGTGGGCATTCCCAGTAGCATTCTGTTGATTACAACAAAACTTGGCTTGTTTCTCATACAGATTGACTTGCTCCCATTTACTGCATTCTTGGTAGTAAAGCAACCATCAAAGATGAGCGAGTCTGTTGAAAATTTGGCCAAGTAAGGTTTTCCATGTTGTGTTATCGGAAGAGTGACATGTATTTGCATGCACAACGTTGGTGTTGTTGTGAAATTGACTTTGATGCTGGGTGTGTTTTCCAATTTAGTTTTAATGTGTCATGCCCCTAAAATTGGGTGGTCCAGCTACTTTTGACCTATGGGCCATTTTATAAAAATGTGACAAGTCATGAACCACTTCCAAGAAAATGATTTATAAAAGAACAGATTTACAAGATTTGAAATCATAAAGGGAAAATGGGTGAGTTAAGTGAGTGTGTCATTGAAATTATTACACAATAGCAATAAACAATTTATTGCAGAACTCTGTCAGTGTGATGCCTGTGATTGAGGCATCTCTGACACTTGTTCCTTCAACAATACCAATATGTCAATGGTAGCAAACTAAATTGTAAAAAAGCTTCAACAATGCAGATTTGCGAGAAGTTCTTATTTTTTATTTTTCCTCCTGTTTATGATTCTAAATTTTATTTAAAGTTTTGAAGTAGTCCGGTTTTGTTCACTGAAAATAAGGCATGCCTTGCATTCATGGACACTACGCCGTGAAAATCAATATCCCATTAAAAGATTNATTCAAGCCTTTAAAAGATAGAGGTTTACATCACAATTTTGCAGCAAGTTTTATATCTTTATTAACAGGAACTACTGTTCAAGATTTGTGTCTCAGATAAACTACAACAAAGTGCATGCCATCATCCCATTGCATAGTTCATGTATGTTTCAAGTTGGTAGCATGTTTGCATATGCAGAAAAACAGCTTCACTAGCTATGATCGGCAGTGAATTTTAAAGTGTTTGCAGTGAGGTTAATGCAATAAAGATATTTCATGATTTGGTGCTGACTTATTTGTGATGGTATCATTATTGTTTAGCATGTCTGTCTTAAGTCAAAAGCAAAACCTAACACATTGTTTCAGTGAACAAACCTTGCACATGCAATGCAATTGTAAGTTCTATATGAAACTTGTAAACCTTAACTTCCAAGACTTTGCATTGATGACAGATTTACATAGCAATCTTCCAAGTCAAAGATTTCTTTCAGTGTACACTAGTTCGAGTGGTTAAAGTAAATAAATTTTGCACAATGTGCTGAACATGTTTTGTGAATAATAAATTATAACTCTGTCTCAGATAGCAGCCTGAGTAACCTGAGATTAGACCGAACTTGATTTTCTTTTATCCTTTTTGGACCGCAAAGCTGCAATTGTGGCTCAGACTTTGTCTAGTCATAACTTGTGAACTAATGGAGCTAGATAGGTCTCAAAACCTTATAAAGAAGCAGAAAGTCTCTTAGCTTCAATAACCAATTAATTAATATAAGGGTCGTTCCATGTCAAATCACCCCAAAAAAAACAATTCTAAACCCTACCCTTTGAGAATTTAATGAAATTTGGCATACATGTTGGTTTCAGCCCCAAACCTCCAATCTAAAAATTTTCAGTGATTGGAGGATCGGTTTCTGAGATATGGGAGGTTAATTTTTTGAAAATTTTGAGGACATAAGGGGGCCGCCCAACTTCAAAACACCATATCTTTTGAACTAGTGGTCCAATCTGGAAAAGTAAGGTATCGTTGAAAAGGGGAAAAACCCAGGAATTATAATCTGACATCATTTTTGTGATTTGGGTAAATTTTGGGGTGATGGCCTTTTGACCTTGAGATTGACCCCGTGGATCAAATTATAAAATTCTGATCACCATCTGATATCATAGCCCTATTTTAAAAGAAAGAGCAAGTAAATTGCCACTTGATATCATCCAAAATTCCCTACTCTCACTCAGTCATGATGACACACCCAAAACAGTACAAACCCAAAAACAGATTATTTTAAATTGAGAGTTAAAATGGAGCCCATTACATTTTAGGGTGCTAGACATCAATCTAGTGCAGTGCATTAGGGACATGGTCTATTGTTCTAGGCTAGGAAGTTTTCTTGTTCAGTGCATTGTGGTTTCAGCAAGGGCAGCAGTTTTTCAGTTGCAAACGCCTGGTTTTTATGCCTGTATACATTTGACCTTTTAAATTAATTTACTACGTACGGTATTGTTATGGTTCTTTGGATTTTATTCTGAGTAACTCCTTCCTGAACCATGTGAATCAGTCAGTAAATCAAGTATGTATTTTCCACGATGGGTGTAAGCAAGGAATCAATCAGCAAGCTTTGGCAATGCCAAAGCAAAGATAGTAAAGTAGTTTTACATAGGATTGCTCCCAAGTGGCATATGTGTTGACCCCAATGGTGCAGCTAAGGTGCCTAACCATGGATGCTGAGTAAAAATGTGTTCATTACACCTGCAGTGAAGTACCAGCTTTGCTGCATGTCTGCTTCTTGATGTTTGTTTTAAACAGTGTGTAATTCTCAATTTTTTATGGAAGTTTCCAGATGCTGTGTTAAAGTGAGATGATCATCACTAATTGTGAAGAAGATAAAAATTTGCAGTGAGAATTGCATAACCTTTCCTTCACAACATTATTGCACTTACTCAATTAGATCATGTCAGTTTGTGATGTGATGGATTTCATACACTGGAAAAATGCCCAACCTGACATCTACACTTTCAACTATAAAAAGCTCATCGCTCAGTTTAACACCTTATTATTTCGTGTTCTAATAATTTATTGTAGATAATTTTAGCAGAACATAATTATATTCATGACATTCTAAATCATTGAAATCTAGCTTTTAATAGATTTAGAAGTACTTGCTGCAAGCATGAGATTTATTGATGTTTTTCTTGCTGGTAAATCATCATCACAACAATCTGTCTGGAAAATTACTAGTCTTTAGTAACTGACAGCGAAATATTTTTTGCAATGAAATCAGCATTTTGATAAAAATGCAGTAACATATTTTGAGATAAATTTCGATGTATTTTTTAATTAAAAGATTTGTATACATGTGTCTTCCTTGGTATGCTTTCTTCCGCTAACTTTTCTCACAGTTAGTCTACAGATAGTGCATAATGTAGTGCCAAGAATCACTACCTTTGTTTGACTGAATAAGTTACTCAAAGGTTCAGCACAGGCCTATTCTTGAAAATTTGGTATATTTTTATGAGAAGTATCATTGCAACTTCTTCTATATAGAATTTGCTTTTAGTGCTAACTTTTCATGAAGTATGCCAAGTATTGGTTTAAGTTTTTGGACCAAAGATTATAATTCCAATGAGTGTGCAGTACTTGTCACCAGGGTTTTTTAGGTTTGACTTTGGTGACTGTTAAGACACTTTGCAAGACCACAGTTATTTCATTTGAATACCGTGATAATCATAAAAGGTTTTATTGTGCTTTGATGGTGGTGATGCAGCAAGGTTCTACTGTATTTTGAGAGATGTTGGAAAAATTTGAGAAATCTTTTCGGTCCCTCAGAACATGATCAAAAACGCTCCTTGTTGTGTCTGGATCAGGTTTAATGCCATTGTTTGGTCTTCAGGGACTGTAAAATTTGGTATCATTGTTTGGCTGTTTAATGACAGCATATATTGCTTCTTGAAGATGTTATAGTACTTAAGTGTATTTTCTCATTTTGTCCTAAAAACACACATTTCTTGTTTTTCATGTAGGAATCATAAGTGTATTGGCTGATGTGACTAGCTTTTTCTTAACAATTTTTAATTGAATATTATTGAATGTATTACATGATGTTAGGATAAGCATCATCATCAAATGGAGCTCACAAACAATGTAAACACTTACAAATACTTTTTTATTGGCCGCATACAGTGGAAATGCATTTGTGATTCAAACTATACAGTGTTAAGTGATTCAGAGCAAAGCATTTAGCACTTTCATTACCGGGGGGTTTTATCAAGACATTCAAATCCTAGAAGGTAGATGCTGCTAGGTGTTTTACACCTGTAGGCTTAAACAGTAAACATGGCAAACGTTTTGTTGTTTTTGCACCAATTAATTGCCAACATATCAAGTCATTTCCAAAACATTTTAGGCTACATAGTACATTCCAATTCTGCAACAAGCCTGGGTCTACTGGTGCGACTATTTTTGGCAAAAGCTTCACTTCATTGGAAGCATTTTTTGAAGCAATAAACGCAGCCAACACTGGCATTAAACAATTAAACTTTATCAACATGCCTAAATATACTGACATAAATGATTCTAATACATTCATGCTTTCCTAGCATTTGGCTGCATATTAAAGTACTATTTTTTGGTTTTGTTTTTTTTTGTGAGTGATGTCATAAACGGAGTTGTTTTAGGCTTTTTTGGCCCACTTCATCTGACCCTAGGCCTAAACTGCTAGATGGTAGTATTTCACGCAAGTTTTTATTGGAAACTTGGCTAAAATTCGAGTCTTTTGATGCTTTGGATGGGGTTTCGGATTCAAAAGCTATGACCTAAAAACAAGAAAATTAGTGATTAATCCCATAATTAGACAATTAATTATTTTGTTTATTTTAGGCCATAACTTTTGAACCAGAAATGCTAGAAAGTCAATCAAGGTCTCAAAAGACTCAGACTGTAGCCTAGTTTCCATTGAACACATGGCAAAATACTTTCATCTGGCGACTGGGCCCAGGTCAGGTACCAACAGCCAAAAATGGCCAAAAACCTGCCTTACTTATGATATCACTCACAAAAAACCTGAAACCCAAAAACCAAATAATGTTTTTTTCATTGCAGACTCGAAGACTTGCCGTGTCTTTTGAGGGTTTGAACAGCTCTCTAGTGCGATCGACTAAAGAGCTATGCGGTTGGTAAGTCAACCGAAGTATCCCTGGTTTTTCCCCGTTTTCAAAGTACGATATATATGTAGACCTGCCGCAAACATGTTGATGTGGTGTCTAACAATTTCTTCATGCATGGCATGAATTCATTGACACAAGCCAGATCTAAGATACTATAAAGCACAGCAACTAGCCACTGACGTGTATGTCATTCCATTTCCTGAATACTGATGAGTCTTATAGGTTATGACATTTCCTCCCTTATGACATTTCCCCCCTTTCCAAGGTAAGTTTCCATAAGGTTCATGACAACACAGTCAACAAAAGCGTATGTGTTTCATTTTTATCCAAGGAAGGAACTGCATGCAAAATACATATTTTTTCAATGTCTGCAATCTTACACGATGCTTTTCTATAGCGATTTCAACTCATCAATGTGTATGGATTTTGTCAAAGCATTAATTAAGAAAAGTCAAGTTCATTGTGATCCAATATGCACGAGCAAAAATTTGAAACTTACATAATGAAAAATAGTCAAAGTGACCATTTTGGTTGTTCTAGTGTTAATTTCTAATCATCCTCTTGTTGCAACCTCGTGGTGGGTGTAGGGTAAAATTACATTCATGAATGTGGAATTCACCATGAATGGAAGTGCGTGAAGTGCGAAGAATAGCACCAATATGTAAGTGGTGTGAACAAGCAATAATAGAGTGACCGTGCCACATGATCTCTGTTGTTGCTTGCCGCCACGGTGTGAAACTTTGCGCACTTGCTGCTCGGGCTTTCCAGATAGCATTCTCTTCCATTGGATCCATGTAAGGTGCACTTTACTCCAAATACCCACCAAATATTTTGTTAGGACAAGCTGCTTTCATAAACAAAAGAGAAGTACAACCTGTCTAAAATATGTTTTGAATATTATCAAACCAAGCGTAATGTGCATTATGCAACAGTAGACGTTCACCATTGTTCAAAGTAAGGTTAAAATATTCTTTTTCTTGCTTTCCTCATGAATGAGAGAAAGACTAATGGTTACCTGACCAACCTGTTTTAGATTTAAGTTATGTTTCCTAAGGTGTGAGGATGTGCTTTTGAGATACAGATAGACCTACATATGTTATTTCTACACTAGAAATGGTCAAATATACTGTGGGTTTTTTGTAAACAATGTTAGTCCAAGGTTTTTTTGAAGCAGGTTTGAGAAAAACCCGAGTTTTTTCAAAAAAAAAAACAACCCACCTGTTTTTTTTGAAAAAAAACGTTTTTTTTTAAAGAAACAAGATTTTGTTCTTTTTTTAAGGAAAATGGAAAAACCTTAATTGTTTTTATTGCATCATGTAATATCCTTATTTCAGAGTACACAATAACTTGTTATACCTATTATGCCATTCAAATTTGAGAGTAAAGAAATGTACCCATCTTTGTTTTTGCAAATTTTTGGTCAATTCACCCCAAAGGCTTGACAAGAATGCGCACAGCAAACAAAGAAAAACCATTTCCACACAAACTCTGCAGTTTCATGTCAAGTTTATCTGCATGCCCTGCTAGTTCAGCATCTAT
>JGI24158J21664_10012534_pt1 | contig 11236 bp, 14 predicted proteins | sample Ectturendosymbi3_FD_21664 | JGI IMG/M metagenome (IMG submission 21664)
GCCTATTCTTCCTCGATCCCGGAACCACCATGAATGGCAAAAAAATATCTGGAATTGATGAAAGAGAAGTTGGAGTTACACACGGCAGTGCATAATTGCGAGATAGTTATACACGACGGGGCGCCATGCCATCGGGCAAAAATCGTCACGGACTTTCTCAAGACGAAAAACATCAGATTGTTCGAATGGCCAGGAAATAGCCCGGACCTTAATCCAATTGAGAATTTCTGGACAGTACTGAAGAATAGAGTTGCTGAGAAGCATCGAACCAGTCTTCCATCGCTTATTAAGACCATCAAGTCATCCTGGGTTCTCGACATGCCCACAGAGTTGTGCCGAAACCTCATCGAGAGCATGCCGAGACGGGTCAGGGCGGTGTTAGAGGCAAAAGGAGGACATACAAAGCACTGAATGTTGGTATTTTTAATGTAAAATGGATAATAATATATAAATATGATGCCTATCTATGAAAATTATAGATCGGAAACACCTGTGTACTTTCATTACGCTACGGTATCAAAGAATTATGAAATTTCCCTGTTTGGTCTTAAACTTTCAAAAAATTATGAAATTTGTGTTTGGTCTTAAACTTCAAGAAATTATGAAATTTCTTTGTTTGGTCTTAAACTGTTGGTCACGACTGTATTAAAACTCACCGTAACAGTGTTCATTAGCGTATATTTTTAGACATTCTGGCCGAAATGACTTAATTTTTTCGGTCATTTCAAAAACATTTCGGTTTATGACCGAAAAAAAACAAGTGGGAAACAACGTAAAAAAAACAATGACACCATATTGGACGTTGCAAAAAAACGACTACTTTTATCGACAGCAAAGTTTCATTGAAATAAAATGCTTTTCGTTTCTAGATTTCCTTGGGGCATGTGGTACCCGTCTCGCATGAGGCAAACAGCGGAGCACCTGATCTTGCAATCGAAACGTAGTTTTTCAGTAAATGGACTCAGTCAGATCGAAAAAATCGTTTACAAAGAAGCGCAAGAGTGCATGAACGCTCTGGATAAAAAACTCGGAAATCGTCCGTACTTTTTCGGGAATTCACCCTCGACACTTGATGCAGTCGTCTATGGACACCTTGGATTGCTTTTTAAAGCACCTCTAGTTTCCACCGAGCTAAAGGTTTTAAGCGCTACTTTGTTTTTCATTGATTTCAAACCGATTTTTAAGCCATGTATTCGCGAATCCTGTATTCATGGGCGTCGGAAGGATTTTTTTACAGGTAGTAGCTAAAATCATTTTTCAAGCCAACAGTGATAAAATTCGTTTTACCAACAAGGTACTGTAGTAGGAAAATGTCAATTTTCAAAATCCAAGGCCCACTTCCGACGCCCATGCCTGTACTTTAATGTTCACAAGAAGGTGGTATTCAAAATGCTAAATAAATTTCATTTACAAAGGATCACCCGTTTATTGCGAAGCAAGCAGTGTCGAGTGGGGTTGAAGTTGCCCCGAAAAAAAGCCCGCCCGAGTTGCTTGCAGGGATTCCCCGTTTTAAATCTCTTGATAACGTCATATCACAGGGTCGGGAACCTATGGCTCGCGAGCCAGATGTTTCTTTTGATGACGGCATTTGGCTCGCTTGATATTTTATTAACACGATTGTTACGAATGAAACTTTTTCTGTAATTTTCCATCTACCAGACTACAAAGCCATCGGTAACACCATGCAGCACCATAAGTCGCATTAACAGTAAGAAGCATGTTATAAAAGAGAAAATTCAGACATTTAACATTGTTGGGTTTTGCTTGACAATGCACGCGTTAGTTAGTAGGTTAGTTGCATTAAGTGTTGAAAAATATTATATGGCTCGCTATTGGTCTCACGGCAATGCAATTAAAAATATGAAGGCTTCCTGGCTCCCTTAGCCAAAAAGGTTCCCGACCCCTGTATATCAGCACCTATTTTCACACGATGTTGATTTGACAGATTTTACCATAACCGAGTTCGCTTTCACTTGTTGTTTGGCGCGCTTCCTCGCGGCAATGTAAGATGTCCGGTGAACGGTGTTGACCCGATATTGAGAATGGAAGAAAAAAAAGGGTTGGCTCAGCTTGTGACCAACCTATAAACGTAAGTCGAAGAGTCCCCCCCTTTTGATGTATCTACTGCAGACGACGTAATCGCGCACGTCAAACATACAGCAGCTCGCTATAGAAATAAGACTAAGAAGATTGTTTCCTACAATAGCTCTTTGCATGCTGTAAAAGCAAAATTTTCTTATTTCCTAATGTCCATTGTACTGTCGCAGAATCACCTGCTTGCTTGTGGCAACCTGACCAACTTCTGTTATCGGATCGAGCGGAAGTTTATTAAAGGAATGGCATCACCCAATCCAACTACGCAGTCTGCTACAGGCAAAGAACCACTTATGAGGAAAGACCAGGTAGGGAGTAAGTTCAAACAATAGGCACGGCTCATAAAGCCGTTGCTACTGAGTTATTCCACGTTGCCCGAGCAACGGGCAGATTCACGAAATCAAGTACTGTGCAGTTCATCCACTGAAGTACCTGTTGTTTTGCTAATGTGAAACCGTTTACTGAACATTAAGATTGTTGAATTCAAATATGACATTACAGCATTTTGCATTCTGTTGGACATCCACTGTCGGTTTTCTTGCAGATAATCTCAATAGCCGTGGCACTGGGAGCCCTGGTAGTTTACGCCTTGACCAGCGGCGTCCTCACAGCCAGACGGAGCAAGCTGGCTGAGAAGCTGGGAACGAGAAGAGCGCTGCAAGAAGCCCACACAGAATGATAAATGTCAGGTGCGCGCGTGGAGACGGATGCAGACGCTGCAATGCAATGGGGCACACTGAAGGATTTTTATTATTAACAAGAGATAGAGACGAATGTTGAAGATAAAACCAGCAGGAAATCAGTTTTTTGTCGTTCGTTGTTGCTGCTGTTCGATCAGCTCGTCGCAGATCTTCGTCAGTTCTTCGTTTTCGTTCGTCGTCTGCGTCAGCCGCGACTCGAGCGACTTGCACTGACTCTCCACGACCTTGCATCGCGCCTGCCCGGGTCGCATGGAACAAGCAATATAAGTTGTCAAATCTGTGCAGATAAGTTACCACAACAACCCAACACAACTCTATCCTCACCTTGGCTCCAGCCAGCTGCGCGCGCAACTCGTTTTGTTTCTTCTGCGACTCCTCCACCAGTCTGTAAAACAAAGACGTGTTGCGAAGGTATATTATGCTTTGCATTTCAATCACGCGCAGCTTGTTACCAGGCAACCAGTGAATGTATCTGCTTCTAAGTTTGTTTGCAACGACGTGAAATTACAATTGAAAATTAAGAGAACATCCAAATACGACTTAAAGGCGTTGTGCGTCGCTCGCGTTGCATTCAGAGCGCCACGCCAGAAGTTAGACGCACAACCAATTGTGCCGAAGTATGCATAAATTATTGTTTTGCACCTCTTCCACAATAAAGTACGGCAAAGACAAAAATAACGGTTGTTTTGGTAGTGTCCATTTTTTGTTGGAACATTTTTGTAGGTTCCTTTATGAAACTGTGATGCTAGCTATCTAGAAACAATTCTTGAGACAGAATGGTTCAGTGTATGATGCAACCAATCATGCGTAACTTCATAATGTGACGTGGAACCAGAAAAAAACACAAATGTTCTTTTACACCGTTGCCACGTAACAAACAGCGAGGGGGGCATCACTTCGCTCCATTCACACTGGCCGTCTCGTTCGCACACTCACTTTTTGCGATCTTCTTCGGCAGAGACTTTCAACGCATTGTATTTTTGTGTCAATTCTCGTTTGCCAGCTTCGTATTGCTCAATGGCGCTTTTGTAGGTGTTTTCATTGACCTGGAAATGATGTAAGGTTTACTGGTTGGCGCAGTTTTTTGGGTAGTTTTAGAAATAAGTATGAAGGATAACTTGGAAAAACAGATACTTGTTTATCAAAGCATTCCGGATTGATAATCGTCTAATCAGGGCTTGAGTTTAAAAGGCATCGGTGAGCTGGCATTGGCGCAAAGGTGTGTTTGGGAAGCCGAAGATTTCAACAAGTCAGGGTCTCTGTTAATAGTATTAGTGTCTCGGAAGGTTTGGGTTGCGAAACAAAATCCGAATAGGAGAAATATTGAAAAAAAGGAGGAAGCTTTGTAAATCCAACAGCACGCGAGAGTCATTGTTGTCATAGAGCAAGTTAGCCTAGCTCCACACATCGGACAAAAGTGAAAGTTATTGAACTCTATTGTTAAAACGTGTTGTGTCCATCGATGGTGTAGGTTTGTCACGAATTGCAATAACACCCATATCCTCCGGCACATGCAGTTACACGGAGATGATGAGGTGCGAAGGTAGGGATGGTGCTTCGTTAGAAATACGCAGAATGGAGTGCAAAACCACGTCGTGGCACTTACAAGTTTTCGGGAACCTTTTTCGTAGCAGTTTTATTTCTCTTTGCGATGCATAGTTTGGCACTGAAGCACACGCGTTTGAAATTTCTGCGAGAGTGCGAAATCCATGACATCACAAGATAGACGTCATAAGCTGCGATTTTTAAGTCTTCTATTCCATATTTACTCGAAAAAGTTTCAATAAATATCAGAATAATGTCTTAGTACACTACTTGTTAACAAAGAATTGCTCAATCATAAAATGAACCTTTAGCGGGAACAATTCTAACTGCAATTTGTGCAGCACTCGACGACATCCTGACAAAGATGTATGTGATGACTGAAAAGGATCTGCTGTACCTTAAAGTTGTTGATGGCAATCTTGGTCTTTTCCGAACGCGCCAGTAATTCCGCGAAAGCTTTTTCGACCACGTTCAGTTGATCTTTTAGATCCTTGTTTTCTTTATTGATCTGCGAAGAACAAACCGCTCGTGACATTTCATTTGCAGAAGTACAACAGTTGCAACCGTTCAAAGAAGAAAGGTCTGCTGTCTTTCATACTAAGGCATTGGCCTCAAGCGCTACTGGTAGAAAGTACGTTTGTGAGGAAATTGAAACCACGTAAATCCCTGGTGACGTTTCCCAGAATAATTTGAATGACAAACACAGTTGGCAGCTGGTTTCAAATTGAACTGTTTCCCGTTTATTAATTAGATTTACCGTCAACAGTCAACACAACGAAATATATCATTGTCAAATCTGGTCTGCAACTTAAAAATTCGCGTCGCGAATCTAAAATTCGCGCCTGATCTGGTCCTTGGCCTCATAAACTCCCCCCTGGCCTCTGTTTCAGCAGCAACTGATTTCATACAAAATATTTTTGTACCCGACCAAAACAGACAAGGCTTTGGGCTTCCCATATGTTACCAAGGGTTGGGGAGGCCGATAATTTCGTTTCAAAAGACTTTTTTTAACTTACTCCAGATGTGAGATGGTGGACAACAAAAACAATAGGCCTTCGCATTTTTCGGATCTACCTTCGCTATTTCCTCTGTGTTCTTGATGGCTTCCAGTTTCTGCTCTTCTTCCATGGTTGTCATGGTCACCGCGAAGTCGTTCATGAGCGCCACCAATTGGCCATTTTCTGCCTTCGACGTTTCGAGTTCTGCCTCCAGCTTCCCGATCTGGATTAAGTTGAGTTCATTGAATCAACAAAAAATAACCTAGTGTACGGGAAAATAAAACGAAATGCTTGAGAGAGCAACAGACCACAGTGGAGGAACTGCTGTGAAAACGGCAGAGTACAGCATATTGTCGAGTACATCAGAATACACAAAAAGCTTACAAGTGATACGAGAACAGCCTGGTTTGCACAGAAAACATTATAAAAGTGAGTGTGTTGGGAAAATTAATTAGAGAATATGAATTTTTGGACATGGAAGTTGGGCGCGAGAATGCTTCAAGCAGTTACAAGACCTTATGTCAGGGCTGCCAGATCGTCCTAACCAAAAGCAGCCAAACGCTAATTCTGAAAGGGGCAAAAATGAAACGTACGCAACCTAACATTCGCTGTTTCTAAAAGCACCAAAAAAGCGCGAAACATGAGAAAAGGATACTCAAAATTTTTACAACCTAAAAACAAAAGTAAACCACATAGAATATTTCAATTTGACAAATTGTATCTATCTACGTAAGCCGGAATAGATTCACTGGGGAGTGAACAGGGGAAGGTGCACGTTCCACTCACACCTCTTCTCCAAGTAAAAATTGTGACACGGAAAAGATTGCAATTGAGCCAAATAAGCAAACAAAAAATTTGGAGCAAAGTGCTTCTCAAATCAGCCAAATGTCTGTTTTTTGACTCCAAAACAGCCAATGTGGCAACCCTGCCTTAAGATGATACAACGGAGTGTGTCCAATTTAGGTCCACCGCATTAACATTCCGGACAACGAAAAAGATGCCACACTCTTGAAACACGGTGAGAGCGTTGCAAACGTAATAAAGTGCGTTTACATCAAAGAGAGCGTTACATTGTGATCCAAAGTAAATCACCCTGGTTGCTACCGGACAATACATCAGCAAATTGGATTTAATCGCAATACCGTATCAAATCATGGTAGAGAATGTCGAAAAAAATTAACTCCAATGTCATTGTTCTTTTTCTCAGCACAAAGACCTTTGAAAGGGTCAGATGAAAATGAAGAAACGTAGGAGATTACGTACAACACGTGCCCAGTCGCGTAATCAGAGGGGAGCAAAGCATCCCCTAGAAAAATTTTTGCCCCTCCTGGAAAAATGTTTGACATATTTTGAAATCACTGCACATAGTTAAAAAATTTGTCCCCCTCTCAGAAAACTCTTCGCCCCCCCTGGTGTCCCAAGCTGGTTACGGGCAACATGTGCCTGCCTTCGTTGTCATTCGTAGCACAAGATACACTAATGGAGGGGAACAAAACGAGGTCAACCAACCTTAATCTGCAAAGGAGCTTCCGCTTCCTCCAGTAACCTCTTCATGGCCTTTTCTGAATATTTAAGAACTTCGATTATTTCGTCACATCCGTCTTCAGCTTGACTCTGGAGGTCACGTCCATCAGATTCAACAGTCACTTTGGGTTCACTGGCAAGTTGTGGCTCTGAAATATTAACAAGCCATCTGTCCGGCTTGTACAATCCGCACATTGACAGCTTGAAACATTCATGCGCGTTGTTCTGCTGCCACGTGTTAGAAAAAGCGGAATAGTAGTTTAATAAGAAAAGATATCCTCTCCCCAGCGTATAATGATCTTTTAACAATTCCAAGATAAGTCAAATGTGAAACGAATGACTGCTCCCAAACATAGGGATCACTTTATGCAGTAGGACCGCGATATTCCGGGGTACTTATGCTTTTTTCTAGCATGTCAGAGCATTTACTCTGCTGAAGGCAGGTAGTTGCTGAGGATCATAAACGTTGGTTGAAAATGAAGCAACGTATTTGCAACAAAATGGCTCACACTTTTTTCTGAGAACTTTTAACCGAAAACATGTCACTAAATAAACAGAAGCGCTTTTTTTCACTGTAAATTGAACGAAACGCTTCAAGTGATGCTGTGGCTGTAATTTTCAACCGGGCTGCTGTATTAGCAATTATATACCTTGCGCTGTGGTTGCCAGACGTGATTGCCTGGTGCCTTTTATTGAAGCAAACGCAAAGTCACCGCGTTAGCATAGCAAGCAACGTCATAAACAGACTTTTGTTAACGGAACAAAAGAGGGAACCTGCTTATTAGTAACAACCTGCATGTTGTCCAATCCAACAATAACCTTGGTAGAAATAATTCCCGACTTGGAATACGAGGTAAACAACAACAACAACCACTAGAAAGGACAAATTGAAACCAGCTCAGCCATGGAGTAAAAAACATACACATAGGATTATGAAAAGAATAAAATAACATCTCACTGAGGAAGGTTCTTGGGCTGTCGCAGAGGAAGTCTGGCATCTCAGGTTTGCTGCACTTGGATTCAACTGGTTTCACTGGAGTTTGTAGCGTTTGGCGGTGAAGGCTGAGGCGGGAGGTGAGGTCGATGATGTCTGATTTCCTCCCAGTGCACGGGTGAACATCCGGGTCATCTCTCGAAAGGAAAGGATCAAACTTCAGGTACAGAGATTGCTTTCGAAGATCGGAGCTCTTCAAATAAATCAAAGTAAAAACTTTGGACAGGGCAACCAGTGAATGCACTTCCAGCGTTGATCAACAGTAGAAGCAGTAGGTACCACAGTATTTGAAAGGTGGAGGGCAGATGTACACAAGCAAGACACAGTGCAGCTAAAATACTAAACAGCTTCCACTTCAAACGTTGCAGCAGTAGTAGTGTATCGGCTTCTGTGACGAAATAATGCTTCAAACGGTCAATACATCATAGAGCATTGCGTAGAATATAGGCTTAGAAGCTGTGGCACGATTTAAAAAAAGCAAAGTTCTACACAAGCAACAAAATTTGCTGGTTCCTTTGTCACGAGGTTTGCTGAAAGACCATGAGGTCATCCAGTGTTCAAAGCTGCAATACAACTTTCAGTCTTATCACTAGGACAATTTGTTGTTGCAATGAAATCGTGAGAAATATGCATTTATTTTTAACAAAAGTTGCATTGATGCACAAGTATTTTAAATGACAGTCATTTACTCAAGCGATTCATTTATGTATAATGCCAAATATTTCCGATAATTATCTAGGGAGAAAAGGCGATCTTTTGCCAACTGTTGCGTCATAGATAACATTGAGACACAACTAATCCGTCACATATCTCTTTGTTATGTAAATAAAAAAATAAGACTACAGTATACTGAAATAGTTTTAAAGCATGTTTTTTAAATTAAACTTTTACATTTTTGCGCAATACTTGATAAAAGTCGCAGTAAAAAGTTGCATGTAAAAAACAAAAAATGTTGCAATATATTTCTGGAACCAGCTCAAAACTACATAAATTCTGAGTATTTACGAAGCTGTAAAAAAGTTGCTAAAACTTGCCCTACTTATCATTAGTTATATAAAAACAGAAGACAAGCTGATAAAAGCAAACAGTTATAGGTGCATGCCTATGCACATATAGTTTTCATGATGGGGTACTTAATTTTACACGTGTGGAGAGAACAAAACACTGAAATTAATGTTCATTTGTTTGAGAAAGCAAGTGATAATACGAGACAAAAAAAAGCTGGAACAAATATCAGTTGACAGACCGATTAAAAGAGCAACCTACATTATAAAGGGAAAATCTACAGTGACTATACAGTAAATCACATGGTACGAAAGCACAGAGAATGAACGACACGAGGTAAACAAATTCCATTGTTACTTGTAACTAAGAGAGTGGGTAATTTTTGTACAATTGTTTGAAGCCAAAATGAGATCGAAACTTGATATGGTCAGATGTTTCTGACCATACCTTGGGTCCCATGAATTTGAGGGAGCATTGCGCTTGAGAAGAGTTTGTTATGGGTAATTTTCTGAAGTTGCAAGTCTGGTATGGTGATTACGAACTGTCTGAACAGAATTGAAATACTGGTTAAAATGTGATGGGAGTAGATGGTTTTAATAATAGTGCATGAACTTACCAGCATTCATTTTAAATAGTTTGTAGATTGTTAGCAGCCTATGTGATTTTGTATGTGAGTTTCCTCAAAAGTGGCTTTGTTGGATGTTTTCAGAAATTTCACAGCTTTGTTTTGTACATTCACAAGAGTTTGAATAGCAATTTTTGAAGTCCTGCCCCAGTCCAAGACAGCGTAATTTAGATAAGGGTGTATCAATGCATTATATAAACAAAGCTGTGAAATTTCTGAAAACATCCAACAAAGCATCAATGCATTATACACAGCTTTTAATACAGATTGGGTGGCATAATGTTTTAGTTTGGATCAGGGGTCTCCAAACTACGGCCCGCGAAGACATTTTGTCAATATTGAAAAAATCATATATTTACAAAAAATTATTTTATTTGTAAATTTTGGTGACGGCAATTGGCGGCAGGCCTAAGCCTGAATTGTTCTTCTTTCCGGGCGGTTGAGGTGAATGCTCTTGTCCATGGAGCGCTACGGCACTCAGTGGCTGGGGATCGAACAACCATCCTTCCAATTAAGAGGCGGACACTTTACCACTGAGCTAAAATTATTGATTTGGTAGAATGCAACACATCCCGAAACAATCTCATTACGTAAGATGTCCGGCCCTCGAACTGTTGTGTAACAGCTTATGTGGTCCTCTGGCTACAAAGTTTGGAGTCCCCTGGTTTACATAATATTCCACATGATTTGGAGAGTTGGGTGGTTAACTCAGCAATATGTGGCTTCCAAGTAAGCTTGTAGGTAAGCATGATGCCTAGCTACCCACCACTGGATCTGAAACATATTTTAACACACCATCGCAGAATCAAATGTTTTTCCCACGCACACAAACCATTCATTCACCCAGATACGGTGGCATGGGTTAAGCCAATTGTAACCATTTTCGAAAATGACAAAATTGTTAAATGTAAAAGCAAAACTATAAACCGTCATTTTCTACGATTCAAACTTAAAAAATCGCACAACTTCCAATTGCAGAGGCAGGCATCTTTTCAGAAAATTTTGCTCCAATAAAATGTGGTCAAAAATTCTTTAATTACGCGTTTGTTTTCAACAGAAATTTCAATGAAACTTGTTCTTAACTCTTTGTGCAAAACAAAAATATTTGTGCAAGACGGTTGCAAAGTTAGATAATTCAAGGTCAGCGTCCAACAGATAATCGAGTCCAGGACTTTAAGCAAAATTAGATTTTTGTCTGTTACTAAAACCACAGCGGCATCGAGTACTGTTGAGTATCTGCAAAGTTTGTCTGCAAGCCGCTGCAGTCCAGCAAGTAAATGTAGACTGCATGCGATGCAAATCAAGCACAGCATTCCACTCACCACATTGTCATGACCTTTGCTCTCCAGGAAGTCCAAATCAAAGTCAAAGCCGCGATCTAACACTACATAGCGAAACAAATAGAATTATATTGAACTGTATGAGATACGAAAACCGATAATCCGTAACAACAGGGCAGAACGAAATTCGCTTTCCATAGTCTACAATACATTTTAGCAGCTGATCTCAAATCAAACTGCATGGTACAAGGGTGACACAAAAAAAACGGTCATCACCAAAACTTGAATAACTTATGAAATAATTAATCAATTCTTTTTATTTTTCAGATTTACCAAGTAGAATTAATGTTCTAAGAGTCTACCACATTTGACTTTCGAGATGCCATGGACTACTGAGCAAAAGATATTTATAGTTGAGGCATATTTTCGGCAGAGGTCTATCCACGCAGCTCAATTGCAATTCAAAGAAC
>JGI24158J21664_10012536_pt1 | contig 11236 bp, 6 predicted proteins | sample Ectturendosymbi3_FD_21664 | JGI IMG/M metagenome (IMG submission 21664)
GCACAGATGTTATAAAAAGTGTGTGCGCTCCAGGTGGCATCGTGCTGATAAGAACTCTGGAGGCGGGGAACGTTGATTAAAAGATAAGACAGTAAACGTTGGCAAGTTTTTAACGTGTTTTTATGTTTTTAGCGCCAGTAGAGCCTGATTAAATTTGTTTAAGTTTCAAGAAGTTAGATGGGTGCACTGGGATTGTGGCAGGGATAACAAAAACAGTGGCCAACAATATTTGTTAAAACGCAGACTGGTTTCACGTAAAGCACAAACCAGATATTGCAATAGGTAGGCAACAAAAAAACCATATGTGATAGAGTTTTACGAACTTTGAATTTCCGTTACATTAAAATATGCACCACACCTCTCTGCATGACTGGTACACTGTTGGCGTCATGAGCCTAAACTCATTCATTCGATCTGCAGGCGGAAACTAAATCTTACCTATCTGAAGGATGGTGGTCAGACTCCAAACATGGTCGTCGGATGGAAGATGCAGGGGGTCTTGGTCCCCCTGGATTTTGAAATTCGATATTTTCCTATAAACTTTTCAGTAGAAAATTATTTTTCTTTTAGTTTCGAATTGGTAACATGAAATTTAACCACTATTTCCCCCTGGAAAAAATGTTTTTGGTCACCACCTGGAAAAATCCACTATCCCCCCTTGGAAAAAATCCTTCCGCTGGCCATGACTCTAGAAGTGAAAGACTGCAAACTAAGATAGTTTGCCGCGAAAAGCTTCACTGAAAACAAGTTAGTTTCTGCTGTAGTTTACCTTGATTGCCGAAGCAGGGCCCTCCTGCAGTCGTCGTCAGGACTGTAATAAACCGTCTCTGATGTTTCAAGCCTTCGGATGTCGATGGACAGAACGGTGACGAAAAACATCGTGTGCATCAGAAAATCTGACAATACTCCCACCAATGCTAAAGCGCACAGCTCCTGCAAATGGCAGAAACACCGAGAAAAAATTAACCAGAACTCGACTTACAGAAGAAGTAATATCGAAACAAGCAATGATTCGAATGAAATGAAACTAGTTTCATATGACTGCATTTAAATCATTGGTGCTTGCTTTACTGTTTCTTTGCGGTTTCGCAAGACTCCCACGCTGGAGTTAGTTCTAAAGCCGGACTTGAGGCAAAATCTTCAAGGAAGCAAAGAACGAAGAAAAATGCTCCTTTCATTTTAATTGGTAAGAAGTGTGCGACACCGAAGCGCGTGAACAAAAATTACAGTTCTGATTGCAACATGCACCGAACAAATCACAGCACCGTCTTGAAAGAAATGCTGGTCTGCGCAAACATTTAAGTTAAGAAATCAACTGCAACGTCCAGAAGAACAACAGCGGTAAAGAGGCTAACCACATAAAAGTTAGGTTAAATACAATTATGGGAAGCGCACTTTTCGTAAATCCAAACAAATCACCTGTATTTGTGGAATTAACGTGAAATAACCCAAGCCAATTAAAACAAATTCAAAAAGAAGGTTTTTCGCAATGGACCTTCCTTCTCGACTCAGTCCAAGAGCAATTCGCTTTTCAACCTCCATGTCTGTTGGTGTGGCAACAACAGACTTAGTGATCACCAAGATATTTTCCAATCCAATCACACACACCAGATAAGGAAACATCTCCCTTTCACAAAAAGCAATATATACTTTGGTAATGAAATTGTGATCATAGCATGCGATAACCGAAGTGAATGAGCGAATCTTCAACTTTCTAATGGTTTAACAGAATTTTTAGCATTTGCCGTAGTAGGACTACCTAAGCTATATGTTATGACTTTGAAAATTGGTATTTCACCACCGTTTTTTTGTTTCTGGAACCATGTTCTAATTCTGGTCACCACAAACCAATGAATCACCATGTCTTAACAATGCAGAAACCGCAACCAAAGTTTTTGTGATTCGGGTTCAAAATCGTAAATTGAGACCATCTTATATACGGCAAAGCATTGATTAAACAAGATTAGAGTTTTTACACTTTATCCATTACAACTTCGAAACGCATAACAGAAAATATGACAGGAGTAACGCTGTTGCCCTTGCGGTCAATATATTAAAATATAAAAGCCGCCCATATTTTAACTACTCCACGCTGGAGGCAAAAATACAACATGCCGATTAAAAATCATGTATATCCGAATGTTGCTTACCCACGATTTAAGGCCGGTGTTAGACCGGTCAGGGAACAAAGACCTATGGCCATCATGAGTGAGGCAATGACACAGACAACTGCAGAAAACGCCATCCCGAGTTTACTCTTAACATAGTTGATCTTTCCTGTGAAAACAGTTTAAACGTCTTCACACAACGAACAGACAGACGAGAGTACAAGATATATATTATTGAAACAACTGGTCATTGAAAAACATGTCATCGATCAAACTCGTGTAAACTTATGCGAAGAACGTTACCTGACCGAACTAAGCAGTCGAATGTTTAACACTGGGGCCAGACATATTACTCGTTTCAATCTACAGTTATAATAATCCAGGCCTCGCACATCCAACAGCCTCTACTCAATCAACTGCACTGTAGGTGGTAAAAAAAGAAGACTCCCCTAAACTTTTACCAACTTCGAATGCTGAGATCGCAAAAACTGAATGTTCATCTGCAAACATCGCTACACGTCGGAACACGGTCTTAGACTATAATGAGCAACAGCGTTGGAGATGAAGACCTGGTTTCGGCAGGTTCGTAGAGCCGACCACAAGCGACTTCTTTTGGGCAATTTTCAGCTGCAAGCAAGCGACACGATGTGGAGATGTCACGCCACCATTTTGTTCGCCACTTCATCTTTATAACGCCTTATGGTGCCACAAAATGAAAAAGTACTTCGTTTACAAGACACAACCATCTATCAAGCTGACAGCTGTTGAGAACCATCTCAACTTAGGAATATGTGTGAAAACTTTCATTATAAAATTGTACTTACGAACAGAAAAATATATGTAAAATCCAAGGAAAAAATAAGTTGACAGCAATGGAATCAAATCGGTGAACCGTATTTGCGGCTTGAAGTGAACGTGTGTCACACCGAGGGAACGATTTCCACATCTCTCAACGTTGTTTTGTGTCATTTTAAGACAACCCACTTCTTTGCTGTCAAGTGGAGATTTCGAGAACATTTCCAATAGACGTTGATGTAATTCGCCCAACCACCTATAGCGAGTAAAGCCATACTGATGAATAACTTGAACGCTAGCGGGTCAGAGTCCGGACATGAATAAAGCGAAAAGAAGTCCTTCAACTCAATCGCAAACCAACAAAGAAATCTTGGAATCCAACATACAAGCCACATGCGATTCACAGAATCGCTTCACTAACGGCTACTATGCTAGCTAACAATATTCCATCTTCCTAATCGAGAACAGCCTGCAGCATACAGTTCGCACATTAAAACGACACTGAAAGAAAAACGAACGAAAACAGCCTTTTTAGACAACGTAGACTTGTGTTACTCAAGCTTCGCCTTCTGTGGCCCAGCCGACTTTTCAGTTAAGATGAAGTTGCCTGAGTTTTCCCAATTTACTAAGTAAATGTGCGTTCCTCTGAAGTACCAATTAATTCACTTCTTTCTTCTTCGTGAATTGATATTTTAAATTTCATGGGCTCTTGTCTAAACTTCTGTGAAGCCATTTAACTGCCCACGCACAAATCAAACGTTCCACGAATAATTTCTACTAAATTATTCTTCTACAGCTGGAATCTTACAAGCACGCCTGACGGTAAGTATCTTGAATGGGTGCTGAACAAATTCAGCGCCTGTTCGGGAAAGGAACGCTTTCTACAAACTTACAACGTGACAATCTATTAATGCGACAGAGATGGAAATGTGAATACTGCGATACCAGGGGCACTTCTCTGCATGTGCAGTGCGAGAAAACGAGGGTTCCAGTCGTACAAAGACGTGAAAATAAAACAAACAGTTCGCATTGTATTTAATCTATGTACCATACCCGATAGTAGACCAATATCCGCATGTTGGGAAATACTAACCTAAACTCTTGTTCAGACCAAATTCCCAGTGTTTTGATATGTACAGAATGAACAAAGTAAAGTTAAAAGCTAGCTTTGCAGTCATTTTCAAACTTTCATGTTGTTATACAAAATGCGGTGATTGTGGCATTTGTACACAATTTATTTAAACTCGAAGATATAAGCCAGCTATCACAGCAAAACTGCGTTATGACAGGTTTGACAGCCATGTTAACTACTGTACGTACATTACAAAAGAAAACAACAAATGTTAATTTAATTTCAAAATACATATAATCTAGTATTATAACACTCATTCAATGTTTCAGAAAATGGTTTATTGCACTTAGAACAGAAACAAATAAAAACTGACCTGTTGTCATATTTGTGTAAAATGACAGTCAGAGCATAAGTCATAAAGAAATTGTGCTGGTTCGTAGAGAAACGGTTTAAGCCACTGAGTCGCGTTGGAATTCCAAACAAAATTTCTGTCACAGAAGTGTTGCAGCAAATTTATAACGCATTACAAAAAACATCTTAATTGATAGCGGATACTTTGATGAAGCTTAATTATCAACTTTTAGCACCACAGCTCTTCAATCACATGAAACCTTCAGCAATTTTTACTGAGCAAGAATTTTTGTGTAAGATGCAGATTTGAATAGTTTGTCAAGCCTCAAGACAAAATAAACGCACATGGCAGCACCTTTGATAGACTGAGACGTCTCAATGGGTTTTGCTTCATATTGGTTAATAGTGTGAAGTACATCTCCATCATCCACCAGATCATGCACATTGTTGTTCCAAAACATATGCGGCGAAAGAAACAAGCAGGCATCTTCAGGAAAAAGCTTTTTGATTCTTTGATCTGGCTTTATCACCGTTTTTGCAATATAAAAGCAATTCTTTTGCAAATTCGTGTCACTGCAAGAAACAACAAAAGATTCAGTTTCAAAACGCAATTGGACTTGAGCCGGCAGTTCATGAATACTTTTAAAATATTTGAGTTAAATATTTATCTATCTGAGTAACCAGTAAAAACATGAAGTAATTCAATATAAAATGTGCTAGAAAAATGTTTGCCAGTGAGATAATTGAACTGAATTACAAAGCCAATCTCCATTAAAAATATTCTTTATGACGCACCAAATCATACTTAACTGATGTTCACAAGAATTTATATTTTCCTGTGGAACAAGACTTTCCCAACTCTACGTTTTATGTAGAATATCAAGTACCTAATGAATTGTGATAAGTTAAGTTGGAACAGAAAGTTTGGTCATATAAACTACTAAACTCAGCAGACTTCGCCCAACAAGAACTACACAACTTGTTACAAAAACTTACTTTAGAAATCACAAGTTTAAAAAAAACAACGAACTTCATGTTCATTGGCATTTCATAAGTTCTTTTGTGATTTCAACATCAGGGTTAATAATTCCCCAGTATCCCTTACCCTATCAATGCAAAAGCCTTTCTAACAGCTTGCACAATGGTGTGTAGGTAGCTTGCAGTTGAAAAAATCCTGTGCAGAAGCACAAGCAATAATGCACCACTGTACAAGATGAGCTGGGCTTAGCTAGAAACACAATTTAAACTAGAATGGAATTTCAAAAAGTTATGCTTTTTATGCAAAGCTATAAAAACTTCTATTGAGTTGATGCGAAAACATTGGCTATCAGCTACCACATTCAAACATGCAATGCAAACAACTTACTGCAAGCATGCAGGGGAGTAACAATGGGGGGGCAAGGGGGCCACAATTCCCCGGGAACCAAAAAGTCCTAACAATTTCACAAGTACTTTCTTCAATACAGTAAATTGCTTCCAAAAGACCTCAATTTTGAACATGGGGGTGCCAAACTTGCTTCTGGCCCCAGGTGCCATCTAACCTCGTTAAGCCCCTGCAAGCATGCCAAGCCCAAGACATTGGCTATCATAATGAGAACACTCATAAAAATAGGCCAAAATTAAGAAACCAGATTTTTGCAGGTACTCTCCAAACACCTTAGGATTTGCAAAGCAAGTTTAATTGCATGTTTTTTGTTTTAGGGCACCACAACTGATTTTTTCAAAGCAGAAGCACGCTTATAAGGCATATCCATATTTGAGAAAATTGTTGCTGTTTTTGCAAAGTGCTAATTTACATTGATGTCAGTGCACAAGAACTACTGTTTTCAAAGCAATAATTGGAAGATACACTCTGAAACTCATACAGCACTTTGATGCTGACGAGGCCAAAGTGTGACACAGCCACCACAAATGGAAGGTGGGATTGAAGTGAAACTAAACAATTTAATGCCAGATGTGAAGGGTAGAAAAACAATGATGCGTTAAGATTGGTGGTCACTACTTTTCAAGGAACCAGTCCAAAAATGTTGCCCAACATAAGGCATTAAACTCATGCACAAACTTGCTCTAAGAATGGTTTTGGAAAACCATGCAATTACGCAAGGTAGTGGGTGAAGACCAGATTCTCTTTTGTGAAGAGGTGATTTTATTTTGTTTAATTATCAATTTTTTGTTGTTTTTACACCATAACGTTTGAACCAGACATGCTAGAAAGCCAATCAAAAGCTTGAAAGACTCAAATTATAGCCTAGTTTCCAATAACAACTTGAGTCAAAAAATTACCTCTAGCGGTTAGGGCCCAGGGCCAGTAACCTGAGCCAATATGGCTTAAAACCTACCCCACTTATGATATCATCCACAAAAAAACGACATCCACACTTTCCACTTTTTTCAATGCAATCTAGAAGATTTGCTGCATCTTTTGAGGGTTTCAACAGCTCTCTAGCACAATTGCCTTGTGAGTTATGGAGTGGCAAAGTGGCACGAAAATAGCGCTAAAATAGTACTGTAATTCAATGTTGGATTTTGAAGTACGAATATATCGTATGTCAGCGCCGAAGGTGTTAAGCTGTTTGTCTTGACACACCACAGTTACTGCTCTGAAAACAATTGTGGACCCCATCATTTTGTCACCATCATAAGAAACTGTCAAATGATTCTTGCTCTTTCCTACTATGTAGCAAAATGATTCTCGCTATATACAGATTAAGATGAGAAATACTGCTGAATGGCAGAGTTTCCATGCTATGAAAAATTTTCATTTGATGCTGAGGCTATAGTGTTTAATGCTAACCTGGGATTGTGTCCTAAGAGGTTCATGAACCATTTTTGGAGGGGTAGCGAGTAGATATTTTATGTTTGCAGCTATATTACATGTGCTTTATTCAAGTTTTAAATGGGGTTGTTGGATTGCAGTGGGTTCCTATAATGGGTCATGGTACACAAAAGGTTGAAAATCACTGCTCTTATGCATACAAGGAGGCACACACAAATCTTTGAAGTAATGCTGTGAGACACAATCAAATTACAAAAAACTTGATTAGAATATTACAAAGCTGGTTCAGGACAACAAATTACTTACTGTTTACTTTCCAGATGATGTTTCACCTCCTTAGAAACAGTAAAGGCAGTGGAAAGAAAAGGCTTAAGCAAAACCGAGAAGTCTTTATTTTGAAATCTGTGAACTGGAACTTTGAACAGGAATTGCTGCACATAGGCAGTTTGGTACTTCGCAGAAAACTGAAACCAAAAGACAACACTTACAAATACTATCTAATCAGTTTCAGTTAGCAAACCAACCATGGTATAAAAACCCATGTGAATTATAAGTAATAAATGCTGATGAACCATATATAAATTAACAAAAAAATTAGAGCAGTTTGCCTTCTATACAAATTACTTAACACCTTTGCTGCCAGATGGATTTATCTGTAAATCCTGTATTTTCATGCTACTTTGCAAGTCCATAACTTGCCATTCAATTGTGCTAAAGAGCTGTTCAAAACCCAAAAGACTCAGCAGGTGTTCTAGATTGTAATGAGAAAAAATTTTAAGTTTTGGTTTCAGGTTTTTCGTGGGTGACATCATAAGTGGGGTAGGTTTAGACCTTTTTGGATGCTGTTTTGGGCCATGGGCCCCAACTACAAGAAGGAAGTGTTTTGCTCAAGTTTTTAGTGGAAACTAGACTAAAATCCAAGTCTTTTGAGTCTTTGATTGGCTTTCAAGGGTTTCTGGTTCAAAAGTTATCACAAAAAAACAAAATTTGAGTAGAAATACCCATTAACACATTGGTTGCCGATCTACAAATATTAACACATTGGCTGCTGGTCTACAAAAATTCTAGAATAATTATATTTGAATAAGATGACAGGACTGACGATGCGTAGTGTTACGTGAAATCGCTTTCCTATTAAAAATTTGTGATTGATTCCTTGCTTCTTTCACTTGGAGTGAAATTACTTGAATACATATATGCGCAAGTTTGAATTATCACAAAAAGATGAAAGCAGAGCCCAGTCGGCTGATTCCTCTAAAGCCTATAGAAAACGTAGAAATTTTAATTGTTTACTATAGATCATAACTTTTGAACCAGAAACCGCAGCAAGTCGATCAAAGTATCAAAAGACTTGGATTTTAACCTAGTTTCCAATAAAAACTTGAGTGAAATACTACCATCCACCAGTTTGGGGCTGGGGCCACATGAAGTGGGCCAAAAAGGCCTAAAACAACTCCACTTATGACGCTACTAACAAAAAAAACTGAAACCCAAAACCAAAATTTATTTTCATTACAGATGCGAAGACTTGCCAGATCTTTCAAGGGTTTGAACAGCTCTTTTGCGCAATCATCAGCAGAGATATTCCCACACAAAAACACATGCAAACTGCTGGATTTTTGCCTTAGCCTAACGGAAGACAAGGTCTTAAGATTCTTTTAGTGCCACCCCATTTGGGAACATCTGCTTCTATGGTTTAATCTAAACAATGTTTGAGGTTGCTCCAATTAATGCCCACAGCAACACCTTTCCATGGTGCCCCTTGATATTGCAAAAGTTGCTGTGTGAATGGCATGACCACTCTGTTTATTTTGGGGAGCAACTACCATGAAATGCACAAGATCAATCAAACCCATCACCATCGGTTGTCTCTTGCATGACCAAGGACCGCAGCCAGGTTTGAGGCAGAAAGGCTTGTTTAAAAACTTCCTGGCAGTCTTCCCCATCAGCTATGCTGAACTGGAGGCCCGCATTGCTCCCACTATGCATCTGGGGAGACAAATAGGGACAGAACAGAGTACTTCTACTCTGGGAGATTTTAGAGCCATGCATAAATGGCAATCTTAGCATAAGCTAGGGATTTTGTTGGCATCTCTTCGACTACCATATTTTTCAGGCGATAAGGCGCACCGGATTATAAGGTGCATAAAATGAAGCCAAGCTCAGGTAAGTCAAACTGTATTAAACTCTTTTACAACAACTCTCAACACTGTTCAGTTATAACACATAACTTACAAAACAAAAGGCGGATTACATATGAGGGAGTCTAATCTATCACACGTGCCTAATCCTGTAGATACGAATAGAATATATTAAAAGCTGTGCACATGTTGATTCGTTGTGCGACAACGTAGTTAGGAGCCTCGCAGTGTAATACATATAGCTCTGTGCACAGGAACCTTACAGAGTAATATGATCTGTGCTTCAACATTAGTGTATGTGCTAGCTACTCACGGAACCACATGCAGTACTCATTGCAATTGTTGTCAGTTTAGTACATAACATGCTGGTGTTTTTACAAAAAAATCATTGTGATTTTGAATGCATGCAAAAGCCTCTGGGTGAAACAGTGGACAAAACTGACGTGTGGACAATGTCAGTCTTCAAAATCAAACACGTACAGCGCTCACAGTTATACTGTAACTGGCAATGAATAACATCTTTTACCTCATAACATTGGCTCTAGATGAGAAATCACAACCAGATTCATACATTAGGCACACCACATTATAAAACGCATTTCTGATTTTTGAGAAAATTAATGAATCTCAAGTGCACCTTATCGTCTGAAAAATATGGTAAGCATCATGGTTCTAACACTGTTTAACTGGATGATAGGTGGAAACTCTTTACTCTGGTATTGGGCAAAGTTTGTCCAGTCTGGAGCACTTATACTCGAAAGGCCTGAGCTGGCAAACTGTGGTGATGAATTGATCCCACCAGCAGAAGTGTGCGCATGTCAAGGTTGATGCAGCCGGGCTGCTCCCTATATTTGATATAGGTACTATACAGCCTCAACTGCACTGTACCTGGAATTTGTGGAAAAAAGTGGTGATGCACACCAAAGGGTTACAACTAATGAAACCACAATTTTTTCTGAAGACTTCAATGCACACATTGGGCACAATGCTGGCACATGGACAGATGTGATCAGCTGACATATTGATACTGACACAAATGATAAAAGAAAAATCCTGCTGCAACTGTGCTGTAACACCAGAAGTTATGGTCAAAAACCAATAATTAATTAATGCCTTAATGATTCCCTAGGGGATTAGTTAATTAAATTTGCATTTTTTTGCCACAACTTGCCAACCACTAATGGTAGAAGGCCAATCAATGGCTCTAAAGATGCAGATTTTCACCTATTTTATTTTAAAAGAAAAAACAAAGAAATTACCCTTGTATGTTTTTCAGGCCCTGATGATGTCATCCAAAAATCCCTTGAACCTAATCCACTAATCACATCAACCAAAAAAAGTTTATACCCAAAAGTGTGAGATCTTTGAAAAGCAAACCCAGGAGACATTCTGTTTCTTTAAGAGGGTTTGAACAGCTCTCCAGCTCTATCGGTTGGTAAGTAATGACTCAACAAAGTCAAAGCTATTATAGTGACTTTGTGGTCCTTAACACTTTGGCGTCTGGCTGGTTTTGGTGATTTTCACAAAAAAAACAGCAGTTTTCGGTTGCCTTACCAACGCCCTAGCTCCTCCGTCGATTGCGCCAGAGAGCTGTTCAACGGCTCAATCGGATCGGCAAGTCTAGTAGATTGCACTCGAAAAAATTTTTTTTGCCTTGGGGGTGCAGGTTTTTTGTGAGTGACGTCATAAGTGGAGGACTTTTAGGCCACCTTGGTCCACTTTGCCTGGCCTTGGGCGCCAACTGATAGGTGGTAGTATTTCGCTGAAGTTTTTCCTGGAAACTAGGCTACAATCCGATGCGTTTGATACTTTGGATGACCTGCTGGGGTTTCGGGTTCAAAAGTTGTGATGTAATTTAGTAAAAATATTTGACCAATTAGCTAATTAGTTATTTAATTAATTTGTTTATTTTAGATCATAACTTTTGAACCAGAAACGCTAGAAAGTCGATCAAAGGCTCAAAAGACTCGGACTGGAGTCTAGTTTCCAATGA
>JGI24158J21664_10012537_pt1 | contig 11235 bp, 6 predicted proteins | sample Ectturendosymbi3_FD_21664 | JGI IMG/M metagenome (IMG submission 21664)
CAGCAAACATTACTTAAAGTTATTCCAATAAGTTTTAGGTACATGAAAACAAAATATGTTTAGTAAGTTAGAGAAGTATAGTATTTAGTTCAAGGATNTAGTTTCATAAAAAGTCACAACTTATCTATNTGAACTATTCAACTAACCACTTATTTCATAAATATCACTGTTGTCATCATGTCANTGACACCATGACCATCATTCAGCTTTATATGATTGTGGGCCTAGGAACTAGGCTGAAGTCAATGTCTGTGAGGTCTTGGAGGTGGACATCACTTCGTTTGCCTCGAAATCCCTGTATTACAGAGAGGGTCAGGGTGCTCCTCAAAAGGGCAAATCTGAGCTTAGTCCTTATGTATGTTATGGCAGATGATTATGGTTCCCTGCGTTTTGCTGTTTAACCTAACCCTAAGCTAACCTAACTCTAACCTAACCCAAACCTAACGCTAACCCTAACCTAACACTAACCTGTAAAGATAACACGTAAGCCTGAAAAAAAGTAAAGAAAAAAAAGAAAGTCGGCAAGGTGAGAGTCGAACCGAAAACCATTGGCATAGCAGCTGTAACGCATAACCCTAGGCTGCAAGATCCACGCCGTTTGAACGACAAACTGACCCTTTTATATGGATTGCATCAGGCTAGGCATATCTATACTTTTTCAAATTTTTTTTAATCAGTATTGAAAAAGTATGGAGAATGTTTTTAAAAATGTGGGGGAACCCTAATTGCAAATAAATTTGAGTAATTTTTGCTGCAAAAGTATAAACCACTTGTTCCATCAAATGTTTATCTGAATGGTATACATGTACAATTTTCTGACCAACTGAAATACCTTGGTGTGTTGCTGAAAATGCCTCACTAAAGGATGATGATGATGATATTCAGAGACAAGTGAAATTGCTAAACTTTGCAGCAACAAGCTCTGAGGCACATTTGATCAGTGCTCTTCTGCAGTAAAAAACACTTTATTTTCTGCCTATTGCATGCCAATGTATGCTTGCCAATTGTGGAGCAAATACACACAAGCTGGTATGAAGCGCTTACGTGTTACCTACAATGCTTGCCGAATTATACATTACATACCCAGAAAAAAGTGTTGGCCCACACCAAGTTAAACATTGGGCCAAGACTTCCGATGCCTTGTTGAGAAACAATCTGTATTGGTTTTTTAAACATTCAGGGTTTTATTAAGGCATTTTATGTGAATCGGGTCCCTAGAATTGAAAATCGGGTCTCTGGAATTAGAGAAAATTATTATCGGGTCTCTAGATTCAGAGAAAATCGGGTCCCTAGAATCAGAGAAATCGGATCCCTACAGGTCCATACCGGGTACCTAACATTTTCCATTAAAAACTCTGTAAACGTTGCATATCTTCATCTTACTTTGTCATCTAATTGATTCAAATGTCTGATGCTTTTTATAAATCTTCATTTTTCCATAATTATTTAATGCTCCTGTATGACAATTGACAGTGAACAACTGAAGTGTTTGTTGGTGTGTTGTTTTGGTGTACATGTCCCACAAGTATTGCTTTTGCGTAGCAACAAAAATTTTTTGTGCTTCTGCTTCGTGCCTTAGGATTTCTGTATTTTTTTCTGATTTTCAAGCGCTTGCTCNAAAATGATATTTCGACATGCAACGAAGAGATCATTAATGCACTTGGTTACTGTAGTGTGAACCGTCATCTTGTCGGCAGTCAAAAATGATGAAGGNAGTTGAGTTTGTCCTCAGCTTTGGGACCCATACTATAAAGCAACGCATTAACTTGAAAGGGTTGGTCTGCATTCACCAGGCCAGAAGCGGCTCAATCTCCCGAAGTGTTGAAACCACTGTGGCCAACTCTCAGGTCTGCAAAAGACAAATTCTTCCAGGGGGTTACTTGAAAGGTCACCATGACACCTATGTGGGTCATTATACTGCAAACACCGGATGTGAAATGCACACATGCATAAGGTGAACACAAATACCACGCAGACAACAAATGTACCAGCAAGAATGCAATCACTTCAGAAATCAGCAACAAATTATACAACAATTTTGGCTTTGATAGTACAGATGACATTTTTGATGTTTTGACAAGATGATATGTTTGACAGTGTCTATTTTGCCATCAGGGGCAAAAGCACTGCTCAACCAAATTGGTTGAATGAGTCATGTGTCATTTTTTTGAATTGGTCATTAGCGTATACTTATCCAAGCGTATCACCCTTCCCATGTGACCTAAAACCCTAATCCAAAATGTAAAGCTGGTGTCTAGGTTTTGAAACTTTTTTAAACGGAAGTGTCTATTTTGTCGCCAATTTTCTGGTGGCAACAGATCGGCTGGAGCTATTGTGCTGCCAGTCTAACGCAATTCGAATGAAAAGGTCAGTTTGTCACGCAATCAGTGTGCTGCTCATAATGTAGTGGTTATGCTTCATGTCTAGTATGCCATTGGTTTTCGTTTCGAATCTCACTTTAGTGACTTTTGTTTTTTTTGCTTTTTTAAAAACTTTTCCATTAGGTGTTACTTTTAGGGTTGAGTTAGGGTTTAGGATTCTTAGTGTTATGGTCAGGGGTTAGGGTTAGGGTTAGCGTTCAAGGTTAACATTAGGGTTAGGGATTAGCGTTCGAGGTTAACATTAGGGTTAGGGATTAGCGTTAGGCATTAGCATTGCCATTAGGGTTAGCATTATGGTTTGGGGTTAGGGTTACTGTTATAGTAAGGGTTAGGGCTTAGCTTTAGGGTTTATCTTTTGTTCTTGCTTCGTTTCTGCCAAGCTTCGGACTGGCGGCACAATAGCTCCAGCCAAGTCGTCGCCGTCAGCATTTTGGCGGCAAAATAGACACTTCGTTTTTAAAAACTACATAAAAAAAAGTGTCCAGCAAATGGCAAGAGCCGACAACCACTTGCACAGCATGAATAGACGTTTCTTACTCGACTAGGTTCACTGTACTGCTAGTGTCACGAACTCAGCATTATATGTGGACAAAGCTGGATATGGTTTAAATGACAAAAATAGTCCCAGCAGAGCTTTTGCCGCTTGCAGAAAAATAGACACTACCTCGCGTTTAGGGTTAGCAGTTGAGGGCCTATGGTTAGAAAAAATGAATTGCCAGTTTAATCCTTTACTCTGAGAAGCAACTGACATGTAAGAATTGGTCAAATATTTCATGGAGGTTAGCGATTCTGTTGTTGTGTTTTTTAGTCCTTCCAAAGCGAAAACTGGATACAGCTATTTAAACACTACCTTATGTAAATGAATGTTATATATATGTCATGTTTTTGCTTGTCGTAATGTAGGCCTACCATATTTGTTTTTTTGCTTACTGTATCTTTTTAGTTACAGGCCTAATGTATATAATTATGTAGTGTTGGGTCTTATTCATATATTGGCTTGTCCACCCATTTTACTGGTCTGTTTATTGGTTCATGTGGACTTTCGTAGCAGGCCTACTTTCCTAAGTCTGGTTTACCAAGAAGGAGAAGCAAAAGAAAACAACTTAAACATGACTGTTAAATCTGTACATAATAATATATATTGTCACAACTCACAACAACACAAAACCTAATTTTCAGCACTTGTCAAAAAAGTGATGAGTGGGGTTGACTAGATGACTGCCATGGTTTTTCACCAATCCAATTTCGATCTTCTAATCTCCTGAGTTAGATCTAAAGTTATTTTACCTGATACAGCCAACCTGGGGGAGACTTTAAAACAGATACTAGAGAGACATCATACACAAACTATTTTCAAGCCTATATTTAAACTAAGTACAGTGCTATCTTCAGGAAAAGATACCATACCTGCCAGCAAATGTCAAGGTGTCATCTATGAAATTCCATGTGGGGATGGGGATTGTGAACACAAAGACATTGGAGAAACAAAACAAAGCCTGAGTACTTGATTGAAAGAATACCACAGGGACACCTTACTTATAAATATTTTTAAAAACCCAGAAAAAACAGCCTTAACAAAACGTGTAGCCCAAAGTGGAAATGTTTTCAACTGGGAATTATGCCCATGTTCTACATCATGTTAATAGCTACCATAAATGCATTTTCATAGAATGTTTGTATTTTAATTTAACACCTTTAGAGCTGGCTGAGTTACGCTAAAAGGTATAATTTGCCCATATTGGGCAAGTGTTTGCAACTCCAAACTTGCCAGTCGATTATGCTAGAGAGCTATCCAAACCTTTAACCCTTTAACGACCGCGTGCGCCAACATATTGGCGCACCCTTATTTGGCCATAACTGGCCAGGCGATTGAGCTAGAGAGCTGTTCAAACCCTTTACGGATTCAGCAAGTCTTCTAGTTGAAATCGAAAAAAAACGTTTTTTGTTTTGGGTTTCAGGTTTACTGGGGGGAACGTCATATGTAGGGGTGTTTTTGTGTTATTTTGACCATCTTTGCCTGGCCGTGGGCGTTGTCCCAATGGGCCATTTTTTGGACTCAAAGTTAAGTTGAAAACTAGGTCAAAATCCACGTCTATAGAGCCCTTGATTGACTTCCTAGCATATCGGGAGCGAAAATTATGGCTTATAAACCAAAAATTGATCAAAATTTTGCTCCCTCAAAAGCCACTCTGAGGGCATTTCTTCCCAAGCAATAACTCGCTGTCAGATTGAGCTAGAGAGCTGTTCAAACCCTCTAAAGACTCGTGAAGGTATGTAGTTTGCATTAAAAAAAAAATTTTTCAGTTTTGGATGTCTGTTTTTTTTTTAATGCCTATGTGATGATAGAATGTTTAATATTTTTTGCTGACGTCAGCATTTTTGCCCAACCTCCTTTTAAGACCCGCAGGAGCCATTTAAATGACATTAATTTTTTTTAGTTTAGCTGTTTTTTGGTTACTATTTGGGACTTTGAAGGGTCCGAACAGGTTTTTAGTGTTCCTGGTTCCAAAATTTGGGCCAAAAACATTAAAATAAAATAGAGAAATCCCCCAAAAGTATTGAGAAAAGCCCTTTCCAATTACTTGTTTTTTGGCCTAACTTTAGAACCAGAAACACTAGAAACTCAATCAAGGGCTCTAAAAACACGTATTCTCGCCTAGAATCCTAAAATACTGCAAGCCAAAATATTGGTGTGTGGGATCGGATGATGACGTCATATAATTAACCAAAAAACATGCCCCTGTCATGATCCCATTGGCCCAAAACACCCCAACCAAATTTAAAAAAAATTTTTTTTGCCCTGAAAGGGCAAATTGTGCTTTTTCTGAAAAGTTTTGAATTAGGCCAAAAACTGTTTTTTTGACCCATAATTTTGGCTACAGATATGCTTGCAATTCAATCAAGGGCTCTATAGATGCGGATTTTGACCTAGTTTTCAACAAAACTTTGAGCCAATAGAATGGGTCAATGGGTTGGGGCCCAGGGCCAGCCAAAGGTGATCAAAATTTCCAAAACATGCCCTCATTGTGACGTCACCTCCAGCAAACCTGGCACCGAAAACAAAAAACTTTTTTTTTCAATTTCAACTAGAAGACTTGCTGAATCCGTAGAGGGTTTGAACAGCTCTCTAACTCTAACGACTGGCGATTTATGGCCAAAAAAGGGTTGGTCAATCGCGGTCGTTAAAGGGTTAAAGACTTGGCAATTCTAGTTTTCAATGAAGAAAATTTCTTGGTTTTGGGTTTCAGGTTTTTTGTGGCTGACGTCATAAGTGGAGTAGGTTTTTGGACATTTTGGTGCAGGTTACCTGGTCCTGGGCCCAATCACTGGATGGAAGTATTTCACTCGAAAGTTTTAATTGGAAACTAGTAGAGATCAACTGGTATTGGCCATTCATGGACTGATACCAATAACTGATGTTTCCTAAAATTTTTAATCTTGTTTTCGGCTTCAATATCAAAAAGATAATGAATTCTAAGCCTTACCTTTTTGAAAAACTTCAAAAATCAGGATTTATGAGCTAAAATTTTTCAAATTGCAGCAATTTCAACATTTTGCTACGATTTTTGATTAATCTGATTCGCTTGTTAGTATAGTATACACTGCGTGCAATCAATAAACACAGTTCCATAAATCATGTTTAAAATAACAAAAAAATAAGAACATAACACTGAATGAAAGAACAGTGTTTGAAAAGAATAATGAAAGAATAGAAAGAATGAAGAATTCTTATAGTGCTTACAACAAAAAAAGCAAAAACAGTACTTGAAAGTCAAAAGAGGGTGAACAATGAAAAGAAAGAAGGAATACGAAATGGAGCATCAAGTTAAGCAGGTTAAAGTTAGTACAACACTGTATTCAGTTAGCCATTGCCAAAAAAGAAAATTTTTCCAAAACAGCAGTAACTTTTTTGGTCCATGACAGTGGCGTAATTAGAGCTTCAAGCCAGGAGGGGTAAAGCTTAGCTGAAGGAGGTCCACTGGCCACCATGGAGACCGCTAGCCAACACTCTGAAAAAAACTCAAGAAATAATAGCAAATGTAGATGTTGTGGACGTCTATACTAGCTACAAAAATGAAAACACCCCGAAAAACACAAAAAACAACCTACTAAAAAACAAAAGAATTCCAAATGTCAAAACGTCAGCTAAAGGGGCCCAATTTTTACATTTAGCTTGCGAGGGAGGGTAACGCGGCCCCTTATCAGTTACACCACTGGTCTATCATAGTATGTCTGTTAAGAATGTAAATAAACAGTTAGTTAGCCGGTCATCTCCAACCTAGCCTAAACAAAATTATATTAAGCAGCACTAGGCTCTAACCAATTACTGCCCATCAGTCAGAAGTAACTTCCGTTAAAACAAGTCGCCATGACAATAGCTAATGTGCACATGTGCAAATTACACATCTGATGATTTTGCAATAATGCCATGGTAGTTCTGATCCAATCACAAACACTGCGCTTTTAGCTTGTTTAAGTTGCGTTGTGGCAAACACTGCTTTTGCTGGTTGTCAAACAGACAACAGCAATTTTCATTTATTTCCGATCTATATTTCTTTGTTTTATGATCTGTCTTTCAAGATTTTTGTCTGATCTGACAATGGTTGGTTAGAATTGCTTTTATGTGATAATTAAGTAACACTGCATTGAAGCGGATAAATCAATAGCAGCATTATCGTGAACATTTTGGACCAGCGAAATAGTGCAGTTGATTGAGCATTTGCTACCAAAGCTGATAGACAAGGTTTGATTTCTGGTTGGTGCATACCAAAGATTTGAAAAATGGTATTTACAACCTGTCCTTCCTCATGCTTGGCATTAATGGGAGGGTACAAAGAAATGGCTCATGTGCGGTGCTGTCATTAACTTGCCATCAATGCAACATCCACTACAAAAAAGCCACATGGTCACTGGTGCAATCAAGTTGAGAGAGAACCATAGACCACTTGTGACACTCCCTAAAAGGATATACGAACCAAGTATAAATGAAACTGAACCTTTTAAAACTTTGATTCTGGGGTTTCCCTGAGCAATTACAATCAGGTTTTTGAGTGACACTTTCACAATACACCTTGCATTTGAAGCCTAAGCAAGTGTTTCATTTGTTGAATCCATTTGTTCTTTTCATAGTTTTCGTACATAAATATACATGCTTTCAAAAGAAAAAGATAACAGCTGGTATGAAATCAAAGTTGAATCTATATCTAATACATAGACTGGTATCTGCTCCAGAATGCATAAGATATGCACATTGGTAGCAAAAGTGTTAAAACTACTAGCCTGTTTTGTGTCTTGTGCAGTGATGAACCTAAGTTGTAGTATTGTAACCTCTAAGGTCAGGGTAAATCAGACTGGCTGTTTGAAGTGTATGTGTTTGCAGAATTAGACACTTAGACACCATTGCAAAAAGGTTTGCAGTTTGAAAAGCAGTTTACAGTGCTAAGAATCTAAAGCTGTCAGTTCTGTTGCTCACTTGCACAAATATTTGTGAAGGCAATTTTTTCAGACAATCTGGTGTTGTCATTATAAGCTGAGTCAATAGCAAGATGCAGCATCTATGGCAGAACAGAGCATTTCTGTATGAGTGAGGTTTTCCACATTTTCTTACACAGGTGATAATGCATTTGGAAGAACATTTTCTTGCACATGGTGATTTTGCATTTCTCATGGCAACCAAGGCAAGTCATTGTATTACACATAACTCTGAAAGTGGCTAGCAGATGGATTCAATTATTACTATAATGTGCCAAATTTTGCTTGTCATGTGCAATTACTTTCTAAAAAGGCTTTCAACTCGGGTGCGATATTAAGCGAAAATGTTGATTTCATTTGACCTTAAATAAATTCACACTTGCCATCAAACATTTGAATCTAGCTTGAAAACATGTTTATTGCTCAGTAGACTTCATGTACTGTGTGAGTGGATGGAAACTACAAACTTTCTGTGTAGCATCAAAGTAAGTTTTGAAAGCTTTAGCATCAAAGTAAGTTTTAAGTTTTGAAAAAAACTACAATGCAAATCTGTTATTATAAAATTCAAAATTCTCTGATAGTTTTTTGTATTTTCTAAATTTTATTTCAGACGCTGATTCTACAGTGTGCTACTGCCTCTACTTGTGTCTCTGGCATTTCACTGCAAGATGCATGTATAAGTAATATAGATGCTGTTACATAAAAGTGTGCATCCAAATTTCAACATGGCTTCAGGTACCAGTGTCAGTCAGTTAGAAATGCAACTGCAATCTGCACGAAAATCTATTTTGTTTATGGAAACCCAGCATGCCAATACATTACGTGGGTTACATCAAGAAATTCAGCAACTTCAGAAGAAATGCTCTGGTAAGCCTTTCAGTTTATTGTGTGTAGGCATGTTATCATCTTGCTTCTCATGCATTTTGTGTCAAAACCTCTTGAAACATGCTTCTCCAACTTTTTCAAAGTAGAACTCAACTAGAATGTAGAATTTTAAGTGTTGCAGATTTTTGCAGCATAGATGATTGGAGCAAAGAGATAGTTATTGTTTGACCAGTGATTGGTTTGGAAATGAACAGCTCATGTAATGTGGTTTATGCACAGTTCTAATATTGTGCATGCATCATGATTATTTAAGATAGGGTCTCCAAGCCTTTTTGTCAGAGGGCCACATTAAGCTATCACACAACAGTTTGAGGGTCTGACATCTTATGTTTAACGTGATTGTTTAGGGATATGGTACATTCTACCAAATCAACAAATGTTCATTAAAAATATTGTTTTTCCATTATTGATATGTCTTTGCGGGCTGGATCTGGCCTGTGGGCTGTAGTTTTGGAGACACCTGATTTAAGACATCATTCATTACTTATGCTATCATGTTACTACTTCAAATTAAAAGTATCCATATTGCCTATGATACACATTAATTCAAGATTATCTGACAAATTTTGCAATGTGATTAATTGAAAAATAACAAAATATAACAAAAATTGCAAAAAAATAGATAAGAAGTGATGCCCACAATAGTGTGTATGACAACATGTACTGTGACCATCAATTAAGACATGTTGTACTCACATTTAATGATTTGCCTTGTATGTCTGGTTGATACAAGTTTTTTATGAAACCAGTTAGTCTAGAAAGTCACGTTTACTATGAAGGCTAATCTGACCAGTGTCATTTGCTTTGGTACAGCAGTTCTGTGAAATTATTTGAAGTCTGCACAGGAATGGTAATTTTATTTGCACTAGTGCATTGCTTTTTCTTTATACACAGCTTTTGCAAACCAACGTAAGAATACAGGTGACACCTGTGAAATGAGATTGGTCAACTTTTGTTAGGGAAATGCTGGCAAATATCAAGAAACTTGGAAAGTTTCGCAGTTTTAGCTACTACAATTAACTGTTTGGCGTCCGCTTGCTTTTGGGGATTTTCGGAAAAAAAAATGCCTAAATGCACGTGGCTTCGCGTGGGAATTACAGACCCGGTAAAAGTCTCAAAAGTCGCGGCAAGTCTTCTAGTATGCACCTGAAAAAAAATTTTTTGCTTGGGGGTGCAGGTTTTTTGTGAGTGACGTCATAAGTGGAGGACCTTTAGGCCACCTTGGCCCACTTTGCCTGGCCTGGGCGCCAACCATTAGGTGGCAGTATTTCGCTGAAGTTTTTACTGGAAACTAGGCTACAATCCGAGTCTTTCGATACTTTGGATGACCTGCTGAGGTTTCGGGTTCAAAAGTTGTGATGTAAGTTAGTAAAAATATTTGACTAGTTAGCAAATTAGATAAATAATTAATTTGTTTATTTTAGATCATAACTTTTGAACCAGAAACGCTAGAAAGTCGATCAAAAGCTCAAAAGACTTGGACTCGAGCCTAGTTTCCAATTAAAACTTCAGCGAAACACTTTGGCCTAGCGGTTGGGCCCNAGGCCAGGCAACAAGAGACAAAATGACCCTAAAACTACTTCACTTATGACGTCAGTTACAAACAATCCGCACCCCCCAACCAAATATTTTTTTTCNAGTGCAATATACTAGACTGGCCGATCCGTTTGAGCCATTGAACAGCTCTCTAGCGCAATCAGCAGAGGACCTAGGGCGTTAGTAAGGCAACCGAAAACTGCTGTTTTTTGGGCCGAAATCGAAGTACGGATATATCGTAGACCGGTTCTCAAAGTGGTAATATGAAATTTCACCAGGGTATATATAACTTCCACTTGTGTAACATTGTTGAAAATGAACATACTTGACAGTGAAGTTGTTTTTGAAAAGTGTTTTGTTTAATATATTGCCAGTTTGTTATGATCAATAATTTTAAAGTCATTTATATTTTCATGCTTCTGGTCGGTATACTTGTTCTTGCAATCTTAACTTTTGGTAATGCATGTTTATGAAATATTCAATTATGGATGTTCGAAATATGGCTGTTATACCTCATACTGTATCTCCATACCACTTGCATTAAATGATTTTGATTTGCTGGTCAACATGTTTTAACAAAAAGAAAAAGACTTATAAAACTCAACATGTTTTGATCTTCTCAGGAAAACAAGTTGAAATTTTAGTCAAGCTAAGTCACAAGGTACTGTACTTGTAAAATCTTATTTCTGTTACAATGAAGCTATGACCTATAATTTGCTTAACAAAACTTCCAGTTTTATTGGCCAAACCTTCAATGCATGTTTTTTTATATGACTAGTTAACACCTTCACTGCTGGGTTGGTTTGCTGTTAACACTTTGGCATCCGGGTGGTTTCGGCGATTTTCGCAAAAAAATATAGCAGTTTTCGGTTGCCTTACCAACGCCCTAGATCCTCCGCCAATTGCGCTAGAGAGCTGTTCAACGGCTCAAACGGATCGGCCAGTCTAGTAGATTGCACTC
>JGI24158J21664_10012538_pt1 | contig 11234 bp, 7 predicted proteins | sample Ectturendosymbi3_FD_21664 | JGI IMG/M metagenome (IMG submission 21664)
AAAGCTTGTGTTTCATCAAAGTAAATGTATTTGCGCCATCAAACGTATTCTCTCTACTACCGCGATGTATGTATCCTCGTCTTCCTTCATGTATTTGCGTACTTCATGTTACTGCGATGCATGCTATTCAAGCGACTTGCGTGTGGGAGTGACGACGTTACTCAATACAATACAATATATATGGAACCATTTTTGTCGTAGCCAAAATAATAGGATCACCTGGCAAACACGATAGTCTACTTTTTCATTGAAAATTGTTTTAGGTGTGATTATGACCATTACAAAGTTTTGAGTGTGATTATGACCATTGCAGTTTAACAACGCACGAATAACTTTGTCACCTAAGAATGTGCTGTCTTTGTAAATGAGATATCTGAATGCGGCAGCTAACTTAGGAGTTATTCTAGTTTTCAATGAGTTGTGCTGTGGAGTTATTTGTATACGGCACGGGTCTCTATCACTGGTGCTGCTGTGTGCATGAATTTAAAAATTGGTCTTTGTTTAACATTAGTCATTGTGATTTTCTATTGTGCAAACACAACTACATTACATATGCCTGATTGAAAATTTTCGGAAAGGGGTCGTTAGGTTAAATTGGGTTGCAAAATGGGTCGCTACTCGCTGCATGAAAAAGGTTGGAAACCACTGAATTAGGCGAAAACGCAAACAGTAAAGCCGCCATGATTTTTCTGGCAGATCACGACAAATTCTTTCTCAAGTTCCACATTCAATTAACACCTCACCACGCGGCTGGTAAAAAGGCTGTGGCCACGAGGTTTCATCGGTAAAGTTTCACGGACATCTGTGACCTAATAAGCAGAGAGGCAAAAAGTCTGCAAAAGGCGGGAAGAATTCTACAGCGCCCTCAAAAATCTGTCTTTTTTAGTGCCGACTTTGGTTCTACGATCGTCTTAGTTCTTCAACAGAAATTAAAGCCTTTTCTGATTCTTCTCAAGAACAAATGGCAATGCGATCTTTTCTTAGAATTTACAGCTCTTTCGTGAAGTTCAGAAGTTCTCTTCGTTAAATTTCTGTCATTTCTTGCGATTTTTGCAGGTTGTTTTTCGGATACATACATTTTTATACGGGACCGTGTTGCCGCCTTCGAAAATATCGTCTATTTAGTTGTCGATGCACGGGTGCAATTTTGTTGTAAAATTTGGGGATCAGGTTGGTGTGAAACCAATATATTGCGAAACCAGAAGAGAAAATGTGTGGGGACATGGCATATTATATCCCCACTGTCTGAAAAAGTTGGGAGGACGCGTCTCGCGTGTCCCCCACCTAATTGCGCCCATGTGGCAATGTGATTAGTGTACGTAAACTCGTTTTTTATAGTAACCGCATATTTTATGGACCAAACAAGCACAATCCATTCAGTGGACACAGGGTTTATTTATTCCGTTTTTAAGTTGTCATTTTCCAAGCAATACAAAATATAGTGTTTTAATCTTCTATTTTGTGTTGCTTGAAAATGCTATAGGCGGAAGGCAAACAGCATGAAGACAAGTTTTGCAAAGTATTGTCGCAACACCCTCAGTTAACCATATGAAGTAAGCCCAATGTAGACACGTTTTTCCAAGTAAAACTCACGAGAAACTGTTTTAGCTGATTTAACTAACATACAGACCCGCAAAAAGCAATGTCTTTTTGCGAGCAGTCTAGTTGCTAACAGCCAAACGTAGCATCCAATCCTGACAATATTGCTTTTCATCGGAGTTCTGCAGTGCCTGGCGGTCTTACGTTGTTGCGAGTTTTCTTTCTGGGGAAAATTAAACATCCAGTATGTGCTGTTCTTCCTTTTTTAATCTTTAGACCGCCAGACACCGCAGAACTCCGCTGAAAAGCAGTATTGTCATTCTTATATTGCGTAGAAAGTAATGTTATCGCATTGTTACGGTACTGATAAGAGTCTATCTAGACCAGTGTTTTTCAACCGCGGTTCTAAAAGGCCGCATGGGGCTCCCAAGCACCCTTTATGCGGCTCTCAGCAACCTTTAATAAGACCTCTAATAGTTAAAACAACTGTGTCAATTTACTTGTGTTAAAATTAATTTTTTTCTAATTTTTAGCTCTGTAACAATATCGTAGGGCTGGATTTGTCTCCCTTCAGCGAAAATATTGAGAATGATCTAGACCAGTTCTTTTCAACCTTCAGAAAAACGGTTCGCACTCTTTTATTCAAAGAAAATTTCATCCGCACAACCAACACTAGTGTTGCTGAACAATTGCCGTAAAGGGAGATTAGACTCTAAAAAACGATGAACAAATTTTGTTTAAATAACCAAAATAACGATTACCTACTGCAAATTAATAAGCACAAAAATGTACACAGAACATCGTCATTTATCTATTGAGATTATGCAATTATATTTATGGCTAGGTGTTACTGAGTAGCCCACTTCTTGCAATTTCAGACCTTTGCCCCGACGCTCCTTACATTAGGTCATCTAGTGTCCCACTAAGAAGACAACTCCTCTTTCCTGTTTTGATATCAATCAATTACTAGAAAACTCAACCCTTTTTCTGCCAAGTAGGTGGATGGATTTTGTGCAAGAACTTCGAGCGTTTGGATTTCGAGGCAGAACCGTTGCCAAAAAGTCTTCAATAGGGGTCTTTACGTTTGTACGGGGGGCTTGACACTCTGAAATTTGGCAAAAACACTGATTTATAGTGTTTCGTATTTCACTTTGGGGGGCTTGGAGCTTCGTTTGGGGGGCTAGGCCCACCAAAGCCCCTCGGGGCAACGGAACTGTTTCGAGGTCTTTGCGAAGGCCATCAAGGGCTTTTACCCAGAATTCAGCGTGTTTTATACGGCTAATAATAGGATGATGGCAAAGGTCGTCTTTTAGATTTGAACCCAAATGATCCGGTGGATGCTGTTCGCCGAAAAATTGAAAATCCATAGCATTGATTGTAAATTTTTAGCCTGCTGTCTGAAATAGAAAGCTTCAAAATTATCAATCAGACTGTGTACCTGGGAGCTGGTTGTTTCGGTGATACTCTGGTCCAAACTCTATTTCTTCCCTCTTACACGTGGACATGATCGAACGTCTGTCGGGTCTTCAAACCCATCAGGTTGATATTGTAGATTTCTTCTTCGAAATTGCAAATTACATGCTTGAACAATGTGATTTTGGGGGTCGCTTCGAATATGTCAATTCCATAACTTTAGGATTGAGTTTCAGCTGGTTAAATATGTTACCACAATGACTAGTCCAGCAAGCCAAAACAAATAGCGAAAGAAAAGAGCTTTATGGTCTTTTCGTCGATAAAATCACACAAGAAATTCCTGTCGCAAATTCCACACTCTCTCCGTTGCTCTTTCACGAAAGATCCACCACACTTCAGAATGGCAAGGAAGATGCTCATCGCCTCCCATTTCTATGACAAGGTCAAACTCACGACTTTTTTATGTCAGTTCAGTATTGGATTCACAATTTTGATGACATCGGCTATAGTTGGTAATTTTCTTTTTCATTTCCTAGCTTCTTGTCCTCCAGTGCTTCACGACACATTGGATACTCGCAATATCTTGTGCGACTTGCTTTATGAGCGCAACAAAGCCATTTCGAATGCCGACCATAGCCCTTTCACCGTCTATGGACACAGTTTTGCATTTCAACCACGTCACACCGTATTATGAAATGTTATTGGCCAATTTTTGTGAAAAGTTGTCGGCCCCTGTGGTATCGGCCAATGGCAGTTTTTTCACTTAGGTTACAGCCAATGGTTCCTCCATGAATTTCTCGTGCTGCTATCTCCATGCATGATTTCATAACGCTTTCTGCCAGAGTAAATGACTTCCTTGCGGACATAGTCATGAACTCTTAATGGTGAAAATACGAGACGCTGTTCAGAAGGTGGCACCATCAATTGGTAAATTATCGCTATTTGCCTTGTTGGAAGAATGAAGCCGACTTGTTTTTGAGTTCTACTGCAGATATTTAGAAATGGTGCATTTGCTATTTACTATACTAAGCCTGACTGGCATTACGTAGGTCAAACTCAGCCGATTTAAATACTGTAAATTCACCTAAAATAGCAGAAAATGATTGACTGATTCCTGATTATTGGATGCTCACCGTCGTGACACTATAGTGTCCTCCAGCACTAGCAGTGGCGTAACTGACGGCCGTGACTGGGGCGGGGAGACAAGCCGCCCCCCTGGCAAGATAAATGTAAAAACCACTCGCCCCCCATTAGGTGAGATTTTGATATTTAGTATTCTTTTGGTTCTCAGTAGGTTGTTTTTTTGCATTTTTCTGGGTGTTTTCATTTTTTTAATCTTGTATCCATTCCACATCCACGACATCTGGAACTGACCATGCGTAGTATTATGTGTAATCGATTTCCTATTAAAAATTTTTGATAGATTCCTTGCTTGTTTCACCTGTGGAGTAAAGTTACTTGACGCCGGATTCACTGTCATTTCTCAAACGTTTTCCTGAGTGTTCGTTAGTGGCCCCCTAAGGAGGCCAGTAGGCTCCTTTCTGCTAAATTCCCCCCCCCCTTGTCTCAAACCTCTAGGTACGCTACTGAGCAGCAGGATCGTAAGCAGCTTGGGACACCAGGACGTGCGAAGAGTTTTCTGAGAGGGGCCCAAATGTTTTGAACTATGTCCAACGGCTTTAAAATATGTTCAGCACATTTTTCCAGGGGTGGAAAAAAATTTTTTGCCTCCTGGTTACGCGCCTGCTGAGCAGTGGACATCACTGCTGAAATCAGCAGCGTAGTCGTGGCTCAGCACACAGATTGAATAGCTGGGCTGGTTTTGTGCCACTGGAGGAGCAACAAAAAATTGATATTAGCTCAATTTTGCCTTACAGCTGCGCATCTTTGTTTCCATCATAAAGTAACAATACTGTAGAATAAGCAGATAAATCAGTTATGTCCAACCCAAATGGCTTACCGAGCCAAAAAGTATGTCACTATCTTAACCTGGGCTGCACATTGAATAATATACTAATGAGGGCCGCACATTGAATGGCTTACTTTGATCTTAGCAAACTAAATTTAACTAAAGTTAAAGTTCTGAAAGCGTTCGAATTCTAACTGCGATGGTAACAGAGTGATAAAGTGGCACTGAAGACCACCTGAAACTAAAATGTCAAATTCAAGATTATCAAAATAAGGACAAGTTGTCATGTAGGATACTTTTACTACGTCGAAAACCTCAACTGGGCCGCACGAAACCTTCGACTGGGTCGCATGCGGACCGCAAGCCGCGGGTTGGACATTGCTGATATAGAAAGTTTCGTAGCAGCTTTCGGTAACTTCTGATGCATTTCTCTGCTCAGATGTTCAAACTATCAAAATATGGGCGCAGCGTCTGCCAATTCTTCGTTGTGCGTGGTAACATGTTTTACAAAAAAGCAAGGCAGTGATTAAACAAAGACAGGATTGTTTAAAATACGTTTACAACAATACAACAGGGTTTTCTCATCCGCACTCGTCTGCACCGTGTTTGTCATCCGCATCGCACGGTTTCCTCATCCGCACTAGTGCGTACCGTCGCACAGGTTTAAAAGCACTGATCTAGACGTTTGCATTTTCGTTCGTTTCAAAGTAAATTACGAAGTTACACCTCTGCGCAGTTCCGCCAATTTTAAGTTAATATTGTCGTCGTAGGAAAAGGTTGCGCGGGACCCCCAAAAGCGCGGGACCCTAGGCCATGGCCTATGCGCCTATTTGGCCTAAACCGTCACTGTATACCCTGACAGTGATCTTATATGAGAATATAAGACCGATTGAACACATTCTGCTTCATCCGATATGCGTACTTTCTCACCTGATATGCGCATGTAAACACTGTCATAGAAAGTTATTTTCATATTGTTGAACACATTGAAGTTGCTTATGAATTTATCACTTCAAAAACACAGATTTAACGCGAATTTTCATAATTAAATTAAGACACCCAGGTCGACTAAAAAATAGATCTGGGTGGAAAATACTCACATGCGGCACATGCGGCAAAACACCTACTACGTAACTTGTCTTGAAGTGAACATTTGACGATTTTTACCGTGTTATTGTTGCTCAATAAAGACCAAGAGTACAACAATCCGCTAGCAAGTTTCGCAACCTGTCTCTGCAGTGCAGGCCAAGGATCGGACATNAGTCACATGACATGAGCGAACTGCGCAGTTGCGCTAAGCGTTTCCGTGACATCACGGTCACAACTTTGCCCTGATGGGCCTCGCGGTCACATATCGGGCCCTGCCTACATGCCTAGTTGTGTACGTCCGGAAGTCAGACTTCCACTTGATCAACATGTTTTGTGTAGTAATTGTTGTAAAAAATGTAGGCTACAATGTCTACTCCAGGTAGTCTTATCTTATTTTGTAGGCCTGCTGCACAGCAGCAAGATACCTTTGGTGCTTGCGACCAAAGTTACACATTTGCGCAGCCTGCTGTTCACACAGCCGGATGGAGTTAAATATGTAGTTAAGAGTCTATTTAGTAACCATTGCTAAGTTGTCCCAAAACAGAGTAGTGCAGTTAGTGGATTATGGATGTTAACCATGTTGCGTCCACGTAGTCTATATTTTTTAACATCCAGAGGCGATTTGAGATACAAAATGTTTAATCTAAACATGTGCCATGCACCAGGATATTAACCCATCAGCAAGGTTCATGCATACATAAATACCGTATATATTCGTGTATAAGTCGCAAAATTTTGTGCCAATTGTTTACCCATAGCGGACCTCCGGCACCTAGCGGATGCAGCCTAAATTTATGTAATTTGGACCAGAGGTGATCACGGAGCCGAAGAGCCGGAGTGGACTTCGGAAAGAGTCTACGATTTTTGCCGAAACCGGAGAAGGACCCGGAGTCGGATTTTTTAATGAAACCGGACCCGGATCTGGGGCAGGAGTGAGAATTTTAGTTTTTATAGGAGTCGGATAATTAATTTTATTAAACTTAAATTTTCTCTGAACGCCTAATTGTTAGATTAATGATATTAATGCTCTATTCTCTTGGATAAATTAGTCGGTCATTAGTTCAGGTTCAGGCTGTTGAGGGTGAGGGAGGGTGGTTGACTGGCAGTCTGTGTGCTGATCTGATTGGTGCATAGCACAGCTTATGCTCAACTGCTGTATCACAGGACGTCAGTTTCTCGAAGTTTTACCTCTTTGTTGGGTCGTGTTTCGAGCAGTATTCACAATTTGTTAGTTTCAGTGAAATGTAGAAGACAACAACGTATGCAATATGTATCATTGCAATCCATGAAGCAACGTCAACAGCAGTGCAGTTTCAGTCAAGCTAGCAGAAATGCAGTTTTGTTCAGGCTATTCCTCTTAAACATGACATTGATTATCATCTTGCAAGTTCAAATACAATAAAAAAAGTAAATTAATTGTGTGAATAAAGTGATATGAAGTGTTTTCAGTGTAGCCTACATGGTTTTATTTGTAGAAGCTACAGGGATAAAAAGATAGCAGTAGTTGTCTTGTTTCACTGTGCTTGTGCCTAAATCACAAAGAGTTAAATAAAAAAATTATGCATGACTTAGTTCAGGTCAGAGCTGAAAGAGTCAAATGAAATTTGGTTCACATGAGAACAACTTTTGATTCTATTTGTTGGTTTCAAGTTTGGAGCATGGTGTATATTTTCCCGCATAGGCAAAATGAGATGTACGGTACACAAATACAAAATGAGTTAGGATTTAAAGTTAGGGAAAACTTGCAGTTGAACAACACAGACAAGACACAACTACCTGCTTGCTATCACTGAAAGCATGACAATAATCATTCATATTGGCCAAAGGCAAAATAGTTCAGGCTGTTATTTTACCTCATGTGGAAAAATAGACTGCTTTCAAGCTTTCGGAGTGTAAACAGTAAACAATGTCTTTTCTCCTTTAGTGCGTCTGGTGCTGATCGAATGATGTGTTGGAAGTTATTTAAGGTCTCTTGTGGTTTCATGCTTGAGTGGTGGGAGTGCACTGGAGCTCTGGAGCTTAGCTGTAGCTACTAAAATAGCGACGTTGTTTGAAAGCTGTCAGTGCGTTTTCGCTGGTAGCTGGTGATATTTGATCTGCGTGCACTGTGCACAATACGGGGCTCGTATACAAGCCGACTAAGTACAATGACTATTGCACAAAGGCTCAATAACGAACCTCATTTCATAGCTGAATTTCCTAGAGGTCACAACAAAATATGCACTGTTTACAATAGAAAGCAACAATAAAAAGCAACTTTGTTGTAGTGTGATACCTGTAATAATTTGCGAGGATTTCATTACGGCGGTTGGGGCAAAAATACTACACTGTTTAATATCAAAATTAAAAGAAACCTACTCTTTCACTGTCATGAAAAAATAAATGCACTTTTAATTCTGTCCTGATTTTCTGTTTGAAGCTGGTTATTGCCTAAATTTGTGTTTGTCTTTCCTTATTCAATGTAGGCTATAAATATACATGTATACAGCTTAAAACAAGTGCTTAGGCTTACTAAAAGACAATTATCATTTCATGTCTTTCCTATTCAAAAATTTTGATGCTGAGAAAAGTAAGAAAAATTTCTGAGTGTTGTCAAGATTTCGTTCTTTTTCATTCTGCACCTCATGACATGAAACAAAAACGAAAAATATTAATGCAGATTCAGAAAGCTCGCAAACAGTAGAACAAGTTACATATTTTAAGTTTTATTATAGAGTAAGTGCTTCAAAAGTTACGAACGATCAAAGAAGGAGTGTAACCAAATGCGACGCGTCGCATCGCGACAAAGCAGACCTTTTTGGCACCAACCGTGTGGTGCCTACAGTCCGCGATGGGTAAATCGGGGTGCAACTTACACACCAGATACGACTTCACATGCATTGCGTGCATAGGCGTAGCCAGGGGGAAGGCAAAATATAGTTATTTTGTGCTTAAAGAGGCATTTTTTCCAAACAAAATGTGTTATTCGCCTAAAATCAAACATATACCCCCAAAAATTATTGGGCTGGCTCCGCCACTGATTGCGTGGAAGTGCGGTTGGTGGCTTGTATGTGCAGGCAAATACGCGCGCGAGCGCATTTACGCGACACACGTGTTGGTTTCCCTGTTGCGTGGAATCGCCCTTTGTGGTTTGCCCAAGAACATACACAAACCATCACATTCACGCGAAGCATGTTTGCGTGTATGTACATGCGCTTGCGCATGAAAAACGGCAACTCATAAGGTGAAACAAACCTGTTGGAGTGGGCATACTGTACATCTATACTGTACGTGCGGATAATGTGTCTGGAATTGTAGGGTGAAATCGTGTTTCGTACGATGCTGGGATTCAAGTTGAAGGTTATGTACGTTATGCGACAATTAATGCATAGTCTGTCATTATCTTGTTGGTGTGAGACATGTACACAAATCTAGCTGAACAAAGCTATATGTTTGAGTTAGGAAGAGACTGGGTGAAGTTCAGGTGTACCCACGTGTATGATGTGGCTCTTTGCGGTAACACAGTAAGAAATGTGGATCTTGATCTCGGACTGGTTGGCCACCCCTGCAATAGACCAACATAGCCCAGTACCAACGTCCAAAACAATTGTTCTCGTGACCAAACGCCCTCCAAAGGAATCAAGCAGAGCTGCAGTCACGATTTTCTGCTTGGATGCGACTCATAGGTGCAGTTTCGTTTGATCAAAATTTCCCATAATAAAGATGACGTTAGCTTCACTTCAGGCACTTCAGCTTATTTCGACTGGTGGGGAGATTCACGCATTTCAATGGCGTTAGTTTGGCTAGTGTTTGTAATCATCATCGACTGAAAATTTTTCTTCTTTTCTTTAATTTTATCCACCAGCTTATCGATGATGTTCGAAGTATGGGGTTGAGAGCACTATTGATTGGCATGAACACAATTGCGGCAACTGCGTAAGCAATGTTTCTGACAGGCATGCCACTGAAGTTGACAAACACCATGACGCACAAAGGAACCCAACAACAAAAGTTTGTGATAATAAGTCGCACAATCTTTCTTTCCAGACCTGCAAAACAAGAAGTTTGGCAAAAACCGAACGCCATATTAACAGACAAAAACAAGAAAGTCAAAGTAGAGCATATTGCCTACACTTATAGCGAAGCAATTTATCTAATTTAGCGGGATAGAGCTATGTCAAAACAAGATCAGTGGTGACTGGTGATATCATGCTCATCTAATATCACGAACGAACAGAAAATGTGTTTGCTGTAGACTCCATTACAGTTCTTGGCAAATGCTGCGATTTTACATTGCATTAATCTTCTTCTTTCGTTTGAGCGAGTTCTTCTTTTATCCACTGCTATCCCGCCTAGATATCAGGGCAGGTGCTGAGCAGCCATTCGGTTGTCTCATCGTCCAGAACCGTCAGGCCGTGTAGTCCGTGGGGGGTCGATGGATTGGAGAGAGGAGGACGGTTTGTTCTGCGCCACACTCACAGGCCGCAGAGGAGGCCATACGCCATCCGTACAGGTAGGAGCAGAAACGTCCGACACCGGTGCGGAGGCGGTTGAGCCGGTCCCAGGCTATTCTTGTGAGGGTCATTCCGGGGGTGTGTCTACCGGTGTCTGGAATTGAAGTGCGGAGTCTTGTGGGGTTGTCCGCCCACTCCGCGTTCCATTGATGATCCGCCCACTGTGCCGCACAAATAATGCTGTTGTCAGAAAAACTGATGATGAGTTGTTGTGAGGCGGGTACAAAAGGGTGTCTCGATTTGAGCCGCTGTGCAGCTACACCCGATGGACGGGTGAGCACTGAGTGGAGCAGGTGTCCATGCTCCATTGCACGACGTCCTTAAGATAGTGTGGCTCCTCTGCGGCGAAGCTCAGCAGGTTGGATGCCTGCTAGGATTAGAAGGTTGTCCGCTGGTGTAGGACGCAGGCATCCAGTCACAATTTGCAAGGCGTCGTTGATGGTGGGGCCAATCAGTGGCGTACGCAGAAAATTTTCATGGGGGGATTTGGTTCAGGGTCATATGGTGGTCATTTGTATTTGGTGTTCCCTGTTTGTGACGTCACAATTTGACGTCATTTACATGTTTCCAAACCAAAGTTTTGGCGAAGTTTCTTGACATAATAATGCATATCTTTCTACATCCACTTCCCTTATTTCATGTGGCATTGTACTGAATATGAACTATCAGCGGTCCAAGTTAGGCTATCGGAGGAAAATAAACTCAACGTTACGACACAGCAGTTCATAACTGCAAAAATATCAGGCTGGGCGTTAAAATAGGGGAGTGAAACACACTCACCACTACGTCAG
>JGI24158J21664_10012540_pt1 | contig 11234 bp, 3 predicted proteins | sample Ectturendosymbi3_FD_21664 | JGI IMG/M metagenome (IMG submission 21664)
AAACTGCTTTGATTGCAGTGACTGACGTTGTAAGAGTCTGTTTGGCTCATAAACGTCTATTCAATGGACGATTTAATTTTATCCCTGAGATAAATCTTCAAGAGACATCTGGAACCATATCCAGGTAGTGAGAAATTTTTGCAAAATCTTTTTTGTTATTTTTGTTGGGAGGAATTGAAAGTGTTCGGGTTTTNAGGGGGACTATGAAAAAAACTTTGAGAACCACTGAATACGCTTGTCAAAAATGTGCATTTAAAACTTGAAGCAAGTATTGTAGGTCTGAGTAAAATCACATTGAAGACAAATAGTTCTTTTACAAAGTCGTTGGAAGTGAACGATGTTTACTTAGTTTCTTACTCGTTTTCTTTTTTTATCATGATTCTGAAGGTCTTCTGACAAAGTTTCCTACTGTTTATTGTTAAAACCTGCTGTACAGCGACCTTGCTGTAAACTTAAACATTGTAATATGTCTCAACACGAGCGTTCCGGAACACCAGAATCCAGTTTTAACCTAACTAACGTACCACCACTGCATAAAAAAATTTTGGCAGCTCTTGTGCCATTTATGATCCACACCTCACCTTCTTTAAATATTTTGATGCACTGAAGGTGCTCACTGTACTCTCTGAGACCTTAGAACCGATAGCACGCTGTGCTGATCGCTCAGCGTTAAATGGCGTCTACAGCAATCCTCGAGCTTTCAAGCTTGACCTGCGACACGATTACGACTGTCTGCTGGAGCTCGACTCAAGAGAAAGTCGGTCGGATTTCGTTGTTCGTTGAATCGTTTACTCTCTGAGNATTTTGTCGTCGGCGATTTGCTCTTCATTGACATCTTGCGGCAACGTACAATCGCTTTGCATAGCGCTATTCAACATCGTCAAAAGCAACTGTGCACGTTTTCGCAATTGTCATGTAGCACTTTCAAGAAAGTTCCAATAAACAAGTACGAAATAGGGTAGACATTGTGCATGCAAAACATCTTCTATGCTGCAATTCACTGGTGCGTTCTTTTGACAAAACATGATGGATCAGACTTGAAAGCTAAATCTGTCAACGTTAACGAAATTATTTCTGCAAAAACCAAGAAAATAAAGTCGGTGCAGAAAGCTGCATTGTTGATCTTTAACAATCAGAACCATTGTGGAGAACTGAATATTCACTTCTCCAACATTGGCAAAAATATATCCTCCAAAATTAACACTTCTCCTACAACTTTTGATGACTTTCTTAATGAGTCTTTTACCAATTTATGCTCATTCCCGCTTACCAAATACCAATTATGATGAAATAAGTCAATAATTTCATCTTTAAAATGCAAGTCAACATCAAACTCCTATGACATCTCAGTAAATTTCTAAAATTTCTGCTAATCGTTTATCGTCATAGTTATCCGAATTTTTAAATAAATGTATGGCAAATGGTGAATTTCACAATCTTTTACAATTGCTCAACACCAATTCCCCAAATAACTACACCCAAATCTCCTAACGATTATAGACCAATATCCATACTGCCAACTCTCTCCAAACCTTTTGGAAAGCTAATTTACAGCAGACTGTACTCTTTTGTTGCAAGTAATTGTACAGGATGTCCACAAAATCTGGGTAGATAAGGGTGTTCACTATCTATTTTTATGTGTTTAGGTTATTTTTCCTTCCCATAGACTTATTTATTAAAATGATGGTGGCTCTGTCCCAGAGAAGAACGAATCGAGTTGGTACTGCTAAGTGGACGAGAAGGAAGGTCTTATCGTAAGAAGGATGGTCTTATGTACCTAGACTTTCTAGAAACCCTTTATACTGAGCCCGCAGCAATATGGCTTCCGTATCAAACCATCCTTCTCGTCCTATGATGGCATGATTTGTAAAAAAGCTAAGAAACTAATAGCATGTATTCTGTCCCTAGACTTGAGCAAAGCCTTCGCTTGTGTTGATCATAATATATGACCTCAAAAATTGTTTTACTATGGAGTAAGCGGAACATCCCTAAAACCTCTTGCTTCTTACTTAGAAAGAAGGTTCAGTGTACTAAAACAGCAGATACTAAAAATTCTTTTTCGAATTTAATGTGGTGTTCTTCAAGGGTCTGTCCTTGGACCTCTACTGTNCCTCGTGTATATTAATGACGTTGTAAAACCCTCCAACTTTAATACTGGTTAATATGCTNATGATATCAATCTTCATATCTCAGGGAAAAACACAAAAATTTACAAAAACTAGTTAACAATGAGCTCAAATAATGACGACTGGATTCGTGCTAACAAATTATGTATCAATTATTACAACAGTAATGTCATGCTCATGAACAACCATAACAACATAAGCTTTTCAGCTTCTGTTAAATAGACACAATTATGCTAAAAAATTGTGATAATCAATTCAAATTTGGTAAGTTTCGATAAATAAAATATACTGCTACTAATAATCACCACATAAATCAACCAATATCAAAACAAAGTGGCTTAAAATATCTTTGCATTATACTTGATGATAAACTCAGCTGGAAGCCTCATACTGAAAAGTTGGTAACACAACTCTCCAAATCATGTGGAATGTTGTTCAAATTAAAGCATTATACCAACCTATCAGTGCTCAAATCTGCTTGCTTTGCTCTTTTTCATTCCGATTTAAGCAAGTCTGTCTTAAAGTCTTCTGGATCAAACCCACAGCAAAGTTTACGTTTACATGCTTCATGAAACAACTTCTGGCCCAAGCCCAACCACTGCACCTGAGCCAGTGGTTTTAAACCTTTCCAACCCCGTAGTCGCCATTCTTAACGATATTGGCTTGGGGACCCCTCGTCAGCGATAATGTCATTAGCCAAAGTGGTGGTCGTTGCTGTTTGTGCATCTGGGGGTTAAAAAACACTTTGGCATTCCTTCTTGGGGTCCCCCAGATTTTTCACTGGGGACCCGTTAGGAACCACTGGTCTAAGCTATTCGTCCGTGTCTCGTTTCCGCTGAGCTATTCAGTGATGGAGAAGGGAGATCTAGCGATAGTGGTTGGCAAGTCATTGCCAAAACCCCGATAATTCTCCTAGGGGATCAAACCCCTTTGAAAATTTCGCACTTTGTTTTTGCATTGCTTTGTTAAAAAGCTTATGAACCACTCCAGAGCCACACTTAATAAGTTCTGAAGCAAGTAATATGCTTTTCAAAATAAAGCAAAAATTATGTGCAAATGTGCCAAAGGGGGCCTCTCAACAACGTTAATGTGTAGACAAAGAACAATTTAAAATCAAATGACTTCCGACTAGTTCCAGTGTGAAATGGACTTTAACGAAGAAGCAATTTCCCAGACAAAATAAAAAATTTAACTTGCTTTCAGCGAATAAAGTTTCTGCACAGCACGCGCAAAATATAGGGTCCCGTTTTTGATATAACGTGAATAGACACAGCGGCCAGAAGCTCCTTTTTTAATCCACCTATTGTATCATGAAATATCGCAAATTTTGTGCGCTCAAATATGGGGCCCTTTTCTGAGAGTTTGAATCATTGAAAAGTTCTGTAAGGCCTATTGCATTAATTTATGTGGCATATCAATGTCATCTTAAACGATTAGATTTGTTGCAGTTGAATCTATTGCAGTGAATGCACATGCACCGAGTACGATGATTCAAAGTCTCGAAGTTGCCTCTCTGCAAGACCGTCTTGTAATGACACCGATGATGACATTCCGAAAAAAGATAGTCAACGAATTTCATTCGAAAGATTCAATGTTCTGTTTCATTAACTTCCGCAAACTCGTATATCTGAAACCCCTTAGAATTCAGAACATGTCATTCATAACGCTCTTACAAATACACTACATACACCCTGTGTATATAATACACTACGTACACCGTCAGTATATCATCATAATATCAATTATATTATCAATAAAAACATATTATCAATTAACGTTCACTGTCTCCCAAGAAGAGGTGCATGACCAATAATTCATAATTAGCCGAATAATCTATCAAAGCATCAAGCCCATAGTAGCTGATGTAACGACGCAATGTCTGAAAAATAGACTTTCCTCAATCTATAGCCTCAGATGCTTGTCAAATTAAAGTCAATATCACAAGGCTCTAGGGTTCCCTGCAAGCTGTGCACATGCACACGAATTTCGGAATACGTTCACACACGAAAATCGTAGTGCGGACATGGGTTTGGGCCAGGCCCGTAACCAGGGAGGGGCGCAGGGGGCGAAGCCCCCCTAGAAAAATTTTCGCTCCTCCTGGAAAAATGTGTTGGACATCGTTTAAAACTATTGGACATAGTTCAAAAACTTTGGGCCCCTCTCAGAAAACCCTTCGCCCCTCCTGGTGTCACAAGCTGGTTACGGGCCTGGTTTGGGCTCTGATGAACAGAAAACTGTGTTTGTGCTGAGAAGATATAATATATCTGTTGCCAGCAACTCAAAGCTTTACGTTCCTTCTTGATAACTATCTAGCACTGACTTCCGCAAACTTGTGTATACCTGCCTCGTGCAAAGTGACGGAGAAGAAATTCTCCTGCGATTTGTACGTTATAGTGCCGCAGACAATGAAACGTCTGCCATGTTGAAATTATACGTGTGTGCTTGGGATTACAGTTTGTTTGAAGAGCCGAGCGCCCAAGAGAAGTTGGTGTATCTTAAATATTAAATATCGGTTTTCGTTCTTCGGAAACTGGAGTGGAAGAAATTAGGCCTAGCAGTGGATGCTTGTATTCTTGAAGGGGTCTCTTAGTGCAGTTATTCTTTTTCTGGTGTAAAATTAAATTGTGATTTTTTTGAAAATGAAAATAACACAGTACCAGCAACAAGCTGAGTTTCAGATACTGCTGTAAAACTTTATCGCGTACCCGCGTTCGACGCATAATTTTTTAACGCTTCATCAAGTGTACATGCGACGTTTACTGCCTCAGTTTCTTAGAAATGTTATTGCTTTATGCCAGGGGTGGGGAACCTATTGACTGATAGTCACTATCACGTATATATGACCGATAGTCACTATCACTTGTTGTGAACCTTAGCAGAACCAGAGACAGCTTTGACATTAAGGCTTTAATCAACAATTTCGGACTTCGACGGTTGATGCCGATCAACGACAACACTGAAACGAAATACAATTAACAACTTAATAGGAAAACGAACGAAGAAGCAAAGCAGCAGCATCGAACACCACGCGGAGTAAACTGCCAAAGTCACTGGGCGACACCAAATCGCAAGCGTTCGCAGGAATGTAATTGGCCACCCGGGGGATAATCACGCGTAGAGAGAATAGCACACCTATAGCAGCGCGTAACAGCTCTTAACCATTTACAATCGACCCGGGTGATTTTTGCTCATAAAAATAAATAAAATACATAACGTTTCTTTTCTTACAACATCTGCGGAGGCACAGAACACATAGTTCAGTCGTAAATGTAATTGCCGTAGCGCTGCGGTGGTTGTCTCACGCGAGAGGAACGGCGGAGGCGAAGGCGTGCTCTGACGTACAGGAGGGTCAGAGAACGAGGATTCGGTTAGGTGGTCCGAAAAGCACGTTGCAGTGTGTTCAATTTCAGGCGAGCCTCCACCATCAGGTGCAACACTTTCAGTTTGTTGAGACGGGAGGGGGAGCTCAGGACAGCTGTCACTTTCATCATGCTTTTGGTCAAGGGCGATTGCTTGCTGACCGCTTGGTGCTAAATCAGGGGTCGACAGAGAAGATTCTCGCCGCTCAGGGAACAGGACTCTTGAAAACCGGGGGTTAGCTTCCAGTAGTTGGACTTCTTCAACGAGCGGATCTTGTTTGTTTCTAACATATTTTCGTTCAAACACAGTGGCTCCAGGGGAGACTAACCAGGCGGGCAAGAATTTTCCAAGCGTTTAAAGCCGTGGAAAGCTCGCAAAAAAGCGTTCGTGTGGCGTTGCGTTTGTTGCAGTGCACAAGAGCGGCCTGATGGAATATAAAGCATCGGGCAATACTTCATACCAGCGATTATCGGGGAGATTGTTGCTTTTAAGAAGCAGCTGAACGGTGCGCCAGGTTGTCTGGTTCATTCTTTCACAATGCGAATTTCCTATTGGGTGGTAGGGGTTGGAGGTGCTGATAGCAATGCCGCGAGATTGGAGATAATTCACGACCTCTTTGGATTTCTCGGTCGCTGTGAATACGTGATAGTCACTGTCATGGGCCGCATAAATAGCGGATTATCGCTGGCGGGCTGCAAAAAACAATTTATTTTATCCTAAAATTCTACCTACATCTAATTATAAGGGATAGAGGCTTCTCTTGACATACTATCTAAGTGCCTGCCTATCACAAAACTTCATTCCAACGCGATGTTGTACTCTAAATGGGGTAAGGAAAACTCTGATGCGGGCCGTATCAAATATTCATGAGGGCTGCATTTGCCCGTGGACCGCAGGTTCCCCACCCCTGCTTTATACCGTTATAGATAAATCATCAGCATTTTTAGGCAAGCAGCAAAGTTTTCTAGTCTCTAATGATTGGCGTTTTACGATTATGCTTCGTGCTACACCTACTGAATATTTCACAGTAAAACTTGGCACCTTCCTTGTTGAAATCGTCGCGTTACTGTTTCAAACAGAAACAACTACAGGATTCTTTGGCGCTTTCGGCGAATTTATTACAAAAAAAAGATGGGCGATTTCCTTACCTCTGAGCAATTCTTGATTTTATTATAAAAGAAGGTATATAAAATATTTCACGGGTCAAGCATTCACAACAGGGACCGAATTTGCTAATTTTTGAGGGGACAAACCTTATTGCTTGCGTTTCGATGACGTCACCATGTTCACCCAGTTGTAGCTCGACCTTTTTGTAAAATTGGCCAAATTGGGGGCACATGACGAATTGATACCTGGCTACGCCCATCGTGGTGGTACAGGAACTAGTAGTGCATACAAGTATACAATGGTGCAATATCTAGCACTTAGCATGAAAACACGTTAATTCTGTGAGGTTAAATAGACACAATTATGCTCAAAAATTGTGATAATCAATCCACACTTGGTCAGTTTCGATAAATATCACGACATAGATCAAATCAAAAATAAAGATAAGATCTTTTGGTAAATACGAGCAGTGGAACCAGGCGCGTCGCCAGAAATTTTATTAGGGCTGGGGAAAACAACAAACGAGTCTCAACATATAATTTTGATGCTCCTTGTTTTTAAAGGATCATCCATGAAACGTGCATATTTCTGGCGTTTTCTCCTGAACATTTGTGTTCGGATTTAAGCTGACAAATGAAAAGTTTGCTTTCATTGAATCGACAAGTTTTAAAAGTTTTGGCAGTAAAGTTCCAAGCTTCTAGTTTGGATCTTTACTTTGGTCAATGCTCATAAATCTTTCTTGCAAAAGCGCTAGTAAACCTCTCAATGCCCAACATTGCACTTGAGCAAGTCATCGTGGCCGCCATTACGATTGCGTTTATGCTGTATTTACACGCTTCTGATTGCAAGCTCAAGGATGGATACTAGGGAAGGATAAGGAGGCAGTCGCCTTGGGCCATCTTTTTCAGAGATACCGTGCCCTCCCTTGAGAGCTTTGCACCATTGTTTAGTTAAAAAGGTGACGTACCACTCTAGAGCTACATTTAAAGAAGCTCAGAAGCAAGTCATATGTCTTTCAAAATAAAGCAAAAATTATGGAAGAATGTGCCATAGGAGGCAGCTTTCAATTGTGTAGTTGCAAAACTTTACAAAATTTTGTTCCTTTCGTATGTAACTTATGCTCTTGAATTTAGTTCATAAATTAACATGTGAAACAAATTTAACTCTTTTATCCACGTAATCCCACATCTGCCTTTCGCAATGGCGATGTTTTGGAGCCCTATTCTGCGAGCTTGCCCATAAATTTTAATATGCACCCCTGTGCAAGTTATCTCAGTATCTGTAAGTAATAGCAGTGTCAATTCCCTCAGCCCTTGCAAAATGAAAAGCATCTTGCTACTTACGTTAGATTTTGCCGTTGACTCTTTTCGTTGCAGTTAAATGATTTAAAATTATTCACTGTAGGATAGGGCAGGGTTTTTTAAGGTGTTTTAGGGACCCGATTCGGATCCCTAGAATCGAAAATCGGGTCCCTAGAATCAGAAACTTATCATCGGGTCCCTTGAATCAGAGAAAAGCACCGGGTCCCTGGAATCAGAGAAATCGGGTCCCTACAAGTCCATACCTGGCACCTAACATTTTCCTATAAAAAAAACCTGGGATAGGGTGTCAATTAACATCAGAAAGTTGAAACACTGAGCTTATGAAGAGTACGTCGGAGTCTAATATCTTGACAAGACTGATTTTTACTTGCCGGCAAGGTAAATGGAAATCATTGATGAAAACGTTTACGCTCCACATAATTGTGATTGAACCGCCGCAATACACGTCATCACAAATATATATCTAGAATGAATGCTAGCTGCTAGACAGTTACTATGACGTAATGAAGAAGACTTTGAAATTGAATCGCTTCTTAGCCAAAGGTTGAGCTTCAAGACATAAAATTTATATCACCGCCATATTCACGCATCTAGTTTCAGAACTGTGCCATAACAAAAATCTACGCTATTGATTTAAGGCTACGCTGACACTGGAAACAAGGATAGGTTATATTTGTAACATCCACGGTTATCAGAGAGAAATTTGCGATGGTCTTGACATGAAGCTTACATAACCATCAGGTGGGATACAGCAAGCTGGTGCGCCAAAAACAGCTGCGAAAAGCGTTACTCCAATTGTTTTTACTTGCGGCCATTGATCATGATTACAAAAGATCAGATACAAGTTTGTGTTCGACTAAAAGCTGAAATAGGATAGGTTCCTTGAGGCAGTTTCGTTGATTTGCACTAAAGTATTTCTTTGGCTTATACTTCAAATATTTTATTAACTTGAAAACTTTGGAATTGATGGGTAGCATTGCCCCGTTGTCCCTCATAACTACGCGCCTGGTGGCAACCGGATTCTGATTGTAGGCTACAGAACAGCGCAGGAATTCTTGATAGAGCGAAGTTCATGTTCACACCGATTCGGTAATTCAAATTAACTAACGCAATTTTCAACGATCATGACAATTCAGTTTACATAGGTAATCTGTATATTGTGTTTGCAAACAATCCAGTGATAGCGTTCATTTTCCTCATTTATGCCCTGGTTTTATGCTGGGGAAACGTTTCCAACAGTAAATGTAACCATGAAATTTGCACAACTACATTACTTTTCATCACAAAATGTTGAGAGGGACAAAAGATATTATGTCCCCCACTGTCCAAAAGTTGGGGGGACATGTCCCCCCCGTCCCCCCATAAACTCGGTCCCTGATTCACAAACTAGCTAAAAGAAATGCAAACTGCAAATTGATCAGCTCAGTCGCGTGCGAATGTGTAAAACCAAAAGTTAGACCAAAGATTTGCGTGCCGTTATTTGCGCATACTGTATGAGCAGGCTATCAAATGCCAAACAGCAATCGTTTGAAACGCTATATTTAAAATACTTCCCGTATGCCTCAGTGTAACTCGCGGCACTGGTGATAACCCAGAAGTAAAAATAACGGAGACATCGATCAGTCATAAAGCTGCACTCGAGAACTGAAAACGCTTACGTACGTTTTTCTCATGTTTTTTTACTTCGCAATACTTTGCTGAACAAGTTGGTGGAAGATTGCGAATTTCATAAATTGGTTGTGAAAAACTAGTGATGACCCTTTCATCTGTTTAGTTCGGTGGTTCTCAAAGTTTTTTTCATATTCTCCCTTACAAACCCAAACACTGTCAGTTCCTCCCCAACAAAGATCACAAAAAAGATAATTGCAAAAATTTCACGCTACTTACTGCGAAGAAAATATAGACGATTATGAACCAAACAGACTTTTTTGAAAACGTCACTGCAGTTGAAGCAGCTTGTACTTACGTTTGTAGACATTCCCCTCTAAACCAGTGATTCTCAACTACTGTTTTGAAAGCCGCATGCGCAGACCCGCAGCCAGGTTTTGAGGTTTGGGGGGCAAACTGCATTTTTAGGGTGCAAGATTTTTGTTTGTTTTAATAAACATTTCTGGGCACAGCAAAATTTGGGGAGTAACAAAAAAATTTGGGGGCTATTGTCCCGGAATGCCCCCCGCGGCTACAGGCCTGGGCATGCAGCTCCCCAGCACTCTTTGTGCGGCTCTCAGCAGTCTTTCAATGAAACCTCTAATATTTTGTATAACACAATGGTTCTCTATTTCACACATTATTGTTTTCAATTGTCTTGTGCCTCAAATTGAATGGAATATGAATTAAATTAGGTACATAAAACTAAGAGAATATACCAAACATTTTTGAGTAATTTAATCTGGTGTTTTTGTGCAAGCAACCTTCTTACCATGAGGAAATCAGCGAAAAACAACTATAACAGGTACAGACGATTAAGAGAACAGTTACTAGCAGAAACGTAACTAAAGATAACGGTAATATAAACAATTTCTGGAAAGGCAGTCGCTGGTTTTGCCGTCAACACTTGAGGACCTTTTTTTTATTTCTTACCACCAGAATCAAGAAAATGGCTGTTTGGAAAACTACATTTGTGTCCGAGCATTTCAACACAGACAACTCCCAATTGACCAAGTGTTTTGCACTCGTTGCATACTTTGCCGATTGCAGCCTTGGCGATTCCAGCTAACAGCGCTGCCCGGGCCAACCATGCAAAAAGCGCAAAAGGCATAGTTGATTCTCATGTGTTCTTTCAAGCATGCACACATTTGCATTACCACAAATGCAAAAATGTGTTTAAAAACCCTTTGTTCAAAGAAATAGTATGACTTCTAGCAAGAAATTTACATTTGACCTTTTATAAATAGCTGAATGCTTCTGATTTCTTATCTTTTGCACTCGTAACATGCAGTGATTAATCCCAAAGTAAAGCACAATTTGAAATACAAAGCTTAGGAGAAAATAAGACTGGTTACTGTGCTGAAAACATATTTTCTTCCATAGATGAACACCTCGAGGAAGGTCCACATTTGTTTACATTGATTTTTATACCTTCCTGATAATGTACTGCTTTGCAAAGCAATGCTAGTTCGCTACCAATTATTTATAACTTTCATGTTATGCTACTGCTTGTAAACGTAATGTTTCCTAATGAACTTTGCCAGTAATCTAGTAAACCTTGCTAGCAGGGGCGGAGCCAGACATTTTCATTTGGGGGGCCACTAGAGGGGCCAGTTTTGCAACAAGGGGAGCTGTCAATGGTCTGTGTAGGACTTTCAGAAAGAGACCTACA
>JGI24158J21664_10012541_pt1 | contig 11234 bp, 5 predicted proteins | sample Ectturendosymbi3_FD_21664 | JGI IMG/M metagenome (IMG submission 21664)
CACTGGCTTAAAATATGTCATTCATATTGAAATGACTGACTAACGATTCAGTCTAACAAGTTAATGTCACAAAACAACAATTTTGCATATCATGTTTAAGAAAGAAAAAATATAACTGGCCTGGTATCATCCAACAACCAGGCAATGCAGGCTCACGTAGAACAGGCGTGAAGATTGCAAGGCCTGGTGTAGACTACAGACCACACATTGAGAGCTAGAGTGCTCTAGCTAGTCTAGTCTACAGATCACCGTAGGCCTACAGCTAGCCTCAGTCAAGGTAGGCTACGCAATAAACTTAGCAATCTTACTGATCTTGTCTTAGCCATCGTAGCAATCTTAATGATCTTGTGGTATTTACATGTTTTCCAGAAAACAACGTCCTTTAAAATGTACAGGCTATTGAAAGAGCCCTGTCTTGCCACAACAGGAACATATTCATGCTGACAAACTTAGCGTGTCCAATTGGCAGATGAGAAGGATTGGGATTAGGCCTACACTGCAGTGCAGCACAGAGATTACACCACAGACAGACTCGGAGTCATGGCACAGAAGGCCGAAAAGATGTTTCTGAATAAAGATAAGAAATGAATGAGNATGCAACGTGCAACTTTTCCAAAAGTCTGAACCCTCGAAATATCGATAAAAGCGTTTCGNATATCCGGATCCGTATCCGGTTCCCGTTTGAAAGCAGTTTTTGGATATCCGTATCCGGTTGCAAACTCACTATCCTGCCGGATATCCAACTGGGTAACCGGATAGTGATCATCTCTGCTACATATTAAACGGTGATCTACTCCCAGTGTTACAAAATCAATTTGCTTTGCCGTTTTCAAACTTTCTATGCGCTCTAGCTTTGAGTGATGTTTCAACTTTCGACAGTTAAATTGATTGCTTCATATGTGATGTTTTGCAGTGACTGCAGTGTAATTCAGCTATCAATTAGGCTTGTTTAGCCTACTTCTATGATTTACTATAGTTTTGTTCTTTTTCATTTTTCGAGATGATTAGGATGTATGAATTAAATGTGTTAAAAACCGTCAAGCAGTAGCTTCAGCTTAAGCCTTTTTACGTTTGGCAATGCCTATTTTGCGGTCAGCAGTAAAAATCACTGCCTGTGTGGTGTCGAGCTATTTCGCCTTTAGCTGAACCAGATTGGTTGAATGCTGGAGCTATTTTGCCATTAACTGAACCAGATTGGTTGAATTAGTCACATGACAAGGACTACAGCATATCCTTGGATCAGCGTATCGTCTTTTTCATATAACCAAAAACCCTAACTCAAATTGTACACTTATGTCTGGTTTTCAAAACTTCTTAGAAAAGTCGCCTAACAAAAAGTGCTCCCATAAAAAGAGTCATTTCTGTTAGCAGAGAGCCAAAACAACAGTGATGAGAGCCTAACTGACCACCACTGCCACAGCAGGAATTCCCACTCAACTAGGTTCATCATACTATTGCGATCGGAAAGCCCGAGCAGCAAGCACGCAAAGCTTCGCACTGTGGCAGTAAGCAACAATAGATCACACGCCGCAATAACTCTATTATTGCTTGTTCGCACCACATATATATGTTGTTGTTCTTCGCGCACATCCCGCTCGTGGTGAATCATGCAATAAACGTAACACCACCGGAGAGGTTGCAACAATTACAACTGCTAGTGCCACCAACTCGGTGTTAAAAGTGGACAAAGCCGGATACACTACAGTTCGAATGGCAAAATAACTCCAGCAGAGTTTCACCTCTTGCGGCAGAATAGATACTATTTTTCTGTTTTTCATGCTTTCATTCCGAATGTGAGTGCACAACATGTGATGTTATTTTTGTTATTTTTATGGATTGGTTCACAAAATGACAGGTGTTTTTGCTTGAAAATGGCTATATGTCTGTTGGCGGTGACAAGGTTCGAATAAAACGCTGAATTTGTCACATTTGTTCCACCGTTATTGTAATCAAGCAAACGTGTCTCACTGTGCAAAGGTTTTAAGTGTCGACTCTCCCCATGATCGGGCGCCTTTCGTTTTGATACCGTATTTTCCACCTAACAAGCCGAATCATCGAATAAGCCAAGGCCAATATTTAGCTGTGAAAATGAGTTTTTTTCATATTGCCGCCCAATAAGCCGAGGCCATTTTTAAGAAGTGACAATGGATGGAACGGAAGATGATATGTTGTGGCTGGACGACGACGAGAAAGACAACATTGTACTTGCTCAGCTAATAACACCAGAAAATGACCCGTACGACGACCAGGTATCTGCCGAGGATTGGAATCTATTATTCGATGCTTCTGACGATGCAGATGATTAAATTGATAGATTTTAATAAATTTCTGAGATTGAAGTATATATTTTTTTCTGGTCCAAAGCTGATGATCTGCCTAATAAGCCGTTTAAGATTGTGTTCTGCGATAATTTACTTTATTCAAAACAATTGTCTTTATTTTCTCTGCTATGGCCGATCAGCGTTAACTTCGTTAAAAACTTGGTTTTGAAAATATCAGAAGTGTGCAAGAGCCGGAGTGTCGGAATGGACCCCGGCTGGAGTCTTAACGAATTTCGAAAATAGGAGTGGAGCCGGAGTCATTTTTTCTGAATATGAGGTTACCTTGCTTATTATCAATTATTATTATTGCAGGTTGTTTTTTTTACAAAGCATGTTATAATGTAAACTTCAAATGTGAAAAACAACTTCACCGGAAGTCCAAAAACTTTGATACAACTTGGATGTAAATAAGGTTAGGTTGGTGAGTTTCATGTGTGTAAAGCAGCGGTCCCCAAACTTTTTGGATGCTGGGCCAAAATCGCCATCTCATCAGCGTCCGCGGGCCGGACTGTTTTGTGCATTGAAAAAAACAAAAAACTACACACATAACATTAGACACGTTTGTAAATTGCAATTTGTTTTCTTTTTTTGGTAACATGTTGGCAAAGTGACTTCTGCAACTGCTTCTTTTGTTGCATAATAGTTGTAATATTTGGTTTCATGCTTGACGCTGCAATACGTGAAAAGCTTCGACGATTTTCAAGAACCCTGTATACCTCACCAATCACTGACTAGACAGCAGAGACGTAGTGGAGACCAAGACTTCATCAAAAAGTCCGAGACACGAAAATTTGCAGATTTTGCCGAAATGTTTCAAACAATTTTCAAAACAGTGTCTTCACCAGCTTCGAAGTTGACATTTTGCGAATTGTCGGCATTTTTCTTATTTGCTTACTGTATTTTATATCTTACCTGCACACAAAACAGACAAAAAGTATTTCAACTTCGAAGTAGTTGAAATAAACAAGTTTTACTAAATCATATTGTTGAAGTATTTAAAGTCTCAAGACAATAGGTTTGAGACAGAGATCTGTAGTCTTCGAGACCCAGATGAGACCTGAAACCTTCAAGACTGAGACTCGCAGAAATGGGTCTCAATAGTACTAGGAGTAGAGGCAGGCAAATTTTTGGGAGTGCGAAGTATTTTTGCCCGAATTTACTCAAACTTACTCGAAAAATTTCACTCTCAGAAATGATTAAGACGTTTTTTTGGAAGCCACACAAAAATCACGTGTATTTTGGAAAAGAAAAAGTCAAATTCGGACATATTTCGACAGACAGTCTCCTTCATCGTACAACAGGAAACAAAGGTGCCGAAGCATCTGTGCCCAAATTTTGCGGGATTTTGCGCAAATTTTTAGAGATTTTGCCAGGATTTTTGACAAATCAAAACTTTTGGGGGTGCACTTGTACCCCCATAAACCACTGTCGAAACTGGCCTCGAGATCAAGTATTGAGACTCCATAACTGTTGCACATGGTATTAAATGCTGGTACCCAACAAACTCGCTTGTAATTAGCATGCAGCAGAGGCTTAGCCAGTTGGGAGCCCAGTGGGGCATGGCCCCCCAAAATTGTTAGAATATATAGTCATTTTGTGCTTTGAGAGGAGGTACCTCAAACAAAATAGTGTTATTCGCCTAAAATCAAACATTTTTGTCCCTCAAAATTTTGTCCCCCCAAAAAATTTGGGCTGGCTACACCACTGCCATGCAGTATTCCTGTTAAAAAATCTAAAATCTACCAAATAACGCTTATACTTCAAACGCCAAATCTCTACTACAATTTACAAATGTTTATGCATGCTAATGTAGATTCTGCAGCAGTCTGGGCGCCAAGCTCAAGTACAGTATAAGGGAGCTGGTGCGCAGTAAGTTCCAACACAAAAAGCAACTATGATGTAACAATTTTCTGTTTTATGTTTACTTGTCTGAGTTGTACGCAAAGCGTAACATTGCAAAGAATGGCCTCGGTCCTAAGTGAATCTTTTCTGTTACACAAAATGCAAGTTCACTCCTAAACGTTTGTAGTTGATCCTTGATCAAAGAGATAAGCTTGGTTTGTTTGGTTTATAGCGTAAAGCTTATCGGGATAAAATTATCAATTGCAGCAACTGCTTTTTGTTTTTTTATCCGTTTCGTGTAATTACATCTTACATTAATTCATTTAGACGAAATTGTAAAAACACTAAACATTCTTAGGAAGCTCGCGGACCGGATTGGAACCCTTCGCAGGCCGGACTTTGGGGAACGCTGGTGTGACGATTTGGACAATATGTTGGTCATGGTGATACGTTGAAAATCTATTGGCCAATAAAATTTAACTCACATAAAATTTAGGTAGTGCTCATCCAGAGATGTGGCGGTCGGTAGATGGCGCCACATGTAAATAATGGTCACCGCCAGATGGTGCCCATGAGTAACAAGTCACTGTAATAGTCACCACAAGCGAATTATCGTAGTTCACTTATCCCTATATAAAGATAGTGCAACTTAGTAGTAGAGTGAAGTCACTAGGTGATTTACTGTTACTATGGTTGCAATTGATACAGTTGAACGTGGTGACTAGAGGAAGCAAAGAGTGAAGTCAGTGATGGATCTCTATTGCTGCTGGTTGCTGTCCTGTTAGTTAATGCCCCGAATTGCCATCTTTCGCCTGTGTTTGGCTCAGTAGTTCAGGGAGATGCAGTCAACTGCAACAGATGCCACTTTTGATGCTATGACATCAGATTTGATTTTTTCAGAAATTTTTTGATGTTTGATATTTAAGGTACAAATTTGATGTTGAAAACGACTTTCATGTTGTAAGCAATAGTTTCTTATTTTTTACCAGTTTTTGAAGATAGTTTGCAAGTTTAGCAACCGTTGTCTGTCTTGAAAGGTCGTCATTTGATTGTGTAGTCTCGTGTTTTCTGTTCAAAATCGGAAAGTTTATTGTGCGGGAAGCAATGATGATTTATATAAGCAGTAGGTATTTGCGAGATTGAACGGAGACGTACAGTACCACAGCGTAGAACAGAGGGTCAGGCCTATTGACTATGAGGGCAGTGCGTTAGTCTAACAAATTTAATCAAAGTCACTGTCTTATGAAGAGAATCATGTTTATTGTTTGTTTTTAGATTGAGATATGATTTATGTTTGCAGAAGATTAAATTGCTAAGTTTATTTGTGCAGCTTTTGTGAGAATGCAAAGTATCCTGTACTTCTACTACTGTACTGTAGAGAAAGAAGTAGAATGATTCATTGGTAAGAGTTATTTTTATGACAAACAGTTTAGAAAAGGAAGTGGCAGGTGCTTACACTTTAAACCATTTGGCCAGTTAACAAGATTGGATGCAGCGCATCAATGAAATTTAAGCTAAAATCTTCAGAAATGATGAGATGAGCTTAGAAATAGTAAAGGAAGGGAAGAAATGCATCTAAAAATGCAATCTGCATAAAAATGCTTGCATAGAGTAAGCTATGTCGAACTCAATATCAAAAAATGTTTGAGGAATTTTAGAAAATATCGCTTTGTATAGCCTTACAGCATGTGCCATGATGATAGATATGGAAACCAGCTGAGCTGTACCAAAAATATTTTAGCTTACTAGCAAGCATGTCTGCCTTAATGACATAGCAGTGGGTCTAATATACAGTGTTACAATCCCGATGTTAATTAGTCATCATGAAAAATGCTATTTTGCAAGCATTGGGAGTTGGGACCGTTTTAAGTTTACACTGATGGTAAAACCTGCTCATACATGTCACTTGTTCTGCATTTCCTTCCAGTTCAGCTTTCACTTTGGCACCTATTCTGTGGATAACACTAAACGGAGGGCCGGTGTCAAGCGAAATTTCTGACCTCTGCAAAATTTCTGACCTGTTGTTGTTTTTCAGTTATTTTGCAGAATAAAGAATTTACGTTTGGTAATTCGTTTTTTGATGTGTGTTGTGTAAATTAAAACACTTTGGTTAGATATCAGGTACCCACAACAAACTATAGCACGGGAATAAGTTCCACCATTGGAAATTTTCGGGCTTAGTCCTTGACCTCAATTACTTTTCTTTTTCCCAGCCTAACCCAAATCCTAACCCGTCACACTTACCTGTATTCCTAAGCCCTAATAATCAGTTTTATCAACGTATTTAGTATGCAGAATATTGCTCTGTGCATGTGTACATGATGTGAAGTCAGAAATTTCGCTTGACACCGCGCGAGCTGGAGGGCCGTGTTGAGGCGGGGTAGAACTCATTTCTAGCACATTTTGTGCGAGTTCGCGAAGTAGCACATTTTGAATGTGCGACTAGCACATTTTGAATGTGCGACTCGCACATTTTGAATGTGCAACTAGCACATTTTGATATGTGCGACTAGCACATTTTGACATGTGCGACTAGCACATTTGAAAATGTGCTTTTGAAGGTGCTGATTATTTCGAATATGCTACTAGCACAAACACATATAAATGGCTGCTTATCAAGTTTGGGGATTTGGAGGTAGCACATTTGAATTTAAGATCATCAGTGATATTTACAGTGGCGATTTGGATCACAGGTGCGGCCGGATGGGACTATCCAAATTTTGGATCAGGATTTTATAGAATTTTTCAGTTGCGGATCGGTTATGGATATCGATTTTTGGGTTTGGGTCGGGTCATGCTGAAATTTTTTAATTGCGTCTATTGCAACAGCTTGTTGGCTGTTGCGTCTATTGCAACAGCTTGTTTAATTGCGTCTATTGCAACAGCCTGCACGAGACAGGAGGTAGATTGCAGGTGCTGGGGTATGGAAGGATGAAAGTAGGCCAGCTATGTTGTATTTTACAACTGTGAACCAGTTGTCAGTATTGTAATTAAACAGTTTTCAAATTTGAGCAAGCTAACTTTTTGTATCTATATTGTGATTACCACACAAACAAGCTATGCAAGTTTCGACATGGCTTGAGAAGCTAGTAAGGCCAGGTAGCAGTCTACGTGCCGCCTGGTAAAATTTTTTTCAGATGCCGTGTGTTTCGCTTTGACATTTTCCCACATCATACCTGAACTTGTTTTTATTTTTGCAATATTGCATTTATTGTGAAGGAAGATTGGGATATTGGAACGGATCGAGTTTACAATATTTTTTTAATTCGGTTTTGGATTGGATACAGGAAAACTACCTCGGATGTAGATCTTGAAAAACTGCGATCTGTACACACTTCATTGATAAATAACAATAAAAATATCGAAAAACCATGTCATACAGGTATGCCAGAGGGCGAGGGCATTGACCTCCTGCACTTTTGGGGTGGAGGTGCTTTTTTATAACTTCATACATGATATTTTATGGTTTCCCAAGATCGATTTGAAAAAATATATTGCAGCTAATCGTGCACCCACAAAATTGAGAATGTTTTTCTATAACATTTGTTATTATTTCTGAAGCCAATTTTGTTGTGGCACAGAAACTAGCATGTAGCCTATGGTAACTATCATTTGTTATTTCCAGTGCCCTAATTCTTTTACTGCCCCCCATGCCCTACCGCTTTTCTGGCGACCCTGGAAGTGGTACAGTAGGCTATGGAATGGATCGTCACTGGTCATCCTTCCCATCAATGTTTCCAGGTAATGCCATTAAAAGCGGGTAAGATGCTTCTACATATATGTACAAATTTCAAAGTACATAAAGAAATCGCTTCCACCCCCAGAATAAGATACTTTTCATTTTGTTCAAGAAGTGACGGTAGCTTGTTACATTAACAATTATAGCACGGAATTGCGTATAGCGAAGTAACATTTCTGTCGATTTTCCAGTGACGGCATCCACCTCTGCCTATAGGCATATATCTGTTAGTGCAGGTTTGTCCGCCGCCATTGTGACTGACCGTCACGCACTGAGGGGAAAAACATTGGGAAAGATGGAGAAGAAGAATTGCTATATATAGGCTATTTCTTTTTTAAAAAAATGTGTTTCGCTCCAACGGTGATTACTATAATTTTGTAGAATACATCACTGCCTTCCTCTGGACAAGCAGAAATTATTCTTTTGATGTTCAGAGCTGAAATCCTGCCCAACGAATGTGAATTCTGGACCCTTAGTTGCAAAAACGTGCGAATATTATCACTAGGAAAAGCGATCGCGTACCGTTTTGAAAATACAGAATGGAAAGTTTACAAAAATGACTTTCAATAAGGATTTTGCACACACTGCAGGCGTTAAAATTGCTTTTTTCCATACAAAACTATATTAACACAATTTTGCAAGGTCAGTTTTACAAATTTCCTGGCCAATGGGTAAAGAAAAGGCTGAACCGAACAGGCCTATGATTATCACTGCCATAACAATGCTCCTGGCGTAGCAAGTATGAAATTACAGTACTGCAAGCACAGGTTCAGAATAGAGAACTGAAAGTGAATACCACGAATCTTTATTTCTCTCCACGCAGTGTAAATCGCAATGAAAACGACCGAAGAAGTTCACCCCAAGCCTCCAATACACGCATCTGCAGTACACATGAGTAATACAGTAGTTTTAAATCATTTTCAAGAATGTTAAAGGCAAGTTGAAACATTTGATATTATCATAAATATAAACTGCAGTGTGCCGTACTCGAAATGGCCTTGAAAGCAGCAAACGTAGTGCAACGAATTGTTTCCTGGCTGGAGAAGGCAGACACTTTATTTGGGACTATTGGCCGCATTTATAGATTTTATGTTTAAGCGAAAGTGGAGACCTAACTGGCCCGAATGTTAAACACACTTTCTGCCGAATGCAACAAATTCTTAGCTGCTTTGAATCCCGGTTAACTGCAGTCAAAGTCCACGTCGAAAAAACATAAAACCATACAGTTCCGCCTTTTCCAAGCACGGGACAGGTCGCAGCGCAGAAGACCCGTAGCCAGTGAGGGCAAAGCCCCCCTGGAAAATTATGTTGGACATAGTTTAAAAAATTTGGGCCACTTTTAGAAAGCTCTTCGTCCCCTGGTGTCCCAAGCTGGTTACGGGTCTGGGCCGCGTAATGTCATGGTGAGTGATATTATTTCCATCTACGGTTAATTAAGCAACGTGAACAGAGCGAGAATTTTATCTCAACACTTACGTAGAAACTGTCAAGTCCACACTGATACTGTATTTTATCTTGCAGTCAGTGTTGTAGTTATCTGATGATTCGCTGGCAAATTCAAAAACTATCCACGCATTCAAAACTCAAGATGAGACTACAGTAAAAGCAACTTCAATATGATATCTTCCTGCAAACTCTATCTTAAATTTTTTGTTGTGTTCTTGAAACTGTATTTCTTCTCACCAGAGTAGCTTGCAAGTTGTGCCACAGTTTACACCAGTGCAGCTTCGATTGTGAGTGCAATATCGGTACAAATGGTAGTTTGACAGATATCGATGTTGCAATATTTGTGCAAGTGGGCGACATGCAAATTCACGTAATCGTTTCACACGTTACAATATTTTGGAAAGCCGAAAGTACTGAGACAGCAAGAACTGATGTAACTGAAGTTTTGTGCGTTTGCTGTATCGATAGCGAGGTGTAACTCTCTGGAGCTTCATGCAAACATGGTGAATCCATCGACGGCAACATTCAACCTGCATATAAATATCGGCGACTCATACCCAATCACGTACAAGTGGTGAACAAAAACGTAGTACAGTATCCAGTCATAAGCTTCTCCGCAACTGTGATAAACCTTGAGTAGCAGTTGTACTATGCAACAATGGCACAAGTATTCTTTACTAAATTACATTAATATCCATTTGCAAACGTATTTACTGTTCCACAACAACGTGATTCCAGTGGCGATACTAGAATGAAAAAATTGGGGGGTAACACTGCGGGACCAAGGCAAAAGTAGGGGGGCCAACAAATGTCAATCTTGCGTGGTGATTTTTCGTTGTTTTGAAGATTATGTTGTTATGATTAACCCTATCAAACTCAACATGAGCTTGTGAATATCGTTAAATACGAACTAACGTTATTATTCACTAGAGACACCTAAACGCAACTTTACTGGTAATGGTAATGCAATCACACACGTTTACTGTTATGTAGATGCAGCCACAGACGTGTACTGCTATGTCGAATATTCTGTGCTAACAATGCAACTTCCACAGCACTGCACATGTGAAACGGAACACCATTTTCCGTACGCAATTGTGCTGGCCCCGCATGAACGAAAACAGCTCCACGAAAGTGAGTACAATTCACATGAAAGCGAAATATGTTCCAACGAGTTCCATCCTGACACAGAGAAAAGTAGGCTGTTGACAGTCAACTAGTTGTATCAAAATATTTTTTCTACAAAGCAAATTTTTTAAAAAAGAAACCATCTGCCAACAAATTGGTGACGACTGACTAATCCACGTTAGTGGAACGTTGCGGACACTTTGTGATTGTGGTGTAACAATAACAATGTTATGCAACTACTATCACAAGTGTAACACCATGTGCAGTGTGGATAGGGAAAGGAATATTCAATGCACTGCACCAGGGGTGGGCAAATAGTGGCCCGTGGGCCAAATGTGGCCCGCCAAACCATTTTCAGTGGCCTGCAGAAGCATTCAGGAAAATCTTCAAATCTGAAATTTCATCCAACTTCTCACAGTAAACATTAGTGCTGAGGCTATAAATCGAGACTTGCTTCTACCCGCATAAGAAGGTACGTACCCTCTGCTAAACGTGGCCTTCTCAATGTGGCCCCCAAGCAAATATAATTGCCCACCCCTGCACTATGCAGTTAACAACAGCGAGCTTTCAGCACTAGCCGACTAGTGGCACCTAAACTAGCAAAGCCGCCACAGATAGGTAGCCTATGTGTGTATCAGCGTTTCAGGTGTGTACCTGACAGCAAGGTGTAACAGCAGGCATAAAACTTGATTTGCAGAATATTCCCAACAAAGCTGCAACAAATCTGTTTCAAGTCGACCTTCATAAACCATGAAAAT
>JGI24158J21664_10012544_pt1 | contig 11232 bp, 9 predicted proteins | sample Ectturendosymbi3_FD_21664 | JGI IMG/M metagenome (IMG submission 21664)
TGTGAACCAAAGGGGTTCCTTTAAGTTGCGCTCAACAGGTAGGATTTCCCAGGATCGGCCCAGTATTTGGCCGTAGGTAGATCCGTTGCTCCGCTGCNGTTCGTAAGTCAGTAAGGAATCGGTGTAACCATCTGGAATTTCGACCCGGCCTCCAGCCAGTGGCGAGAATCGTTACATTCCTGTTTATCAATACATTGGGCGGCTATATGCTTCTATTTCATAAATCAACCATGCGCATTATATATTGCATTTGATAAGCGTTTCTACATCTTTGACGTGGTTGTTGTAAAATCTTTGTACATTGCATTTTTAATTAATAAAGATCAGGTTGCATTCCAACTCCATGCATTATGAATCACTGTAAAATCGGACTTTTGGGGAACTTTGGGAAGATGCATAGATTACTCACTTGTGAATCCGGTTCTTTTCGTGTATCTGTATAGCGTTATGAAGCGGATATTTGATCGTTTGCCCAAACGTTACCTTCATTAACAATACGTCTGTGCTTGTGGTCTCCGAAAGCTAGAAAAGCAGTCAATTCATATTAGTAGTTTTCTCCAAGTCACTTATCCTTCGAACGAAAGTGCAGTTCAACACGAGTGAAGTAATTGCATTGTAAGTTCAATTCCCATGCCAGTTCGATTTGATTGACGTAACTTTGCACTTGCGCTCGCCGCTCGGATTTCCATAGCAGAGCTTCCTTCACAACCTTCGGCTCTACGAGTGGCGGTGATGTACTTTCTTATGTCCAACACAGTATCTTGTTATTAGTCATAAACATGGACGTTGCTGGGGGACACATGAGCTGCGCATGTCTAGCCTACTCCCCTCCAAATAAAGTAAATTTTGGTCCTGTCATGTACATACAGATCAACTCCGACAATTTTACCCTCGGTTGTGAAATTCACATAGACCATTTTGCTAAAATATTTTTATCAAAAAGGTCGTAGTTCGATGGACTGAGAATTATGACGTCATAACACCGCTCCTGAGGAGGCCTGCACCTACTAGGGGCGGCCCTGCATTCAGCAGCCCAAGTTTGTTGGCCGTTGCCCAAGTTTGTTGGCCGTTGCTCAGGAGTCCAGTCTCTCACCGTCAGGAGATGTCTTGCTGTAGCCCCAGTTGACATGATGGCAGTTGAAGTCGCCAACATACAGACTAAGGTATGGGAACGTGGGGATGGCCGTAGATGTGAGTCGCGAGGGTGGAGGTTTGTAGAAGTTAATTATCTTATATCCTGCGACGTCTACACACAACCACTCAGTCTCTGATTAGTCTGGTGACTGATCGACCAGTTACCATTCCAACCGCTTGTGGACAAACGTGGCAAGGCCGTGCTTCTCGCTCAGGACTGACCCAGCTATAGTGAGAAGTTGGGAATCGCTAGCTTGTCTACAGTTGTGCAGCGGGTGTCCTGTAGGACGATGATGAAAGCCTTGTTCTTATAGTCTAGCTGCTCGATAATGCTTATCTTGTTTGCAGTGAGCCCCTCGGTGTTCAGCTGCAGTATACTTGGTCTTTGATCGTCTTCGGCAGTAGGGACACTGCTGTGCCATGAAAAAGGCGTACCCAGTCCGCGGCGAACACATCCAGCACGGGTAGAAGCGGTTGCTCTCGTAGCTACAAGTTTGGTAAGCATTTAAAGAAATGTCGCAACGAGTAGTTCCACGAAGACACCTGTCATCCTCTCCACAGTGACGATATTACACACATTTATCCAATATAACTTTGATGAATGAAAAACGTCTGCATACCTATTACAAGTTCACAATAATTAAATGAAATAGCTGCTTAAACGTAAAAAGCTTAATTTGGATCTTAATCCGATGAGTGCATGTAGTGAGTGGAAGTACTGGCACTGTGTAATAGAAAATATATTAAGTGCGTAGAATCTGCAGCTATACTGAAGAACTGAATGATCTTGAACAAGCTGAACATTCTTGCCAACTCTGTTCTTATCAGATTTACGATACAAAAAGTGTAAAGAGCTATGACGGACCTGCGAAGATGCTAAAGGAAATTTTCGTAATGAAGCCAAACAAATTTTAGCACGACGTAATGTGGCAACAGCACATCAACGCCTGGTCAATCAATAGATGACTTCTTGCAGTGTTTTTTATAACTCAGCAAAGAATGCGACTTGCGAAAAGTTACCAACAAGCACTACAAGGTGGAGGTAGTTCGAGACGCTTTCATCACTGGCTTAATTTCTACAATAATATGGAAGTGCCCTCTGGAAAATGAGGTTTCAGATCTGGAAAATGTAGTCAACCAAGCTCGCGTTCAAGCTGCAATTTACAGTGGCAGTGAAATCCAGCGGAGACATGTATGCGGAACCTGCAAGAGGACAGAAAATCGAGGAACATGTGACACACTTAGATCTACGTAACGATGAGGATAGACCTAGTTTAACCAGCGGTGCAGTAGCAGCAGAACGTCAAGAGGTGCCATCAAAAAACACGATAGATGAGATGGCTGACGCTATCAGTGTAGGCAAAGATATCCGTCTCTGGTCATTCAATATACCGGAAGAAATGCAGAAATATCGGTTGAAAAATGAAAGAGGTTCTCTTTGACAATGTGATGAAAAGTTGCTTTTAAGCCATGACGTTCCACAACGCAGAAAAGACAGAAACTCGTCAATGGAAATGCACCACAAGTCTTACTCGTCCCCAGAACCACAACGGCGAAATAGTTGATAGAAGCTGGCTTTGTTTTTCTCCTTCACAAACTTGTGTTTATTGTTTCACTTGTAGACTTATGTGCGTGGATACGACAAAATATGGGCATTTCCTTATTAGAAAAGAAATCTACGACTGGAAGCACGCTCTTGAGCGACTGAGGAGCCACGAGCAATCAATGGAACATATTAGATGCCACGATTACGTTTAGTCGCAGATGTAATTGATCACTGTGAAGAATTGATGCAGAGCTAGCCAGTCAGGTCAATCAATGCGAACAATATTGGAAATCGCTTCTGCCTGCAACGTTTGGTTTCTGTCGTAAAATTTATTGCTGAGCGAGGACTGCCGCGTTTAGAGATGATGAAAACGTTGGATCGTCCAGAAAGTTTTTTCAAAAAATTTTTCAAAACTTTTTTCAAGCAAAATTTCAAAAAAAAAGATGCGATGCTTTTGGTGACCGATTTTGCAACAGTTTCACAAATCGCTAATCGTTGTCAAATATGATTTGCATCATAAAGTTTTGTTACACTTGAGTTAACAAATGTGACGTCACAATATTATGTGTATTTGCGTGAACGTCATAAATATTAACAATCCATGGAAATACTAGTGACTTCATCGATCATCGCCTACCTAAAGATTCTGTATCCGCACATGGGGCCTCCCACCATGCCTGGGCTCCAGGTCCTCCTCCATCTAAATCCGGCGCTGAACTATCCCATGTTGAAATGATCCGCCTCTTTGAATCTAATGTGAGTTTTACGCGGTGCCAGCACCGCTATCCAGAACTACGGATCGCCCAGTCCGTCTGTGCCTATGAAACGGTGAAGCCACCTGAACTGCCCTAGCTCAATGAAACCTTGGCTGGAACCACACAGCTACCACTAATCTCTGGTTCACAACAAGTGAACAAGTGGAGTGCTGTAGTTTAATTCACAACACCCGCGAAAGCTCATGGGAACAAAGCTCATTGTTGTGCTATTCACCAGCATTATTCCTTTGTTAAATCGTTGAAAGCAGTGGCAACGTCACAAGACAAATACAGTAAAAACAAACGTTCGTTGACACTTCAGTCAAAAAATAAAAATGAACAAAATACGCCTCTCGCTTCTTTGCTGAAACTTTGCTTTCATTCCTTTGCCAGAGTAGAGATTACTGCAAAAGACACATATCTTCACAAAAATGTATTGTTGTACCGTTCAACAACATTTTTGCTTTCGTAAATCTCTGAAAGAAATGGCAAGGTCATATTGTGCAAGGCAAATACAGTAAACTCGAACGTTTGTTGACATTTCAATGAAAGTATTAAAACTGCTCTGAACAAAACTCGACACTCACTTCTTTGACAAACTTGTCTGTCATTCCTTGGTCAAAGCAGCGACTGTGGCGAAACTTACGAAATCACAAAACGTTGTTCAAAAATGAAACATCGAAACAGAAGGTGTTATAAATATGAAACAAATCAAAGAGATAATTGAAGATATCTTGTGTAAGTACCTAATATCATACAGATATTTGCAACTGCAAGCATGTTTCTTTCGACGAGCACAGCGCATTAATACATTCGACTATAGGTTCTAAAATTTCACCAAGTAACTTAGAATAATTAACTTATATAAAACCTTGGCTGGAACCACACAGCTACCACCAATTTCTGGCTCATAAGTGAATAAGTGGAGAGCCGGGAGCTTGCAGGAACACTGACAAGTTGCTGCTCACGAGAATTCAGATTAGCAGATAGACTGAAACTCACCAATATAACTACTGTCTGCAGCTATGCAAATGTGCAACTGTGCGGTTGGAATTGTTGACGTGTCTCTTTCTCTGTAACACACAAGCACGAGCGGTGAATCTGATTCCCGCTATCCTATGCGATGATGAAGGCGTTACTCAGGCTCGCGTCCATATAGTTGGGCCACTGGCCGTAACAGAATGAACTGTGGTCTCAACAAAAAAACGTTTCTGTGTTGTGGTAACATAATCGCTATTGTATTAGTCTCAGACCTTTACAGGATATGTCTTGTGGATCCATTCAACAGCATTGTTCCTTTGTTAAATCGCTGATAGCTATAGCAGCGTCACAAAGCAAATATAGTAAGCACACACGTTCGTTGACTTTCAATGAAAATAATAAAAATGAACAAAATGCGACTCGCACTTCCTTGCCAAAACATGGTTGCCATTCCTTTTTCAACGTAGAGGTTACTGTAAAAGACACATCGCTTCACAAAAATGTATTGTTATACCGTTCAACAACTTTTTTTGCCTTATTAAATCTCTGAAAGAAACTGCAACGTCATATCGTTTAAGGCAAATACAGTAAATACGAACGTTCTTTGACATTTCAATGGAAGTAACAAAGCTGCTCTGAACAAAACTCGACACTAACGTCTTTGACAAAACTTGACTGTCATTCCTTGGTCAACACAACGACTATGGCGAAACTCAAGAAATCACGAAGTGTTGTTCATAAACCGAAATATCGAAACAGAAGATATTATAAATATGAAGCAGCTCGAAGAGGTAATTGAAGGTATCTTGTATAAGTTCTTAATATCATGCAGATACTTGCAACTTCAAGCATGTTTCTTTTGAGGAGCACAGCGCGTTAATACATCCTACTATACATTCTGCAATTTCACCAACTGACTTGGAATAATTAACTTAAAATTTGTAAAACGCTACTAAATACTTAGTATTTCTTAATGTTTAAACATGGAGCCAAACCATGTTTTGCACGACGTACGCTGGTAACACCACATCAACAATCTGGCCAATCAATAGAATATTTCTTGCAGTGTTTAATGAAGCTCAGCAAAAAATGCAACTTGCACAAAGTCACCAACAAGCATTACGAGGAAGAGCTGGTTCGAGACGCTTTCATTACTGACTTCGTTTGTACAATAATTTAGCAGTGCCTTCTCGAAAACAAAGATTTGGATGTGGTGAATGTAATCAACCAAGATCGCGCTCTTGACGAAGTTTAAAGACATTCCCAGGAATTCGGATTGTCCAGTTATGTTGCAGGCTTCAGGACGCCGTCGTCTTACGTCGCATTAAATAAAGATGCGGTATTTATGATGATACTGCCTTGACTTGACTGCTTGCCATTTGCAGAAAGTTTAGGTAAAAGCGAAGGCACGTTATTTTGAGCCTTTGCAATCGTGCAATGTTTTGACTCTCCCTCCTTACTTCCAGTGTGGTTCCGCTTCTCGGATCAAATAGTTTACTTGACGACAAATTCCTGTCCTAGAAACAAGCCGCAGCAGTGGTTTCTTATGACAACCCCAGGAACATCTTCATAACATTGTTTCTGCATGAACATCTCTTTTAAACAGCATATTCCAACACTAGTGGCTTTAAGATTAGACTGCGTCACAGAAGTTGTTTCTGTGGTCTGCATTTGTAGATTCAACCAGCGCGTGGCCAGGCGGTAAGTGCGTCCGTGTCGGGCCTGGCAGGCTTGGTGTTTGACGGGTCTTACTAAGACCTTGTAAATTGGTACTGTAGCCTTCTTATCAGGCGTACGGTGTTCACAAGATATGCGCGGACTATCCAGAAAGCAACAAAAACTAGTCAAAAGATACCCGACGTTGTACAAACTCGGTCCTCAGTCGTGGCGTTGCAAGACCGCTGTTGTTAAAAAACGCCATCAAAACGCATCTCAAAAAGTTTAGTTTCAATTAGTTGGTCATCTTTTCTTGAATGAAAGTGCACGAACACCCCGCATCCACCGAGGTAAACAGCAATTTGCCCTCGAATGTTGCTACGACAACCGCTTCAAGCAGTTCATCAGGGGAGCTTTTGGTTCCGCGTAAAATAACGTATTAACTTTCATGCTTGAAGTGCATTTCCTTAATTTGTAAACTTTAGCATAACGTTCCTGTTTTTTTGCATTTCAAACACGTTCTCAGCTTAGCAGGTGGAGCGTTTTGTCATGATAAACTTAGTCCCAGAATTAGCATGTTTCTCTGGTGTTTTCGCATCTGCAATGGTTCGATGTTACTATTTCACAGTATTTTTCACTGTTAGACTGAATATCCGCGGTAGCTTAGGTTGAGAGCAACTCCCAACTGGCGAGCGTAAGTTTAATCGCTGAATAATTCAGGAAGAAAAGGTTTTGTGACTGTAAATATGTTTGTGTAACGGTACGCAGATACAACGCCGAGAATTTACGACTTTTGTCAAAAGTCTTGCGCAATTCAAGGTGTTTTCAGCGTTTGACTTGAAAAGTGCGTATCATCAGATCCCGATATCCGTGTGCGACCGAAAATTTACTGCTTTTGAGCATGTGGAAATATAATTTATCGATGTTCCATTTGGCGTAACAAACAGTGTTAGCGTTTTTCAACGACAGATACACCTGATAGAAGCGGAAAAATAGTAGTCGCTACTTTCCCGTATCTTGACAACATCACAGTTGGAGGCCACACTAAGAGACAATGCGAACATCAAGAAAGGTATTAAACGCTCCAGCTTACGCGCTATTGATAATTCAATGCCTTTCTTTGTCGAGTTTGATGCCTCCGCTGTGGCGGTGTCTGCAACCTGAACTAAGGTAATAAGTCGGTAGCGTCCATGTCACGAACATGCTACAAACTTTGCAAGAAAGCGAGCGCAATTATCTGGCAGTATCATTAATTCATTTTTTTAGCGACAATTTCGTCACAAATGTTAGCCTGAATACTGCAATCTTGTCGTGTCACGTGTCACGACGAGCTGATATAAAAATACAAATGTGGCAGTAGAGAAAGAAGCCTTGTCAATTATCGAGGCGACGCGTAAGTGTTGCCATTTCCTTAAAGGGTAGATTTTACACCTTGATCACTGACCAACTTTCACTTGCTTTTATGCTGGACTTACGCAGACGAGCTAAGGTAAAAAATAATAAGATCTTGTGCTGGCGACTCGAAATGACCGAGAATTGTTACTCCACGCGGTATCGATCTGAAAATCTGAATGTTGAACCACATGCGCTAACAAAATTTACCGTATTCCACTGACGATATTCCAACAGTGTGTTCAGAATGTAGCGCCTGTGCTGAACTTCAACCACAATATTTTATGAATGCGGAACACTGATTAAGACAACTCAATTTATGGAGAGAATAAGTACAGACTTCAATGGCCCTTTCTTTCTACGTCGTGCAATACTTATTTGTTGATGGTTGTCGATGAATATTCGCGATTTTCGTTTCCTTTCGCTTGCCCCAATATTTTTACGTCGACAGTGATACGGTGCTTAGACCAGTTATTGGCACTTTGTGGTATGCCGAGTTACGTTCACTCCGGTTAGCGATTGTCCTTCATGCCTCGTAAGTCAAAATCGTATTTGACCAAAAACGGGGTCTCCTTTCAGTCGAATGTGATAATTACGACGTTCCTTACGCTCCAGACCTCAGGAATTTTGTTCACATCTACTTTACCTTCGTTGAATCGCTCATTCTATTAAGATCTCCTGTTGACCAGCCCGCTGATTGGTTAGTGCACCAGGTTCGTTGCTTGTAGGTCTGCAATTGGACTGACTCAGGTCTCACAAGGAGCTTAAACTGGTTTCGGTGCGCTATTCATTCACGTTTTCTTAAGTATCTGCAGCCATATGACAAGCTAATTACGCTTAATTATGCTATTTGAATAAGTTTCAAGGACTGACGATGGGTACTGTCGTGAAATCGATTTCCCATTAAACTTTGTGATAGATTCCTTGCCTGTCTCAAATGTGGAAAAGTTACTTGAATGCAGATACGTGCAAGTTTGAATCATCGCAAAATGATGAAAGTAGAGCACAGTCGGCGGATTCCTCCAAAGCTTACAGCAAACCTAGAGCTTTTGATTGTGGAATTACGCGTAGTTGCACTTTGTTACTAGCGTTAAGAATGCGCTCTTAAGTCAGCTGTTTTAGCTTCGCTTCACATCGTTGCGTTTGAATAAGTTTTTCTAGTTTCGTTTATGTTGTCTGTCCATAAAACAGCTTTAAACGTATCAGTAATCATTTGGCTGAAAATTTCTACTCTTGTGAAAACCTGTTGACGTCTTTTCCTGCTATTTCCATGTTTCAACCTCGCAACAACACTCTTAGGGCTGTAAAATTGTCAAAACTTGGACAATCATTTCAACTTCGTGATCTTTCTTAACTACGGCGCAAAACCTTTACATTACACTTATTATACCGGAGGATTTCAGAGACGAAAATACACTCAATACTGGAAAGTTTGACGAAGTTAGTTGCAGAGCTGACATTCACTCAGGATTAAGACAACATTAACACTGGATGCCACTCTTCTGACTCGCCGAGACCTGCTTCCTCTTGCGGGTGCTTTTGATCTGGCCGTTCCAGTGTGCTGACCCTGTTTCACGGCAGTATACGTCCAAAAACTAAATGGGAAGAACTCTTTGAAAGTTCAGTAGCAAAGGCAAAAAGTTTATTGACGTCAGCAATGAGCAAACCACCACGCCCACCACGACAAATCAATAGTAAAGTTTATTTGTTACGATACAGCATATAAACGCGGAAGCAAACACTGCTAGAATGCACTCGCAAATGTAATAGTTATCCCAATGACATTCCATCCAAAATTTTGAAAATAGTCAGTTGCAATTTGTCAGAATGGTTGTCCAATTTCTATAACATATGCATGACTGATGGCGAAATCCCAAACTCCTGATAAAAGACAATACGGTTTTAAAGAAAATCATTCAACGGAACTAGCCACTATTTATGATGAACTGCTCAAAAGCTTTGATAATAAATTAATAACAAGTTTCTTATTTCTAGACCTATCAAAAGCATTTGTCTGCTGTGACCATGAAATTTTACTTGATAAAACTCTGTCGCTATGATATAAGAAGTGTTTCTCATAAATTATTCTCAATTTTTGCATAATAGAATGCAGTGCAACAAAATAGGGTCATTTAAATGTTTATACCAAAAGATACTTTGCGGAGTCCCTCAAGGTAGTGTCATTTCGGCTTTACTTTTCCTTATTACACTAATGATATCACAAAAGGTTCCTGTTTTCATACCACTTTATTTGCTGATGATATTAATCTTAACATGTCAAACCCCTGTTTTAATGTTCTTCAGACAACTGTCAACCTTGAACTATGTGAAATTGACCACTGGCTGAGAGCCTACAAACTTTCTCTTAACTAAAATAACATTACTTTTATGCTACTAAATTCTCAAAAACACAATCCTACTTCATTTAAAGTTATTATAAATAACCACAGCATTTCCCCTGAAGATTACCTGAAATACTTAGGTGTTCTTCTTGACAATAAATTAAGCTAGAAACCTTATGTACAAAAGGTGAAAACTCAACTATCAAGAGCTTGTGGAATTCTATCCAAACTTTACACAACACAATCTGTATTGAAAGTTGTCTATAACTTATTAATCCACCACTACCTTACTTACTCAATCCTCAGTTGGGAACTTGCTTCAAACGCAACCATTCAGCCTCTCTCAATAAACTCCAAAATACAGCTATGAAACTAATAAGACCAACTAACATGGCATCTCTGGAAGAATCTTTCCAGCACTTAAACATCTTATGCCTTCCCAAAGTTTAAACTTTATCAGCAGGCAAATTTATGCACTCTTATTATAACAAAATGCTTCCAAACTATTTTGATGACTATTTCATTTCAATCAGCTCAATTCATTCTCACTCCACAAAGCTATCCACCTCTTACAACCTGCTTTTACGTAGAGTTAACGCTTCCTTAGAAAAATGTTCCCTTACATTTGTTGGTCCAAAAGTGTGGTCGTCAATGCCAGACTGCATTAAGTCTTCTACCACTTTTACCTTCAAATGGAAACTTAAGAAACACCTTCTACATCAGTGGTTCTTAACCGGGGGTGCGCGCCCCCTCAGGGGAGGTCAAGAAATTTCTAGGGGGGCGCGAGCCCTTACGTGCTGTACAACATAGAAAATGTTTGAACGGGAATGTGTCCCTTTCAAACGTTACGCCAGTGCTAATTTTACGCCGCTACATGTTGTTATTTGGTTTAGTTACGGCAGAGATGGAAGTAGGGGTTAAGTATCTTGAAATTTTTCAGGCCGAATTCGAGTCTGCATGGAAATATTCAGGGGCGCAAGTAGGGGGACTGTTTTGACGGCATGCCAAGTCCCTTTAACAATAACGTCTGTGCCGTTGTCGTATTTGACAGAGCTCCATGCAGCGTGTGATGCCGATTTGGCTTTCTGTAATTCGACGAGCTTTCTGCAATGTGGTCGTACACCTGCATCGTACTAATTTTCTGCAGTACCCCCGCCGTGTTCTTCTGTGATGTGACAATATATATTTATGAAGATTCAACTGCACTTGAGTCACACTGTTGTGGAATGTGAGAATAAGTTTTTAAATGCGGCTTGGCAGCTACAGACCACCATACGACGTCGACTTCTAGGCCAAAGAAAGAGTAACTTTGCTTTCTGGCCATCCCAATTGTGACACTCAGCTGCTCAATCTCGGAACCGTGTCTTTTGCTCACGTTAAAGCGGTGCGGAATAAATGTTTAAATCTAAAAATCAAAATAAAATTT
>JGI24158J21664_10012545_pt1 | contig 11231 bp, 10 predicted proteins | sample Ectturendosymbi3_FD_21664 | JGI IMG/M metagenome (IMG submission 21664)
CCCCAATGCAAGTCTTGTCTTTCACACACAGAAGCAAATAGCTCGGCTAGTGCAATCGAGCAATTTGTATTGTACCATGAAAGTAAAATCGTTTGGTGGTAGTTGCAGGTATAATCCTTAAGCTACATGGCACATTCACAGACGAAAAAGAGTTCTGATCTTCACAATGCAACCAAGGAATCGTATTTGAAATGTTACACCAGCTACATGCAAAATATTCATTGAAAATTCGTGCTAATCCGAATACAAATAAAATGCACACAATCGTTGGACTTGTTCGCAAGGATCAACAAAAAAAACAAGAAGCTGTGAAGAATAAACGAAAGTTTTCAAATCGCTGTCAACTAATATATTCGTTTCGAACTTAGAAATATCACTTTGATTAACTGTTACAGATGTTTCACTCAAAACTTTTATAAACTTGAATTCGATGTTCGTTCACAAATGTTTATATCAACAAACCAAGTAAAGTTTGTTTGAGGTTGTGTAAAAATAAACGCAAAATTCAGATGTTTATAAATCGACCGCAGACCTCCAAATGCCTTCGACCTCGGTTGACCTCCTTCTTTAACCTTTCGACCTCGTTCTCGAGTTCCTGCACGCGCGCTTTCAATCGCGATGAATCGCTCTCCAGGTTGCGTATCTATTGTTACGTATCAACCAAAAGCAGATGACGTAGAATAAACCAGCTGGACATGCATGAGCGAGCACATCTTGCCAATCATCGGCAAGCAAACCACAGATGCAGTGAACATTTTTTTATTTTGTTCGAAACATGTTTGTTTTGTTATTTCGTGAAGTTTACATCTACGTCTACGGTGTTGACAACAGCTGGAAGACGCCATGGAACGCACTAACTTGACCCCACCGACACCCCGGCATGGAACCCACCTCCCTCTCCCCATCCTCCCTCTCGTCTCTCGCGTTCTGCATCTGTGACTTCAGCGTCGAGCGCTGCGCCTCCAGCGACGAAAGCTTCGTTTCCAAAACTTTCTTCTCCTTGAAACAAAGAATGAGTTTGTGACGTCACAACCGGTATTTCAAAGTAGCTTTCCCGAAATGCTGCAATGTTTTTTCTCATTTTAAGTGATACCAAGTGATTTGCCAGCAATATCTGTGATAGTAAAACTACACCAAAACCACTACGCCATTAGAAGCAACCCACAAGCGGTGATTCCCCCAACCTGTTTAGCATCAGCCAGTTCCTTGCTGAGCTGTTCGAGGCGCTCAGCGTTGTACTTGTCTTTATTGCCGAGCTGAACCTTCTTTTCGAGGTTCTTCACTTCTCGGCGAAGGTCTGATGACGTACGTTCCGCTTCCTGAAAAAAATAACGGCAACGATCGAAGAATCGCGTCTTTTACGTAGAACGAGGACGTCACAGGCGGGCAGGGTCCCACACATTTTCAAAAAACACTTCCATACTTTTCAATACCTTTTTAACCCTAAATGAAAAAAATTAATACCAGCACTTATCTTCATTTTTCCAAAATTTTGTTCGTGAAACACAGATTCACACATTGTGGGCCATCCGTTGACAGTAGTACATTGCTATTGTATACTAACGTGTCTTCTACGCCAGGGGTTCCCAACCTGGGGTAAATGTACCCCTGGGGGTACATTTGCCTATCTGAAGGGGTACATTTAAGGTTAGCAATAGAAGGTAAAAATATATTTACATGTTGTTTATTTTCAAATATTTGTACATATATCACTTAATATTATTTACAAAAGTCATTATATGTGTACTGTTAAATATATCTGTGAAAAATCATGAAAAAATATTTTGTCATAAGGAGTTTTAGGGGTACATGTTCATCTCTCAAAAATCTGAAGGGGTACATCATTATCTGTTGAAATGCTGTAGGGGTACATGCTCATTTGTCGGAATGCTGAAGGGGTACATGGTAAGTGAATGGTTGGGAACCACTGTTCTACGCTATCATGAGCACAAGCCTACACGTCAGTTGCTCTGGCATGTCCCATAAATTTTGAATCAGTAACAATTATATTGCTTACAGATTTAAACTCATCAGTGGAATAAGAGATGATTCTGCTCAGAAACTTCATTATTTCTTTTCCTGATAAAATTTCCATACTTTTTCAATACTTCATACACATTTTAGCCAAATTTAATACTTTTTCAAGGTCTTGAAAACCGACTTCACAATTCAATACTTTCAATACCGCATATGAACCCTGGGTGAGGTTGGGGGTCAGAGTCGAACCTGGTCGATTATCTATCGATAGCAAGCGGTGGTGAGGTTGCAAGGTTGTTAAGCACGCTAACAATGACGCTATTCATGTTTTCAAAGAATTTTTTGAAAAACAGATTTTTCAAAGAATTTCAAAAAACACATTTTTCAAAGAATTCAAATGAAAAAAGCAGATCAAATAAAACAAACAGATTTTTCAATTTTTTTAAAAAACAGATTATTTGAAAAACAGATTTTTTGAAAATACATATTATTTTGATCAGCATGAACAAGAATATTCCGGAGTTGAAGAAATAACAAATTCACTGTTAATTTCTTCCACACGAGCCGAAAATGTTTTAATACCAACGTGACAAAAATGCAAACTTTGCCCACATCAGCGAAAAACAAAGAAATAAAACCAAAGCATTTAAACTGAGGCAAAATTAAAAGAGAATCAACTGGAAAACCACAAGTGGGCGCAGAAACAGATAATTTAAATTCACTTCGGCTCATCCTCTTAAGTTGCGCAAAACAAGTTCAAAAAACTATGTCGCAAACAACAATTTTTGCTGTTTAAACTTCACGAATGGTGTTGCCAGGTAGACTACCACTGAGATTTATTTACAAAAAAAGGCATCAAATTCATGTCAGACACATGTACTCGAGTTAATGTCAGATGCATGCGCAGAGTGAAGTTAACTCAGTCAAACCTTTAACTCATCCTGGGTCTTCTTCAGCAAATCCTTGGTTAGCTTCAGTTCCTCTTCGATTCTGTTCACAGCCGCTCCTCCCTCATCCGAGCTCTCGCTCATCCTCCTCTGCTCCTCTCTTCTTTTCTCTTTCACCTTCTTCAGTTCATCCTTGAGAGCCGAGATCTGCTTTTCCAAGATGGGTCTCGCCTCAACGGCGCTCGCACTTTCCTGTGATTGGTTCAAACAAACGGTTCGTCACAATCCTGTCTGTTTGCATCATCAAACCACGTGGTTAGACTTAATGGTAGAAACGTTTTCTGCAACAAATGAAGTCACAAAACCAACGTCCACTTGAAAGTATTCGCCTTGTTTTCAAAGCTATGCCTAAAAATTTGCATATCCCCCTCAAGAGCGAGCATCTTTTAGACATGTTAACTTTCTATGTTCCCAACAACCAAACCCTCATTGCAACATCATGTTATGGCTTCTGCATCACCATGATGTACTAGTTCCTATGTACATTACTAACTTATTCATTTGCATATTTACCAGCTCGTCATACTTTGCTTGCCTTCAAGCTTCTTTGTCATTTCTATTGATTTATGTTGTTTTTCTGCTTTTACGTTGCATTTGACTTTATCTTGACTTTGTCATATTTGCATGTGTCAGCATACATGGCAACTGTGTATGTTATGACATTTATCTGGATTTCATGAACCAGACCCACAACCAGGGGGGCAACCAAACCGGGCAATTGTCCCCCCTAAATTTTCAGAAACATGTTTTGTTGTTAGGTACAACAAGTTACAATCACTTTGCCCCTCCCCGAAAATAGTGCAACAAGTTACAATCAGGTTGCCCCCCGAAAATATCAACAGGTTGCGCCCTGGTGCGAATACATGCAGAGATAAGATACAGAACACACTGAAGTATAAGAAAAACAAACATGACGGTTTCACAGTGCACGTTGTCAGCAATTATGACGTCACAGCAGCAAATGGTGAAGAAATATCGAGAAGCACCAGATATAGATTACCTGGCGAAGGTTGTCAAGTTCACCCCTCAGTTTGGCCGTGACGTCATCGTGCATTTTTTTCATCATGTCCACTTCTTCATCATGCCCCTCAGCCTCCTCACGAAGGGCCTGGAATATGAACAGACACCATTGTGACGTGAACAATTTCAACCATGAAGCGCACATGAAACGTGTCGCGGATGAATACTCGTGACAGAGCCCTCACAAGCAATCAACCAAAAACCTTTTTCAGTGACGCAAGCTCCTTCTCTCGTTTCGCGAGGAAGTTCTCTCGCTCGTTTTGCTCTCCCACCAAGATATCGTAATCCTTCTGCACACGGTCCAGTTCCTGGAAAGTAACTTTTTCAGTAAATATTTCAAGGAAAATTGGAAAAAGAACTGAAATGGTTTTTCTTTCATGAAACAGCCCAAAACCCATCGTTACTCAAAAAGTAAACACCAACCATAGCAGAGATTGGTGTTGCACCATCAGAATGGTGAACATGGTTGAAACACTAAAGATATTATTGTTCGATGCGACTGGAAAACAGGAATAAAAGCGATGATCTAGAATGACATGAAAATAGGTTGAAAAGGTCTTTAACAGAAATCACGAAACCTGTCCACACACGGCGTGGCTCACTCTCCCAACAACAGAGTGAGATGCTGCAAAAATACTCATTGAGATACCCACAATGCTCTGCGAAAAATTCTATCGTTGCTTCGTCTTCACTCCAAGGTTTATTTGGTGTTGAAATTTTGTTTGGTGTTGATATTTTGTTTGGTGTTGAAATTTTGTTTGGTGTTGATGCGCAAAAAGGAGAATCTTCCTCTTACCACAAAGTACATCTTCAAATCGAGAGTTTCCCAACAAGCCACAGCTTTGAAATCGAGAATTGCCAGAAAGAAGGCAAAAGTATAATTATAGGGTTATGAACAAGTGCGCTGGGGCGGGAGTTTGCTTTACAATGGTATAAGTCAGGGTTGCCATATTGGCGAATTTATCGCCAGATTCCGGAAATCTGGCGAATTTTGAAAGCGTTTGGCGATTTTTTGACAGTATTTGGGTCCAAATTTTTTGGTTTGGCGAAATGTACGACTTGTACATTTCTACATATTCATATGTAGATTACTATTTTTAAGCTTGCTGATGTCTTGAAGATTCATGACATCAAATGAAAGTGTGAGAGTTTTTAAAGTAGGAGCATGGTATTGAACACTTCTTATCAAATATGGTTGCAAAATGTTGAAACTGATTATTTAGAAATATTTGCACAATGCTGAAAACCTATACGCTTTCTGGTAAAATACAAGTCGGATGACAAATGAGCTTTAAACGACTGATTTCCAGCGAAAAAATTATTGTTTTGGTAAAATGCAACCGTTTCCAGAAGTTTGGCGAATTTTTGCTGAGTTTGGCTATTTTTTGAAGTGACTTTGGCGACAGTTTTTATTTTTATATGGCAACCCTGGTGTAACTGACAAATCAACAACAATTTCTCACATCTTGCAAGGGTTGGGATTCACTTCACTCATCGTGAGCACTTCGACAAACTGTATCGAGCTACAAACCTACAACCAACACCTAACCGGGTGCAGCAGCCGTTCAAGCACAGGCTACTTGTGAGCAAAAGCGATAACTTAGAACCCCCTTCAAATCCACTCATGCCACCACCACTCACTTCGCTTAGCTCTTCCTCCTTCGACGGTCCTTCACCAGGCCTCAGCCTCTCCACTTCTTCACTGAGACTTTTCAGTTCCGACTTGAGTCCATCCATCTCCTTGGCCTGCTCTTGCTTTGTGGCGCGGCTCTGGCGCTCTCTGTATTGTACACGTCATAATCAGCATTCAACTACAACAATATGTCATTGTGTGTCATGAAAACTTTTACTGCAGCGTAAAAAAAAGAAATCAGTGACTGTTTTCATAAATGTCAAGACAGGATCTTCGAAGCATTGCCGTTCAGTGGAAAACGACCTCATTGTCATAGATACACACTCGACACTAAATTCCGATCAAATTTGTTTTAATCATGTTTTTAATCACCAGATTTTGCCACAAACCTTTGCCACACATCGCCGATCTCATTCTTGGCTGATTCCAGCCTCTGTTCCAGATCTCTTATGATCTTCCTCCCTTCAACGATCTCCTCCTCCAACTTCCTCTTCTCCTCCTCAACCGCCTCCAACTTCCGCCGCACTTCGTTCAGCAGCCGATAGTTCTCGACGTTCTCCTGCGAACAATTCAGCACTACGTCACAAACAATTCAACATACGTCACAAAAAGAGTCAGCACTACGTCGCAAACATATCAACATTGCGTCACAAACAACTGAGCACTACGTCACAAACAATTCAGCACTACGTCATAAGCATATCAGCGCACGTCACAAAAGTATAAATCAGTTGGGCTGGATGTAAAACTAAGAAGTGGGTAAAACAGGTGAGGGACAGAAAGTTTGATGATATTCTTCAGACAGAAAGACCACTGTACGTAGTTTGGTGCGAACATAGAACAAGTTCGTGCCGTTTCTAAGCAATAAAAGAAATCGTACGAGATTTCGTGTCGGATTCTTGAAAAATACTAATTCTGCACTGACACGCCGGCAATGTTAACAGCCATCACCAACCCGGTTGTGAAGGTCTGGTATGTGGGGCACAGAGTTTTTCATAAATATGGCAATTGGTTAACTGTTGATGTTAGTATACCACAACCACTGCATATGCATTGTGCTTGAGAATGGCTACGATGGGGCAATTCAACCAAAATGAAATTAGGAATCGAATTCCTGATGCCGGTCAGCAATCCACCCCCCACCCAACTACCAGGGTCACTTACGTCAGCAGTCTTCTGCAAGTCTTGCACGGTCCTGCGGAGGTCGCCGATGTGTTCCTGCAGGTCCGCCACTGACGGCGACAGGGAGTCAGGGGTGTCGGCGTCCGGCTGAACCACATTTTGGGGGTTAATTTGACGCAAAGCATCGCACCCAGGCGTGTAACATAAATTGGAAACACAACCATCAAACGCTTTAGAAACCAAACAACAAAGAACTCATCGCCCCACCACTTTCCGCACTGTGGCTTCGCTGGTAATTTTCCCGAACACGATACCAGGCGATCGGCTGTGGTTCCTCCTCAAGTCCTCCCCGTCCTGGTTCGGAGAGCTGCGAAGGTACGATTGTTCGTTAGTGTGACGTAACAATGGTGCAGATACACGTTCGGGGCGTGGGAGGAGGAGTGATGTTAAACTTGTTTGAAAACTAACATGAGGAGTTGATGCATCGGCCTCAGTTGATCGATGGTTGATTGAAGTTTAAATATTCAGAGAAAATTATTATGTGACGTAACAACTTTTGCTGATGTCACCGGTTGGACCATACATCATGTAAAGCGCGTGTGGTTATCTGCCGGATGGGAAAGGCCAACATGTAACAGCATGCGTGTGTGTCAAAATCTATTAATATTGTATTGTTTTCCTAAACCAATGGTCACTGCGCAGCCGACCTCGGTGTTAAGCATCCACAGTTTCCCAAACATCATATCGTTGTGGACTGCATTCGATGGATGTCAACAGCTACAACAAGTTTATCGCTGTTGCCTTCATGAAGTCTGCAAAGACTCAATAACTTCATGCAGTGCAACAAAAAGTTTCAAGTGCAACCTTCATGTCTGACAGAGAATGTACTGTATGTCTGTCGTGGGGGCAGTATCGGCAGGGTGGGTGGGTGGATACCCCAACAATTCCGTTTGCATCAAATTAATTTGAAATGTTATCGAAAGTTGTCTGTTAACAAATAAACAGCATCGCGGCCATCGTAGATTCATTGCTGCCGTAAATATCAGCTGTGTCCATTGAACACAACAGACCCTTGCTTTCTCCAACATGGCTGGCCAGACAAGTTATTCATCGGGTTTCAAGCATAGAAGCAATGGCTGAAAAGCGAGTGACAAGAAGCAGACTGCGCCGGGCGGGCCGTGAGTGGCCAATTGGCTCCAACAAGACACTTAAGTGGCCAGCGACAAGCTATCGACTGACGACGAGTGTCATCGGTTTCGACAATCTGTGAAAGTGAAAGCTGTCAGCTGCCCTTTGTGACGTCACACTGCGAATCGCCGCGAACCAGACATTGTTGGCCTGAACCGTGAAATGTTATCAAAAGAACTTCTTAATTCTTCACTATCTGGTGAAAAAGACATATTTATGGATAATTTCAATCATAGTCAGAAACGGGAAATAAAATCGCCGTGTTTGTGACGAAACAATGACTTGTTCAACCAACCATAACGTTCACACGAGAAAGAGAATGTAGCAAGCTAGTGCGAAAACAATCTTTGTTGACACTGATCTACGTAACAATGCGATGCGGTCGATTACCGAGCATTGTTGTGTAATGAATCGCCGACTGTTCAGTTTCCGAGACTCATTTTCATGAACTTATGAAAACAAACAAAACCCAACCAACCATCGACCACAACCGGCGGCGGTGAAAAGCAGCTGCAGCCAAATCAAGCAACACAAAAATTGGACAGCATTACAACTGGAAACATTAGGAAATATGTGTGATCACAAACTCTACAGAAACTTGCAACCGACACACAGGCCCGTAACTAGGGGGGGCAAGGTAGGCTTCGCACCCCTGGAAAAATGTGTTGGACATAGTTTAAAAAATTTGGGCCCCTCTTAGAACCCTTAGCCCCCTGGTGTCCCAAGCTGGTTACGGGCCTGCCGACACATAAATTTGACATACGTTCTTGGATAAGCTTCAGCAGGAAATGCGGACGCGTCTGTTTCCACGACAGCCTCCTGCAAGTAATGACTGGTTAACAAACATCCCCAGGAAGTTTGCAACTGACAAAAACCTGAACCTCACCTCGTCTGATACTCGCAGTTGAGCACCAAGTGAGTCGGCATCCGAGTATTCGGACTCGCTGTACTCGCTTCCACTCGGCGCGCCTGGGTAGAAAACAAGCTGCGCAATGCGGGAAGTCACTACTGGAAAGTTCAGATTCATTCAGAAATGGTTAATACTATTATTGTGAAGCTTCAGTTGGACGTTTCTGTTGATTGAAACAAGTTTTCAGGAAAAAAGGCGAAGACGAATTTTTATTTTAAAACGTATGACAGCAATTTCTGACGATCCTTTCCAACTGCTAGCGTAAAGTGCACTGCATGCACACCAGCTGTGGTCTTCTACGTCACACAATGGCTCTCACGTTTGCCTGATGACGTCAGACGCTGAGCATTCCTCCTCCTCTTAGTCTTCTTCAACAATTGATGACTTGGTCCGATTATCTTCTTCTCACTGACGACTCTCTTCGGTGAGGAGCGTTCTGCATCTTTGCCCGTCGCAGCTGGTGATAGATTGCAATGCGTGATTGTGTGACGCTGTGTCACAGAACGCACCACACGGCTGCTGTTGCATAAAATTTGATCTGAATTTATTGAAATCCTAGTGTCATTTATTGCCAGCCAAATTTTATTTTTTTAAAACAGAGACGCAATCATTTCTTAAACAATTTTGTTTTTCGAAGCAGAAGCTTTCATCGAAACCAGCATTTGACCAACTGCGTGTGCGTGAACAAGAGTTGCATTGTTACGTCATACACTCTTTTTGCACGAAAACAAGGCAAGCAGAGTCATTGATTGACATGTGTTCATGCACAACATCTCGAATCACGTGGTTTCATGCATCAACGGTTGCATGCACAGAAGCACACAGGCGTGTCCTGGACGTGTTGTGTGTGAGTTTATTGAAAAAGATTTGTGCAAAAAACAAGCAATTCCTGGCACAGCAAGACTTCACTCAAGGCAGGTTAATATTTGCACGACAGCACAGTGGTGACCCTGCCAGTGAGATATGTCATTCCCAACTGAGTTAGCCATCTGCTGCATTCACATTAAACAGCCAATCTGGTTTTCCAACGGCATTTTTCAGCACCATAGCTGCCCAAAAATCACCTGTAATGACTTCATTAGGGACGTTGCTCTTTTCAACAATGGTGGGAACAACCATTTCTTCAACCACCTGCTTCCACTTGGGCACTGTTCAACATTGCAAACACAAACAATTGCGTAGTGGCCATTCTCGCTATACTGACCATTCAAAGATCCTAAATGATTACCTGAATTTGCTGAAGTGTTATTGACAGGCGCGTGCTTAGCATCTGAAACACGTACATAATCATTTGTTACATCACAGTGCAGGTTCCTGAAGAACGAAACGGAGGCGGGAGACTTTAAAAGAACCGGCAGTTTTATCGGTGTTCGTCCCACCAATTAACCAAGTGCCACACAAGCAAAACAAGTTGGAAGAAGTTTATGGGTCGACAACTACAAGCGACATCGACCGTTGCCCTAATATTGTACAATAGATACTCTATTCCGAAGTTACAGGGTTATCTTTACTTTTCGCCATAATCTCTGCGGTGACGGAAGTTCAATCATTACAGTTGACTTCCGCTACTACACTAACGTTGGCGTCAGTCGCGAAGAGCCAGCCTCAATAAAACATCTTGGGGAGTTAGAAAGCTTTGTGTGAGAAGTCATTCTGAACAGTCGAGTGGAAACAAATCAATCCAAGCCATGAAACTACGTCACCTAAGCTCATGTAAGAGACGAGAGGAAGCTTATTTTCGTTTTTTCGTGAACTTCCTTGTCGCCACGAGCTGCTCGCTTGCTGGACAGTGTCAAAGAGCGACGACCGCTTCGCAGTGCTTCCTACAACATCACCATCGAAACCGGTCAACACAGCAGGGAGCTGGGGGCGTGGCTTCCGGCCCAACCCGCGCTGGGATTGGATGAGCGTGACGTTTACGTCAAGAGCAAAGCTACAGCGGCAAATGCTACGTGCTGTTCATGGAATAATTTCATTGAGATGAAAACAATAAATTAAGATGTAGGTGATCGACACCTCGTTATGACGTAACAACGACAGATCAGTAGAAGTGATAATCAAGATTTCTGATTTTCGCGCACGAACAATCAAGCGCTCAATCGCGTCGGGTTACTGTAGTGAAAAAGTTCTAGGTTATGACATCATGACACAGGAAATGACGAAACGTCACCAAAGTCATGCATCAGGACAGATCTTTGAACATACGTCATTAATCGAGAAAATCATGTAGTTTCGAAGCATTACCAACAACACCTGACAACGGGCTGGAGCCGAGTCTGGTCGTCTTTGCCGATTCAGGAACGACAACCTCTTCTGGTGTGGCTGGTGCTGTTTCTTCTGAGCAGCAANGAATGACGTTATTGCAAATACGTCAGAAAGGAATGACGTCACAGTAAACAAGTCTGGGGCCCACACAAGGTTTGCGTGAAAGGGG
>JGI24158J21664_10012546_pt1 | contig 11231 bp, 9 predicted proteins | sample Ectturendosymbi3_FD_21664 | JGI IMG/M metagenome (IMG submission 21664)
CTTAGTTTCGAAATGAATTTTTCAAAACCACGACCACGGTCTGACTAAACTTCACGCGGGATCAGAGCAACTACTGTGTGTCGTCATCAACAACTCCAGTTGGATAACCGCCCGTCAAACAACAGCACAGCTGATCATGCATTTGGGAAATATTGAATACAGGCAAGAGGGTTTCTAAATTATCGTTTAAAATATTGCTGACCCAAATTTTTTTACTGTACGTGTCAACCAAACAAACTTAACGGGAAATCAAGAAAAAACTGGGGTCCAAACAGGGGGCCAACCAAAAGTCTGGGGAGGCCATGGCCCACCCAGTCCCCCCCTTAGGATCGCCACTGGACATTTCCCGTTGATTGATGATCGGGCCTCGGGAAATTGCCTCGGCCGGTTCTTACCAAGACCTTGTAAATTGGTAACGTGCTTACCAGACTCTCGGCCGGGTCTTACTAAGACCTTGTAACGTGCTTACCAGACGCAAGGTGTGCGGAAGAGCTGCAGCGAACACACCCAGAACACAAAAACAAACTGAGTGAAATGAAAGTAGAAATTGTACAAACTCAGTCGTGGCGCTACAAGACCATTGCAGTTATAAAGCGCCAACAACAAACCACCATATTAATTCTGAGCATCACGAGGACCGAGAAGGTTGGTCCGTTAGAGAAAGACATGAGGTCTTTGCGTCTCAGCAGCACAAGGCTGCCACACAGCACAAAGCTGTTTCTTAGAAAGACATGAGGTCTTTCTTTGATTCTCTCTCGCACAAGGCTGCCACAGAATAAGGCTGTTTCTGAAACGGACATAAGGTTCTCGTCCTCGCAGCACAAGGCTGCTTCACATATTTTCCTTTACCAAGTTTTGTAGGCCACACTTTTTGGCCACGTTTTGTGAGCTTGTGGCAATGGTGTAGGAGACGGGGTGCAGGTAGGGTTGCCAGATCACTTTAAATTTTTTCAAGGACATTTTGTTTTTCAAGAGATACGGTAGACTACTTTCATGGGTGTCCGCAGAGGGGGAAAACGGGTATTTGCCCCCTGGAAATTGGGACTAATAACCAAAAAATGTCAGAAAATTTGAAGTCTGCATCTCGATTAATCGATTTTAGTTCTTGAAATAACACTTTATTTACCGGTATGGCACTCACACTGCACAAAGGCCAACTTCACTCTTCTTGTGTGATGCAGTGAGGAGCTTGCAGAATGTCCCTCATATCCACTCCTTCCCCTGCAGACTCACGTTGCGAAACTTGCGAGCGCTTTGTTCCACTGTTTCTCTTAGTTGCGTAACAATTACATGGCAACGAATCTTGAAAGGTTCACTTCAAGTTACGATAATTAATGCGTTTTTCCGCATGTGGCTGTTGACGTCAGACGTCGTTGGCAGGTGATGCAGCGAGAGAGTGACTGCTGTTAACAGTAAGACGCGTTGTTTTATAACTGTGTGCAAAGAAGCAGTGCTGCTGAAGTTGAAGCCCAAGAAAGGAAAATTTGTTGATTCAATTCACTGAGTCAATACGAATGTTGCCAAGACTATTCAATCGGTAAAAGTTTAGCAAGGAAAACAAAACTTGCCAATTTGATAAAATTTGCCTGTCAGGCACAACCTACAACATATGAAAAATTAACCTTGCATTCTTGAAAGCTTGTAACTGTCCAAGAAAATGGCAAGTGAAAATGGTTAAGTGGAATGATTTAAATATAAACATTATTTCAGAAAAATGAGTAATTGAAATGATTTAAATCTAGACTTAAATGCTTTAAACGCTTTAAACGCTTTTGATGGTGAATCAATTTGTCCAAAAACTTCATTGTATAAATCCTTTGGTTTGCTTTACAAAAAGCAGGGGTATATAGAAAGTCCTAGCAGTTTCTAGATATCTCTGACAAAAAGCTTGGTTGTGGGTGACAAAAATGTTTGCAATATTAAGTATTTGGTAGCAATCAGACTAATTTTAATCCCGTTATAGCCTTTCAGGTTAGATAATAATCAATCCATGGAACCTTGCTTTCCGGAGTCAAAAGTTGCGATTACTGCCTTCGTGCCTCGTCACGTGTGTGCTGATGGTAAAATGATGCTTACAATGTTTTGAAATAAAGCTGGATGTTTTTGTGTAGGGGCAGTGTTTTTTAAGGTGCTTTGAGAGACCGAAACCTAAAAAATCCATGTGTACAAAGTATAAGTTGAATTTATCTATCAAAATAGAAAGGCATTTCAAAAATTAAGCCTTTGGTGAACTGACGCCGGGTGCTATTTCATTCAAGTCGAGTAGAAAAAGGGAAAACGGGCTCATCTCCACGCTCTAAATAATATGATTGAAATGTAACTGTGGTAATTAACAACATGTATATCATCATACGTCGAATTATTATCTCAAATTTTTAGTAAAAGTCTTGTGGCGTAAGTTCTATCTGAAATGAATTCAAGTTCACAGAGTGCACGAAAGTTATCAAACCCAAATGGTTTCGCCAGTATGCTTCTGGTTCGTAGATCGCGTAATGAAACGAAACAAAGCAAAGGTTTCATCAAAGAGATAATATAACGTAGCCTATATACAGCAGTAGAAAAACACCTCTTACGCAAATCGTTGTCGTCATGTAAAACAGCTTGGAACAATAGTTTGCACTGCAATTGTCCATTGAACCTCTTTACAATCTCCTTTTACCGAAGAATAACAGTAAAAACACGTTTGTACTTTTTGCGGTAAATATAATATAATTTATATCCAAATCGTCTGATTTCATGGTTGGACCCGATGTGGAAGAAACAAGACTATTTTTATCAAAAAATTTAGATAAAATGACTTCTAACGACGTTATGGCCACCGGCTATAGAACATATACGAAGCAAGTTGTTTGTCATAACCTGAACTCTATTGTTATCATTCAACTGCAAAACATAACAACAAGGAAATTGAAATACACCACAAAAATTAAAAAACAACTTTTAACAGAAATGTTGCGTTGTGCGTTGTTCCTGCAGGAAAGAAAATTGTCTTGGGTCGCGTTGACTTTAGTTTTTCTTCTCGTTTCCAAGAAGATTGATACCTTCTCTTGACACACAGTTGACAACAATGGTCACTTCACATCGCGAATGACTTTCGAAGTTTGCATCTCTTGAAGCATTGTATATAATCTGCATACGAATGAGACTTGCAATGTTTTTTTTTATAACATAATATTCAATTTTGTTTCAGTATGCTTTCTTTTGACTGAATTTCGAGTTAAAACAACGCAAAGTGCTACTCCTCTCTACTTCGCTTTGCGTCGATTAAAACAGTGGAACCAAGTGTCTTCTATTGAAAAAATACGTGGAAAATGACTATTGCGAGACAATTTACTTAGCAATTAATGGCTAGTAAAGTTAATTACTGTTAGCCGTAAGTTGTCAAACGTGCTTATGTTTTCAGTCAGTTCGAGTGTTTTACTGTGCTTGTGGATATAGCTGACCTGTGTGTATCTGACTAATGACAGAGGATACAAGCACAGTAGGCTAGGAAAGGGATAACTTAGACTAGCAAGTTAGTACAACCACCCCATCTTGGCTAAACTAAGAATTCCAAAAAATCTTTTTCGCCACGTGTTGTTTGAGGCTTGCTAAGAAATCATTCTGTTGTGGAGATCACGCCGAAAGTTGGATTGCGTAAAAAGTGACTGGGTGAAGTGCTTTTTTCCAGTTAACTAACGTACGTCAATGCGATTCCACACATAGGCGGTAGCCAGGGGGTGCCTAAGGGGCCATGGCCCACCCCAAACTTTCAGAACATATAGTCATTTTGTGCTTTGAGAGGCGGTATCCCAAACAAAATAATGTTATTCGCCTAAAATCAAGCAGTTTGACCGCCCCAAATATTTTTGGCCCTTCCCGAATTTTTAGGCTGGCTACGCTACTGATTACACATACAGGAACTTTTCATTGTCTTCCACAGCGGTGATGAAGCCTGTATCATATTTTATTAGCACGGATGTTCAGACTTTTGGATCAAGTGCAGTGAGCGTTCTCCGGAAGTTTGGGGTAAAATTAAGCAATTATTACTACTGGAGTTTCCCACGAGGTGTGTTGCTGGGAAAGGTTTCCACCAAGTGCTGCACATGCGTAATAAATATCGCAATCGTCTTGATATGAACAAGACCGGCAAAAACGCCATACGACTTAAAGCTGACCAACTTGCAACCTGCTTTAAAAAACTTACAGATAAAAAGGCAGGGGCAAGATTCGCTGTAGTTTTTTGGAAATGAATAACATCTCTTCTACAAGTGCATTTGCATTCGTTTTGTTTGTTCGTTTTTTGGCTTGATTGGATTGCCCGTTTATTTCACTAGCATTTAAATATTTTCAAATTGAAAAATACTTTAGCCAACACTAAAATCATAAGTGGCGTCGATTTTTTAAGCAAAGTTCCTGTAGGGGGGCGATTGAACAAAAAAGGTAGAAGACCACTGTTCTAGAGAATGTTTGCATGTAGATTGTCTGTTGCATTGAAGCATGTGTGGCTCGACATGAAAGGCGTTGCAAAAAATTAAGCGTAATGCAGGACCTGTCAACAACAAACAAGTCCAGTTGTTTAGTTTTCTGTTTTCTGCACTCAATACCGGGAATTTGGTATGAAGGTGAACGTAGGGAGTTTCTACGGAGCTGAACAGCAAGTTTCGGTTATTCTGTTGGCAAAATGATCACTAGTGAACGCGTGCGTTTGTACATCAGCGAAACGTACCGCACGCTTTCTTGGGCGAGCTTGACCCCTCAACGAAACTTTCTTCAACCAAGTGGACGAGCGCCGCAATCGGTCCTGTAAGGAAAGCAAAGCACTAATTCAGTTGTTCGAAGGATGTCAGTTACGCTTGAAAGATTACAATGACAAATTATTGAACAGTGGGCACTGCACTTGTTCTCTTCTTTACAAAGTGGCCGAAAGTATTAGGCACTAAAATCTTTTTGGTCGTACGTTGAGGAAACAGCAACGTGTCTGGCTACAACGAGTGGGAAGTCTTGTGATGTGGAGTGCGGACACAGTAGCAACGGGTTGAAGTCATTTACTTAAAATGCTCATCAACATGGTGTTAAATACGTGGGCGTCCGCAGGATTCTTTCCACAGGAGTAAACTGCAGTTTTACTTCAGCGAAATTGAAAATTGACTCTCTCCCATGGTTTCAGAATTTCAGTTTTTGTTGCTTTTGTTGCCGCTCTTGGTAAGAACAGACTATTATGCAGTTTGTACGTTAACCGGAACGAACTGTAAATAAACAGTTCAAAAGCTACCTAAACCGTGTAAACCACTGCTGATTTATAGAGGAAAATGTCCGAGGTGGTATGCTCAAGTGCGGTTGTTCAATTTGCTGATCTAATTGGATATTTAATAATGTAATGTTTTATACCTCAGTGAATGATGACAATAAACAAGTGCAGAAGCACTTTTGCTCAGTGCTGACCAGCAGTAAAAATTATTTGTTTCGTGCCTACTGTAATCCAATGTATGCCTGCAGACTGTGGATAAGGTGTAAACAAAATGGTGTTAAACCACTATGTACAGTCTATAACAACGCCTATCACACTTCGCAATATATTTTTCGGAATAAAAGCATTAGTCATCATTAAATTACCCATTCCGTCAAAATATTTAATGCCTTGATCCGTAACAAATTGTATGCATTTGATCAGCAGTATACAGCGCCGGATTTGGGGGGGGGGCCCAAGGAGCCCGGGCCCAGGGCCCCCCACCATGTTCATGTGTTTAGTCATATGTGCGGTATGTGCGTGCCACTTAGTGATTTTTAGCGAGAAAATTTTTTTTGTAGACGCTAGTAAATTATCGGTCGTCCAAACAGCAGTATTTCACTTTGATATTGTGACGAAACAGCTATCACACTTATTGGTTTCCTAAATGTCGGTCAGGTATCTGAATCTAGTGAATGCAAGNCCAAGCCACGTAGAACACGTTAGCTTACGTCTCTACNCGTTTCTGGAAGATTTTGCGTCTGCTTTACTCAGATTTGCACGGGTCCCATATGAGTAGCAATGCTAGGTATGGCTACAATATGTCCTCTTTTTGGAGTACATGTCCACTTTTTTCATGAGAAATGAAATATTCTCTGAAGACATTCGAAAATGTCCTCCTTTTGCGTTCTTATTTTACATAGCTATATAATCAGTGGCGTAATTAGAGCTTTGAGTCTGGGTGGAAAACTTAGCTAAAAGGGGCCCAGTGGCCACTGTACAGGGCTCACTAGCCAACACTCGGAAAAAAACTTGAGAAATGATGGTAGATCCGGATGTGGATAGCTAAATCACCGGAAAATAATCCGAGAAACGCCAAAAAACAACAACCCACTGAAAACCAAACGAATACTAAAACCGAAATATCCTTTGAGGTTGCGGACCGGTTTTCATATTTAGATTGCCAGGGGGGCATTGGCAATTACGCCCCTCTGCCTCCCGTCAGTTATCATCACTGGCTATGATATATTGTTTTTGCGTACAGTAAACTGTCCCTACCCCTACTCTACTGCAACAAGATACGAGATGGTGGCGTAGCTTGGTTTATGGGAGGACCTGCAAGTTGTCTAATTAATCTATGTTTTGGTTGAGCTAATTCTCGGCTGGAAGGGCGGGGATACTGTCGTATTAATCGTTACATAACAGTGGTAAATCTTTTTTAAATATCTCAATGATCTTGGCATTAGAGTGCTGATTGCTGACGCCATTATACTGTACTAGCTTTGCTGATGAACCGTGATACGGTGATCAGTGTATTGTGCATAGCTTAGTGTAGCATAGCTTCTAGTAATTATAGCGAATCCAGGGGTGCAAAAATGTCGCGTATTCGCGCCGCGCGATCAAAAACTAAATTATTTTGAAGCTGAGTGAATTACCTGTGGTTGCATTTGCACAGTTCGCAAAGAAGAGTGAAAAGACTATTGTGACTTTGTGGATATTGAGCACCAGAAACTTATTTCTTGTAGCGCAACCAGGTAGCTATCACTTTATCGCAGCTTGCCAAGGATACTTCAATTGCACCAAGCTTCTGAAACGTTTTTTTGGAAATTCTTTGAACGAATTCTGTTCACATTAAGANATTCGCAATCATTTCTGGTTGCTTTTATTGAGCAAGTTCAGAATATTGAGAAGTCAAAAGCATCAGTTATTGAGTTTGTATCGTGTTTCGCCACTGTGAAGGCAAGAATTCAAGAGAGACAATCAGATGTGAATATCGAGCCAAGTTAAAACAGCACTAAGAAAATTCAGCGAAGTCAAGGATCATGACTATGATTCATTCATGTCAGATGTATCTGTATTGTGCAAGTCTTATGTTGTACATCTGGCTGAATGGACCACTTTATGTGCTGAATTTAAATGCTTTGACGAGATTCCTCCGTTTGCAGTAACTAATTGGGATAAGGATGAAACATGTGGCTATAGTATCTGCTTGATAGAAACGTTTCTGTTGATGAAGCTGAAGTAAACTGTTTGACCCATACAAAAATTTGTTCAAGTTCGTGCAAAAAGAGCATCAGCCAAATGCAATTTATTGTAAAATGATGGAAAACGATAGATGGGCAAAATAATGTGAAACTTCCAATATCATAAAACGCTTCAAAAACTGATAAAGATTGCACAGATTTGCTTCAACGCTATGGCTTTTCATGCTAATATGAAACGATTTTTTCCTTGATGCAGCCACAAACCAAAAAGAAAGAGAAATCTTTCTGGGTGAACCAGTTTCTAATCTAAAGCTGGTGTGCAATTTAAAACATCTTTCATGCAAGCAGTTACATCACATTGTAAAAAGCGATTCTACATTTTTAGAAACTTTAAGAAATCTGCAAAATATTCATGGGCTAAATAGGTTAAGTAAATAAGGATTTTGTGTTGTGTGTTTTGAATGAAACATTGTCCACACTGGACGTTTTAGTTCAATGCTTAAAACTAATCAATAGGCTTATTTGTTACTTGACTTTTTAAGTGTACATAATACACTTAAGTAAGTGACAGCCGTGAATTGTCCTCCCTTTGTGCGCAAAAATATGGCAGTCCTATTGAGCTTATTAATAAATAAACATGGACAGAAAAAAGGGGACCGTCCACTTTACAAGTGTAGAGCTTATACAAGTGGTTCTAAAAAATATTAAAAAGGAAAAGAGACAAAATGAGAGAGGAAGAAGTTGCAGCCAAGTCACGAAACATTCAAGTTACTATTTTACAGTGGCAGTGAAGTCCAGCGGAGACATTTCTGCGGAAGCTGTAAGAGCACAGAAAATCGAAAAACATGTTGTTACGGACTTAGATCTACGTAACGATGTCATTGGACATAGTTTAACCAACGGTGCAGCAGCAGAAGATCGTCAAGAAGTATCATCGAAAAACACGATACAGTAGATGAGTTGTCTGACGCTATGACTGGAGGCAAAGATATCGGTCTCTGGTCATCCAATATAACGGAAAACATACGGGAATATTGGTTGAAAAACGAAATGTTATTTTTAAAACATGATGTTCCGCAACACAGAAAAGACAGAAACTCGTCACAGAGATGCACCACAAATCTTATTCAGCGCCAGAATCACAACGCCGAAATCGTTGAAGGAAGCTGACTTTGTTTGTATCTTTCACAAACTTGTGTTTATTGTTTCACGTGTAGACTGATATGCGCGGATACGACTAAATGTGCCCATTTCCTTATGAGAAAAGGAATCTGCGACTTGAAGCACGCTGAGGAGTCACGAGAAATCAATGCAACATAAAGATGCCGCGATTACGTTTAGTCGTCGATGTCATTAATCACTATGAAGAATTGATGTAGAGCTAGCTAGTCAGGTCAATCAATGCCAACAATATTGGAAATCGCTTCTGCAACGTTTGGTTTCTGCGTAAAATTTATTGCTGAGCGAGAACTGACGTTTAGAGATAATGAAAACGTTGGATCGCCCAGAAACTTAATTCAAGCAAAATTAAAAAAAAAAGAAAATACGACGCTTCTGGTGACTGGTTTTGCAACAGTTTCGCAAATCGCTAATCATTGTCAATTATCATGTTGCATCATAAAGTTTTGTTACACTTGAGTTAACAAGTGTGACGTCACAAGATTACGTCATAAATATTAATGAACCGTGGAAATACATAGTGACTTCATCGGCCATCCCCTACCTAAAGATTCCGTTCCGCACATGGGTCTCCCACCACACCTGGGCCCCGGACCCCCACCATCTAAATCCGGCGCTGCCAGTATGTATTTTCATTCAACGCTTTTTCCCGTCACTTCCAATGTCTGATAATTTTTGCAGTAATTTGTCTTCATTTTTTCCATCAGTTACCACTTCTGTATGATGATGAGAGCTTGCAGTATTCGCTGGAGTGTTGCCTCAGTGTTTGTTGATTTTTAATTGCGCGTTCCGTATTTATTCGATTCTTAGCCGCGGCTTATAAAGTTTCTTTTTATCATTTCATGCGGCTTATAATCAAGAGCGACTTACGATCAAAGGCAGCTTACATTTCTTATTTCCTTGCCTTATCGAAAGGTCAAGATGACGCTCAACCTCTCCTTGGCTGCGTCTTGACTAAACTCTCTTTTTGCACTCTCTTTCATCACCTCACCATCATGTTCACACTCGTCACAGGGGGATTATGATGAACCGAAGGTAGTGGTAGCGGTGAAACATCATTGCCAGAGTTGCCGCAAAATGTTCTAGTACGCGAAAGAGGCTTAGGTAAGTTATGTTCAAGTGCCGCTTACAATCGAGGGCGGCTTACTTTATTTTTAACACCATTTCGTGCGGCTTACAAGGCAGTTAACAATCGAATAAATACGGTAGCTGCTAATATCCCGTCTATTATTGTATTGTGAAGTGAAAAACGTTTTCTGCATTTCTTGTGTGCCACCACTGTGCCCTACTTGATGACTTTGAGTCTGAGATAGCACATACTGTAAATGGAAAAAGATCGCTAAACAAATTTTTTTAAAAGAATTCTTTCTTTCGCTCAGTGAACAGGCACCTTCAGCTCTTATTGATATAGAATCTAAAAGCCGCTTAACATATTAATTTTCAAAACCTCAAGTCTTTGTTGCGGTTGCTTTTACAAGGAGTATAGGAATTGTTTTTACACCAGTTCGTAAACAACAAAAATAGATAAAACAAGTTGCATAAACTATATAGAGAGGTAGATATGTAAATCCTAGGAAAAATACGATTTGAGTTTAAGGATATTATAAAGCAAAAACTGAACAAACCTTTAGGTTAAAAAGAAAAAGGGAATTAAGAATCGGATTCATGGCACTGTTGCAAAAGCCGAAACAAAAAGTGATGTCACGAATGGTGTTGCATGCATCCAAGTCAATTCCAGGGATTCCAGTGATCTTTGCGAGTTGCCACACGTGGTACGGTAACCAGCATATCGCAAATGCAATAATGAGGCAAGGCACCTGAAAAATGTGTAACCTTTCATTGTTCTGAAAAAAATGAGTCCCCAACTGTAGGGCTCTCGTTTAAAGTTTAGACAGGTGATGTGAGAACATAACTGCGGTAAACATTCCGGTCACGCTCAATTAATGGGAGGTGTCCCGGCAAAAAAATTGAAGTTTGAAGTCAGTTTTGCGAAGTACATGTACGAATGCGTTCATGTTAATAAACATCCCAGAAAAACTGTCCACCACCGATACTATTGCTGGTGATCTTGGAAATTCGTTAGGTCTTAATTAATTAAAACTCATGAGGGTACCCTTATCTGTTTGGAAATACTTAGCATGTGTCATTGACGTTGTGATGCAAGTTGCACGCAATACACATCGGTACAGTGAACGTTCCTGTAAAGGAAATCTTAACTCTATAACTGGAGCTAAACTTCAATGACTGCCATGTCACAGATCTCAAACAAAGCTATCCTTTGTTTCGTTTTTTCAAGGGAAATGGTTTTCTTTGGTCAGACAGGAAATCCTAGTTATTTTGTCCCTTGGTCGTATAAAAGATGTGGCGTAAAAGTGATTTCGCTTTTAGTCAATCTTTCTTAACGTAGCTCTGTATAAAAATTTGCAGGTTCATAGAAACGTTGGTTCAATCCCAAATAATGACAAAAACGCCAATCTGAAATCTATAAAAAGCATACACTCCAATGCACATTTGAGTCGAACTTTAAAATCAATCAAAGTGGATCTTCTGCTGTTAGATATGAGGCACTTTGTGATGTACAGAGGTGGCCATGGATCCGGAATGCCGGAGTCGACTCCGGCAGGTTTCTGCATTTTTTT
>JGI24158J21664_10012547_pt1 | contig 11230 bp, 4 predicted proteins | sample Ectturendosymbi3_FD_21664 | JGI IMG/M metagenome (IMG submission 21664)
TGTTGACCAACTGGCTCAGTTGTTGGACTATGTTCGCTTTGTTAGACCTTCTTCAACTGAAGAGGAAATGCTGTTTGGCAGACCTCCAGAAACGACTGCTAAAGCAGATGTATTCCAAGTTGTTACCACATTTTTTAACAACAGTGGCATAATATAGGAGAAACTTGCAGATATCTGCACTGATGGTGCCTGGCAATGCTTGGTTCTCAAAGTCTACTTATTGCCAGGATAAACAAGAAAATTCCCAATGCCGTTGGATCTCATGTGTTATCCACTGTGAAGCTCTGGCCTCTGGGACTCTATCTGCTGCATTGAAAGATAACCTTGCAATAATCATACGAACCGTCAAGTTCATCAAAACAAATGCTGTCAATACGAGATTGTTTGCCATGCTTTGCAAAGACATGGATTCCACTCGTGAGACTCTGCTGTTTCATACATCTGTTTGGTAGTTATCAAAAGGTACTTTGTTAGCCCGCATGTATGAAATGAGAGAAGAACTGAAGCTATTTCTGGAAGCTCATAGGAAACAGGATCTCCTTCATTCATTCACAACAGAGGGCTTTAAGCTGCAGTTGGCCTACCGTGTGCATATTTTCCAAGCGCTTCATAACTTAAATGTGCTCTTGCACGGATAGAACACCAACCGAATCAGTGGCTATGACAACCTCCCAGTTTTGATGGCAAAGCTGGGGTTGTGACATCGCCAAGCCCAAAAAGGAATTGCAGCTTCATTTACCAACCTAGATACTGCCCCATGACAAAGAAAAATTGGATTGAAGGGTGAGCTCAGGAGCGAATTTGAGGCCCACCTTGACTTTTAAAACAGGAATTCGAACTTCAACTTCCAGAATGGAAGGTTCGTCTTAATGAGAACATTCTTCCAGAAAATTTTCATGAGGGGCGAAATGAAGTGTAACTCCTTTGCAAAAGACGATTTTAAAACAATGTCACAAATATTGAACTAACTGGTCTCTGGTTGAATCATTTGCACATATAAAAGAGAGTGGGTAGTGTGGCAATATGTAGGCTATATTTCTTCCGTTTTCATCCACTTACCTAGGTGAAAGGGTTTTTCTACACTCGTGATCGTGGATGTAAAGACAAAATCTTGGAACAAACTTGACGGTGAAGCCGATCTGAGATGTGCAATATCTGCTACAAAGCCTAGAACTAACATTTGATTTCCAAAAAGCAGCTACACCTTTCTCTTTGATGAAAGTTAAGTGCAAATAAATTGTTGTTGTGTACAATATTTGTTGCTTTTGTAATGGGGTGGGCGCGAATTTAGTTGGCATCGTCAAAGGGGGGCACATCTCAAAAATTTTAAGAAACCCCTGTCCTAGAATGAGCAAACAATGAAAGTCAAGTGGTGAGCTTAGCGGGGGCTAAAAACCAACAAGGAAGAACATTTGACGAAACATGCCAGGTCTATATATGGATTATATAAAGAAAGCAGAAAAAATAGGAAAGTAATCATGAGAGCAGTGGTGACAAGCAGAAAAAGCAAGACACATAATCGACAATGAAAAACAAGACCCATTTCTGTTTGTGAGTGTTTGATTGTTATCTTCACGATGCTTTGTTAATCCTTATATCCTTCCATGCGTATTTAATTTTAAATTCTTGCATGCAAATTTTAGGGGTGAAAAGGGCGGCAATTTTATGGTCAGCCCCAGGCAGCACTTAGCCTTGCTATGCCACTGCATGTATGTGCTATAATGCAATGTATATATAACAAAAACCAAAAATTAAGTGAAAGCTTTCACAGCTACAATTTCAAATGGACACAGAACAATTTGCACAATTACTTGAAACAATTGACAATTGTCAACCTGACAAAGAGGTTATGGACATCAGAATGTGATGTTGTACTGAAGGTGTCAAGGAAAATGTTGGCAACATGATACTTTTACCACTTTCAAAACCAGCTATTTGTTTTTAAATACATATTTCAGATAACACTGGATACTAGTCTATTTAAAAAAACATTGAAACAACCAACCAGCAACTAAGTGTGTAACACTTATTGAGTTAAAACTTTTTTTGTTAGTTCTAGCGCACTGCTTTATCATTTCGAGCTTGGTAATTGACGGGCGTGGTTAGTGTGCTGGACAGGAGTTTCTTTTGTAACGTTAGAGAGACCCAGTGACCCATTCACTGTGCTGCTTGCCGTTAGCCGCTTTGGCTTGGAGTTAGTTGGCTTTTGGCTCTGGTGTTAGTAGCTTTATGGAATTGTTACTATAGTCTGCGCACTTTCTCTGATCTTGTTTTAGGGTCATTCTATGTCAAATGAACCAAAAAAATTGGAAAAGTCAACCCACCATCTCAGATTTTTCTCAAATTTCATAAGCAGATAGAACCTAAAGGTTCTAAATTTTTTGGAAATTGGTTAAGGTTTTGCGAAGTTATGGACCACACAAAATGACTACTTTTTGTGGTCAATGCAGCTTAACGACTAGCAAGAAAACCACCAACTAACTTTAAAAGTAAATCATTCTCACTGTAATCATTTAATTGTTGTAAAAACTTAACAGAAGGTTGTCTCAAGTATCTTATCTTCACTTGTGAAAAAAATTTTCAAAAAATCCATGCACTTACCCCAATTTTGGGGTAACAAAAATGGGTAGTCATCAAAATCACTCATGTGTGACATGGTGGGTTGACTGGCTGGGACAGTTGACAGAGAATGACCCTATATGGTCTTTTTCGTCATTTCACTTGTAAGCTTTTGCTTACAAATTTGCTGGACTGAAGTTGCGTTGCTGATGTGAAATCAATTTCCTAGCAAAGCAAATTGCGACCAGATTTGGCTGCGTCACCCTTGTGTTGTCTTGATGCTGAATTGTCATACAGAAGTGTCACATGAGAAAAAAATGCAGACTTGTAAAAAGGAACACATATTTGAAACAAGCAGATAAAAATGATGGATGAAGATGTACATCATTGAATAAAAGCATGTGAACAGTGTATAATCAATGTAGGCCTGTAGCCAAGTTTTAAGGTTTGTTGAGGCAAAATTCATTTTAAAGGGGCAAGATTTTTGTTTTTATTGTATGTTTAAAACAGATTTTCTTGGATGCAACCCAATTTTGAGGGGCACTGCCTCTCAATTCCTCCACCATGGCTATGGGACTATTTAAAAGATTTTCTTGGACGCAACCAAATTTTGGGGGCACTGCCCCTGAATGCCCCGTCTGTAGCTATGGGACTGAATCAACGCATCAAATGTCTAAACAAAATACATACATTGTTACTTACGAACACCTAGGTTTTGGGATAAAATGCAAAATTCTAATGGCAGTGCCAGTGATTTAATACTACGCTATGCGTACTTGAGGCATGAAACAAAATACTTTTCACTGCAGATGAACACTAGAGGAAACTACCTCAGATCTTGTTTGCTGCACCGTAAGTGCTTTTAACACCTTGAGAACCAGTATATGATATATTCGTACTGGAAATCGGCCTAAAACCAAAAGTTTTTGGTTGCCTTGCCAACCCTATAGCTCCTCTGCTGATTGTGCAAGAGCTGTTCAATCCCTCAAAAGATTCGGCAAATCTTCTAGTCTGTAATGAAAAAATATTTTTGGTTGGGGGTGCAGATTTTTTGTGAGTGACGTCATAAGTGAAGTAGTTTTTGGGCCATTTTGGCTCATGTCACCTGTCCTAGTACTAGGGCCCAACTGCTAGACCAAAGTGTTTCGCTGAAGTCTTAATTGGAAACTAGGCTTGAGTCCGAGTCTTTTCAGCCTTTGATCAACTTTCTAGTGTTTCTGGTTCAAAAGTTATGATCTAAAACAAACAAATTAATTAATTATCCAATTAACTAATTAATCAAATATTTTGTTTGCTTTAGATGATAACTTTTGAACCTGAAACCCCAACAGGTCATTCAAAGTATCGAAAGATTCGTATTGTAGCCTAGTAGTAGTTTCCAATAAAATCGTCTCTAAATATCACTATCATCCTTCAGTTAAGCATGAAATAGTCTATCACAACATCCATTTTACTTGTTCACATGATAAATCAACATTTTATGGACATTAACAGACATCAACGTAACACAGATGCTGCTTGTGGGCAAGCAATGGGTGAAGAGTTTAGGTATGTACAGATGAGCAGGTGAACAAGCACATGGTGAAGAAAGTGAACAACAATAAAGGTTATGAGGCAGAGAGCAATGCATTTTAACACATTCAATTACAAAAACAAGTAGCCTAGTAAGGGCAGAACACGATGTTTATACATATAAATCGTGAAGAAGTAACATAATTACCAGTCCAATGGACCAGGCATAATGATAATAATGGAGTGAGTGAGTACCATGGATGAATTTATGTCCCACCAGACACAACACATGGTCTCACCAAAATGATGTTGAAGAGACAAGGGCATAAACAGATTACAATAAGTTTAGCAGCAAACATTAATCCAATAAGTGTTGGGTACATGAAAAACAAAATATGTTTAGTAAATGAGAAGGTATTTAGTTCTAGAAAAGATAAGATATCACTTATAGTCATAATGTCATGATTTATTATGACATTTAATATGTACCTATTGGCTTGCACAAAAACAACTGGCGTCATGTCATTGACACCATACGATACTTCAACTTCAGCATACTCAAAACTCATGCTTGATTGTGACTGTCTACTGTCTAGTGTCTGTACTGTTGTATAGCTTAGAAAAAAAAACTAGGCTGCCTAAGTTACTGCACCTGTGTTCACAAGAGTAGTATGGTACCATGCTTATCTTTGCTATTTATTGACTGCGTATGAACCACAACGCTAGAATGACAAAGGCACTACACCAAATATGCTACTATGCCCAGAACCTGAGCAGCACGCCCGTAAAAATTAATAACCCGCCGCAGGCCGAAGCTAGTTTGCTTTAACAAATACGCTGGATTCGAAAATGGCGAGCATGTTCAAGGTTCGGTTTAACATGTCTGTTCTTTGATATAAAATTGTTGTAAAAACACTGTTAATGTTTTACTCGTATTACTAGGTTACACACAATTTGCGGAACTTGAAATAAGCTTCCTTCGTGCCTTTCGTGACGAATGCAACCATAACCGGACTCAGCAGCCATTTTGTTGTGAAAGGTGAAACTGAGGGCATGCACCAGAGGCCATTTTGTTGCGCACCGAAGAACACGAAACTTTCCTCTCGGCTGCAGGCAAGACACAGGTTCGCTAGGTCACCAGTGCGGATAAGCAGCGTGACTATAAAGCTATGTCATTTCGTGTATTTTATTTTGATTTCCTCAACATTTCACTTCGACACTCCAAATGGCTTGACTGCAACGGTAGGTAGCCTTTGCCATTACTTTTTTCACAATATAGACATCACTGCACTTTTCTGCGGGGTTTTGCCGTGCTACCTGAGGCCATATTGTTGAAATTCATCTGAGACCCTACTCAAAGATCTGATAAAAACTTCCGTATGTTTTAATAATCCATATTTGATGATAGCTGTATTTTAAATTGATACAATGTGACTGCAACGCCGAATATTCATTGTACCAAGTACTGTATCTTTGCTTTGGTTTTCTCTAAATAATAGCTGAAGACGACCATTTTCTTTGAAGCCATTTGTGATGAAGGGACAAAACTACCGTAATAACCACTCTTGTTCTAATTTCGGATATGAAGACGTCATCGTGAAACGATTAGTTTGTTGCAAACAAATGTACAAAATGACAAGCTGTTGTGTCAAGCATGTGCTACTAAAATACATACCACTCAAATTACCATTAAATAGACAGTAGCAGCAACACATACTCGCTTTAATGTGTGACAACATAATTATCACCACCTTTCGTCCTTGAGTAACTGTGTTAATCTGCCACTACTGTCTTATCCGCATGACACGTTGAAATAAAGCAACTTATGTTTTGTTACTGTTTAGATGAATTTGAATCTCGTCTGCGAAACGCCATGTGTTCGAGCAAAATGGCGGACACTGTCACTTCCGCTTGCGTGTAATCAAGGGCAGCTATGTCCAACCCACGGTCCGCATGCGGCCCAGTCGAGGGTTTTGTGCGGCCCAGTTTACTTTTCGCTGTAGTAAAAGTATCCTGCATACTGACAACCATTCCTTGTTTTGATAATTTTGAATTTGACATTTTTGATGGTGGTTCTCAGTGCCACTTTATCACATCTGTTACCATTGCTATTAGGATTTGAACACTTTCAGTATATCAGTTTAAGTAAAATTTAGTTTGCTAAAATCAAAGTGAGCCATTCAATGTGCGGCCCTCAGAAATATGTCATTCAACGTGCGGCCCTGGTGAAGATAGTTCCATACTTTTTGACTCAGTAAGCCATTTGGGTTGGACATAGCTGTATTAGGGTTTATCTCTGTATATGCGTAACTTAACGAATCGGGGTGATTTTCGGANATAAGTTTAAGACAACATTCCAAGCTTTCAATGGCTTTTTCGTGTCCAAGTTCTAATTGTTTTACTGAAACGGTCGATTCTAAGCAAGACAAACGTTGCAACGAACTGAACGGTAACATATTTGGCAACTTTGTGCACAGCCGCAGTTGAAATTAGCTGCTCGCGTAATGCCCTCACGTGATGGCTTCCTAATCCTCCGACGCGCATAGGGCATCGCAGCAGTCTGACGCGTCATTGGTAGTCATGCTTCATATCCAGGGCTACCATCTATCTAGAACCAAAAATAAGGACCGCTGAGGAAAGTTTGAGTTTATTACCAAACATAAAACAATTGTTTCTGTTTGCACGACTAACGTCAAATCATATATCTGCCTATTTATCTCCAGGAATCATTTGCTTTCGCAATGTCTTATTCTCGGTTTCCTTCTTCCAATCGTCTCAGAAAACGTTTTTTCTCCTGCTTATTTCTTGAATTAATTAGCAAATGCTAAACCTTCGCTACAAAATCAGCTTTCATAAGAATCCTAACCAGAGAAGACAGCTTACAGTGCTCACAATCAGTGCTGGATTTACCTATAGGCTATATAGGCTTAAGCCTAGGGCCTCAAGATCCAAGGGTGCCTCCAACAAACTGTGGTACGCATTGAGTCAATGGTCGGTATATGATCATTTAGATTAAACTTCCTCAAAAATTTATGTCTTAAATTTAGTTTTATTCAAATTTTGTGGTGATCACGCCAGAGTATTCCAACGAGTTCCCATGAACGTCAACATGACGGTTGGTCAAGCCGCATGCCAACTATTGTGTCGATATGCTCAAGCACGCTGGCTGCGTCCTGCGTTTGCTGAATCGTCGATTGTTATGTGTGAATCCATCAAAAGAACTTGTGGTTGTTCATGTTTGATATGCTCCTGATCAGTGGCATAATTAACTGACGGGTGGCAGGGGTGCGAATATTCCCCCTTGTCAAGCTAAATGTAAAAAACGGGCTTCTACCTAACTTGCATTTTGGTATTTACTGTTCTTTTGATTTCGGTAGATAGTCGTTCTTTTGCGTTTTTTCGGAGTGTTTTCCGGTATATTCAGGTTTTTGTATAGCCGTTCAATACCAGATTTGCTATTGTTTCGCAACTATTTTCTGAGTGTTAGCCAGTGGGCTCCCTTCAGCTAAGTTTCCTCCTGGTTCAAATCTCTAGTTAGGTCACTGCACCTGATCAAAGCAAGGTTGTACTACAGATAAGAGCTATGTGTAGGGCTACCAGCAGTATTCTACAATAAAAGCATAGTTGTTTCTTGGGTGACTGAGCAATACAGTAGTTTTGTCAGCGTTTGTATTGCGTAAAGCTCGTTTGGTATTTTTAGATGTGATTTTGTCCATTTGAATTTTCTTCAGTAAAGTCATTCAGAAATCTGATTGCTGTTGAGTACTTGCGCAAGTTTGTACTGCTCCCATGCAAAGCAAATCAGGGAAGATCTTGATGAGCTTAAATAGCAAGCAAAAGCCACTTTGCCAACAGGCAACCGCAGAACTCTTCCCCAACGAGACAGGGAAACAGCAAAAAAATGACAAAAGCGAGTTTGGGTCTGATGCCTTAGGTTAGTGGTTCTTAGTTTATCCAACCACGTGATGCCGTATTTCTTAACTTGATAGTCACTAGCTTTTCAGAAGAAAGATCCTTTTCAAGATTCAAAAGAATTAAAAATGAATTAAAGGATCGCAATGTTCCAGGAGAGGTTGTCCACACTAAGCATTCGGTACATTAAAAGTGACAAACTTAGGCAAACAAACTGTAATGGATTCTTAGATAATTTTGTTATGAAGAAGGCAGGACAAAACCTTTTTAACTATTTACTGTGTTATGTTCAGCTTTACTTGATTCAATGATTGTAGCTTTTTATTTCTTTATGCGTATTTCAATAATGAAAGCATAAGCGAAATTTAAACCAGTCCAGTCGCCACGGTGGGCGTTGGTGAGCTCAGCCCTTCCAAATTTAAATGTGAAACACTACAAATCACTAAAGATTTTGTCAAATTTTCAGAATGTCAAGTCCCCTTGCGCAAATTTAAACCTCATATTCAAGACTTTATGGCGACGGTTCTGTTTTTTAAACTTCACATCCTGTGACGCGACAGTTTTAGTTGCGGTCGATTCTTACCAGTCTGAAAAAGTAAGAAACACGCGAATCTTTTAGTCTTTTTGCCGCCGCACATATTATATGGGTGCAGTTGCAGCCATTTGGGTGCGTTTTACGTGACGTGTTTTGCTAGCGTGTGTGAGATTTTTACAGCCGTGGTAAGCGAGTTGCAACGTGGTCCCCACGTTGTGCTTTAAAGTCTTTATGCCGCCACCCGCTCCAGTAATGATTTATAATTTTTTACTGGCCGTACTTTCAGAGCGTCATTTTCGGATTTTCGCAAATTGATTAACGCTTTCCAGTTTTTCCTCGCAACAATGGGAGGGGGCCTCACAAGTGGATTAGCCTAGGGCCTCGCATCAATTAAATCCGGCCCTGCTCACAATGCCTGATAGTGCGTTACATCTCTGTGCTGCAAGATTCAAAATCTTGATTACAAAATGTTTACGATGAGATAGGAATGGTCTGTATGTCTATTAGAGTCCTGCGCGGGGCGGGTCAACCCGCCTAAGTTGCAGGTACCCGCATTTGCGGGACGGGTGCGTGAACCCGCACTGCTATGCATGCGGGCGCGGGGCGGTTGCGGGTTGAACTGGCTGCAGGCAGGGACGGATTTAGGGAGGGCGGGGCCTTAGGCCATCTTAGTTTTTGGGGCCCCACAGAAGTGTGACCTATTTGGCCGTTTGTCTGAAAAGCGTGAAAGTATGCCCCTCTTATGAGTAGCGTCCCCTCAAAATTATATCTTTTTTGTGCCGACTTGGGTTCTACCGTTAGATCAGCTATGCCCAACCCGCGGACCAGTCGAAGGTTTTGTGCGGCCCAGTTTAGATTTTTGCTGTAGAAAAAGTATCCTATATACTGACAACCTGTCCGGGTCCTCATTTTGATAATCTTGAATTCGACATTTTGATGCAGGTGGTCCTCAGTGCTACTTTATCACATCTGTTACCATTGCAGTTGAGGATTCGAACGCCTTCAGCACACTGCTTAAAACAAATATAGTTTGCTAAGATCAAAGTAACCCATTCAATGTGCGCCCCTCATTAATATATTATTCAACGTGCGGCCCTGGTTAAGATAGTGACATAATTTTTGGTTCAGTAAGTGATTTTGGTTGGACATAACTGCGTTAGATCTTCAACAGAAAAGGCTTTCCTACATTCTTCTAAAAAACAAATTGCATTGCAATCTTTTGATGGAATTTATAGCTCTTTCGTGTAGTTCAGAAGTTCTCTTCGCTAAATTTCTTGATTTCAACCATTTTTGTTAGATTTGTTTTTCGGATATATACATTTTCATGCGGGACCGTGTTGCCGCCCTCGAAAATATCATCTAGCTGTCGATCTGATTATCTGTACGTAAACTCCTTTTTTATAGTGCTGTAATAATAGCCACGTATTTTATGAACCAAACAAGCACAATCCATTCAGTGGACACAGGGCTTATTTATGCCGTTTTGAAGTTGTCGTTTTCCAAGCAATACAAAATATAGTGTTTTAATCCTCTATCCATGCCAAAGGCCGATGGAAAACAGCATGAAGACAAGTTCTGCGCAGAAGCACAAGCAAAGTATTGCCGCAACACCTCAGTTAACCATTTGAAGTAAGCCCAATGTAGACACGTTTTTCCAAGCAAAGCTCACGAGAAGCCGTTCTAGCTGATTTAACTAACATATTGAGTTTCAACAAGCAATCTCTGTTTGCGGGAAATCTTGTGAAAACAATGAAACGTAGGATCCAATACTGACAAGATTGGTTTTCATCGGAGTTTTGCAGTGTCTTGCGTTGTTGCGAGCTTTTTGTCAGTGGAAAATTGAACATCAATTAAGTAGGTTTTTTTTCTTTTTCATTATTTTTCTGTTACCGCTTTCATACAGCCGGCCTGCATCTCTCTCACTCCAAGATCCACAGTATTGTCGTGTTGTTACTATACTGATAAGAGTCTAGAGTAGACATTTGCATTTTCGCTCGTTATACCTCTGCGCAGTTCCGCAGATTTTTAGTTAATATTGCGTCGTTATAGGAAAGAGTTACGCGGGGCCCCCAAAATCGCGGGACGCTAGGCCATGGCCTATGCCTAAATCCGTCGCTGCCGCGCAGGACTCTAATGTGTATCAGATATTGCTTATGTGAAACTGTTATGCTAAAGAAAATAAGAAAAAAAGGACGCAAGTCACAAACACGGACATTCCTTAGAAATAAGGACGGTGATATTTTCTAAGACGTAGTACTTCACAATAAGGACCATCGTAGAAATAAGAAAGGGTATAGTATCCTTGTTCATATCCAACACACTTCGCCAATCCAATGGTTTGCAATGCGTATAGCGGTTGCGAAGTAGTGAAAAGTGGTGAATGACCTTTGTGCAAGTTTGATCTGATTTTAGCCATCCTCAGTGTATCGACCAGTGTTGCTGCCCGCCACTTGCCTTTTTTCAGTGAGTGGCTGTTGCCTTCCGACTGTTTGCGTTTTCTGTAAGTTCCCCTGTGCAATATTGTTTCACTTCCCTTTTTAGCTGTCCAGCCATGAAAATAGCGGAGACACTGAGAAAATTCTTAGCAACCGTTTTTCTCGCAATGCTTATGGCCCAGGGCCGTGGGAACCGCCCCCCGCACCCCCCGGCCGGGGGGGGCCCCAGCCATGTCTAGGGGCCCCGCCTCAGTTGCAATACTTTTACTGTTTTACT
>JGI24158J21664_10012548_pt1 | contig 11230 bp, 5 predicted proteins | sample Ectturendosymbi3_FD_21664 | JGI IMG/M metagenome (IMG submission 21664)
AGCAATGTCCAAATGCAGATTCGAATTTCTCATCGCTTGCATGAGGTTTGACAACCCTGACACGTATGCTGAAAGACAACAGCAAGACAAGTTTGCCCATGTGAGGGAGTTGTGGGACTCCTTTATTGCCAACTGTAGCCGACTCTATGAGCCACATGACAACCTGACAGTAGATGAGCAACTGTTGGGATTTAGAGGGAATTGCCCCTTCCGCATGTACATTCCAAACAAGCCAGCGAAATATGGCATAAAGCTGGTGTTAATTTGCGACAGCGACACGAAGTACATGCTGGGCGGCATTCCATACTTGGGCAAGCAAGATACAACCTCACGGAGTGGTGTCAACCTTGGGCACTACTATACAGTTGAGCTGACCAGGCCGTACCACGGAAGTAACAGAAACGTCACAACAGATAACTGGTTCACATCCGTTCCGCTCATTTCAGATCTGTTGACAAACTATGGAATGACTCTGGTTGGAACTGTTCGAGGCAACAAGAGAGAAATACCGCTCGAAATGAAGGCCAAGGAGACAAGGCAGCATGGTTCAAGTGCCTTTCTCCACACAAAAGAAATGACAATGGTTTCGTATGTGGCAAAAACTTCGAAAACAAAAAAGAAAGTTGCGTTTCTGCTGTCGTCGCAACACACCCAGCCTACCGTTGCAGCAAGTGGAAAGCCAGAGATCATGGAGTTCTACAATGCCACCAAGGGAGGGGTCGACACCTTCGACCAAATGTGTGCCGTGAGCTCATGCTCAAGGAAAACACGACGTTGGCCCCTCTGTGTGATGTATGGTATGTTGAATGGAGCATGCATCAATTCGTACATTATTTCCTGTGAGAATCGGGAAGAAAGGCGCTTGGCAAAAATCAGCAGACGTGAGTACATACTAGAGCTGGGGAAGTCGCTCATAACTCCATGGGCACAGCGACGGCTGTCAGCGCCCACCCTTTCCCGCAAACTGCACAGCTTGATTACCAGTGTCTGTCAAGTGCCATCACTGGGCAGCGTTGCAAGCGCACCGGTGACGTCGTTTGCTGACAGAAAGTCAAACTCGTCACGCTCGGTGCGCTGCTGTGAATGCCCTCCAAGGTCGGACAGAAAGACCCGGCACAGCTGCAGCAAATGTGACAAGCCCAAGTGCCTGAGTCACCTTTACCCCATGTGTGGTGAGTGTGTGTGAAAGGTGTGTTGTGCTGCTGAAAACGTCTTCGTGTGACTTTCTTTGTTCGAATAAATGTCTACCAACTTTGGTTATATTTGTGAAAAAAAAGTAAATAAGAAAATATTACAAAAAATTTTGGATTTTTGCATGTCTCCCATAAAACGCCTGTTTGCTGTAAAGAGCTGAAACTCACTCAGCGCATGCGTTTTGTGAGCAGCATAGAACAGGAAGTTTTTCACGCCCAAAAAAATTTTTTATGAGTAATTCAGTTCAGACATATATGAAATCTTCGCCATTTTGGTCTACTTACTTTTCATCACAAATCGTATGATACTAGAGTACTGTACAAAGTAACTTTGTTAGTGCTAAAACTGCTCAGTGAGACTTATATTTTCAGTGTAGTTTTTGCGATAAACTGCAGTTGAAGGAAAGTATATTTTTTGTATTTTTGAAAACTGGGTCTGGCACACCCGACGTTATGGGTAGTGTTACAAAAATTGGACGATAGTAATCCAGGGCGTAAATTGCAAGCAAAAACTTAACAGATGAAATGATGAAAATCAATGCAAGATTTCTGAAAATTTGAAGTACACGCCAAGGCACAAAGATCAGAGAACACAAGCGGATCAAATGTACCAAAGACGATAGTAGCATCAGTTTTTTTTAAGGAAAATGTTAGGTACCCTGTTTGGACCTGTAGGGCCCCGATTTCTGTGATTCTGGAGACCCGAATCGGGTCCCTAAAACGTCTTAAAAAAACCCTGGTAGTATGTTTGAAAAAAGAGCAATGTAGATACCGATACACACATTTCTACCGTTTTCTAGCACTTCAATTAGCGAAGACGATGAAAATAATCTAACTTCTGGAACAAGTTTTTAGGTATGAATTGAAGAACTCGATGTGTTTGCTCACTATTTTTTAGATAATGAAGCATTCACGAGTATCATTGTTGATCCTGCGTTTTTTTGACAAAGCTCGAAAAATGAAAGTTTGCATCATGACTAAAAATAGCATATCATTATTGCCACGCAAAGCGTCTACACTGACAAAAAAAATATTATGGTTACTATCTGCGACGGCCATTTGCAAATAAGCTGTTTTGGCGCTAGTGCTTATCTGCTTCATTTCTCTTACGCACTTGTCATTGACTCTATAACTCTGTGTTTTCCTTGTTGCTCTGCTCTTTTTCAAGACAGCAGCAGGTGCAATAGCGTACGCAAGGGGGGAGGCGGTTTGGGGTTATAACCCCCTTGAGCTTACATTTTACAAAAACTTTATTACTTTCGCAAAGGAGATTAATTGTTTTCGCATACTTTTTGCTTATTAATTTGTCGACTTAATGCACATACCACGGAATAAATTCGCGTGCAAATTTCAAGGAACATTGTAAATGGGCGAAAAAAGTTATAATTAAATTTTGGCGGGAAACTGGGTTATCGTCTGCGTCCGGAAACCATCTCACCACTTTTTGCAGACCTTTTCGTGTTCCGCGATATGTCACCGTACCCAAAACAATTGCCTTTATATTGTCTGCGAAGGCTGATCTGCGCAATCGCCGACTACATTACTAATTTCTGTAGCATAATAGACTGTTGCACGAGCTCAAAAACAGCAATTTTTAACATAGAAGCATTCAGGCATTTGATAATGCCTCAGCAGGGGAAAAGGAAAACAAAGTTTGTAGAACTTCTATGCATTACAAAAAATTGAAAGTTTTCTTGNGTGCTTTATGCGCATTCTCAATTCTTGTGCAGTGAAGCTAGATTCGATCTTGCAAACCGGGATGTACGCCAGCCNTACACTTTCTATGCTCGACTGCTCGTATTCGACAAGACATTAGTGTACCCTGATTTTGCAGTTGTAAATTGCTCTGACGCATTGATAGTGTGTTTTACTCCCCTGCTCTAACGCTCAGCCTGACATTTTTGTAGTTATGAACTGCTGTGTCGTAGCATTGATTGTATTTTCCTTCGATATCGTAGCTTGGAGCGCTGATAGTTTGTATTCAGTGCAATGACACATAAAATATGGGGAGTGTGTGTAGAAGAATATGCCTATTATTTCAACAAACTTCGCCAAAACGTTGGTTTGGAAACATTGATATGACGTCAAATTGTGAAGTCGCAAACAGCGCACACCAAAGACAAATGACCACCATATGCCTCTGAATGAAACCTCCCCATGAAAATTACCTGCGTACGCCACTGAGCAGGTGTGCTGGAAATGGCTGAAAAGGTTCTAGTCAGTTTTCCCACGATGGTCATCTGCACGTTCTTGATAAATGCAGCAAAATTGATCCACATTTACTATTTTTTTTACGAAATATAAAATATAGAAGAAATTATTATTATTTTATCAGAAGCTCTCGCGACCTTAGAAAAAAGGTAAGGGGACGCGACCCCAGGTTGAAAACCACTGAACTATATTTACGCTGGAACAGGTAAAAAGAAGCGTGTATAGGAGCAGTTTGATCAAGCCAGTGGTTCCCAAGTGAGGTGCCATTTACTACAAATGTACAGCAAACCTCGGTTAATCCGGATCTTCGCCAAAACCGGATAAAAGTGGTGGTACGAATGATTTCTGACGTTTTTTTTGTAAAAATCTACGATTTTTCCGGCACTATCGAAAAATGTGGTTGATATTGGAGTATGCAGCTATTTTTTTTTTCGCCTTGGAGTATGCAGCTATTTTCGCCAAGTATTGCAACAGTTTCACCTGAAGCGATTTAAGTTATAAAAGCTTCACTTTCACATCGACATCACGTACAAAGTAGCGAGCAACAACGAACAATTTTACCCTCTTTTCCAGTGACGTCGGAACAGCGGCAGGGCCGGGGGCAGTGAAAGAGTTGAGGGCAATGACAACTTCAAAAAACAAAAAAATCGATACCAATAATGCTCGTATCTGTTAAGCAACACTGCTGACCTCAAATATAAGGACAGATAAATTATAGAACACTACCCTGAAGTTTCTGGGTGCGCGAATAGCTACAATTAATATATTTCAAGTCGATATGACACTTCTGTNAAAACCCTCTTGTTCCCCCTATGAAAAGGACAGAGGACAGTGTCGGCATTCTCTGGCGTCCCTGCTCTTTTCTGCTCTAGGCATCAATAGTAAGGGAAACAAAATTCTAGTTCAACAGCAACCATCGGGACAATGCAATTAAAAGACTGTCTGCAAATAGCAGCATGATAGCCACACTAAAGTAGCTTCTTTCGCTGCCAAGAGTAGAGACTTATCAGAATGAGCAGCTTTGAAGAAGTGTATCACACGAAATTACGACATTGCTGCCTCAACAAAAGATTTGTGTTTTTTGGTTTCCAAGTGGTTGTCAATATCTGAGCGTTCGCCATGGCTAATCGCAAAAACAGATAATTCTAAATAAGCACAGTAATTTTTAGACAAGGTTCAAATCGAAGCCTAAAGAAGAAACTGTTAGAAAAGCTACATTGGCCCACCAGTATCATCAGAGTGATTCAAAAAAATGAGAATATGATAAATGTTTTTTGCAGAAGGAAATGAGTTACGACAGTAGGCAAATCATTTCTATCCGTTTGTACGTTCGTTAGGAACTTGTTCACTCGCTAGCCGAACACTTTTAAACGCAGGCGAATAAAACTATTATACAAATAAAGTAAATGTTAATTACTTGAAAATTACCAAAAAGCATCGCGGGCCGCACAAAACGCCCTCGTGGGCCACGTGTTTGATACCCTGATCTTACACAACGAAACAAGAAAAAACAAGATCACACATCACGCTTCAGCAAGTCGGTTAAACAGACCAATCACAGCCTGCTGATACTCGTGTAGGTACGGCTGACTGAATGCCTAACCGGGACGTTTTGGTTGACTGGCCGGGACAAAGCCTTTAAACCAGGACTGTCCCGGATAAAACGGGACGTATGGTATGCCTACTTATGGACTAATCGCAGAAATCTGTCAGTCCGAAACGCAAGATTTCTTTGCAGCCAAGTAATGTAAAATTATGAACCTAAGATAGTTCTACTGCCTGGATTTGGCGGTAATTAGTCTGCTGTGGCATTGTAAATGCATCAATAAATTCGTTTTGCTTCCGCGAAGTTCTGCTGTTGGATCGTAAATGTGTTCAATTTAAATAATTTCCACCGATATCTCAGTACTTAGATGACGCCAGGCTAGAAACAAACAACTTCGGTAAATCCGAATCTTCACCTAAGCCGGATAAAATCGTCGGTCAAATTGAATCCGGATTAACCGAGGTTTTCTGTATTTTTAAAAATACACACTGGAAAGGCCATCAAACTTTAAAGCTAATTACTATGAGGGTTCGCCACTGGGTGACGTAAATTTTATTTATCTTCTGTCGGATGCCGCAGGCCTAAGAAGGTTGGAAAACATTGGCTATTTATTCACTCAGTTCAGGTACATTGTTCGCAATCACAGTCTCACACTAACAATGTTTTTTTCAAGCTTGCAGAAGACTTGCTACAGATTCACTCATACTTGTTTTCACACAGAATGAAGCTACGTGGCTTTCCGCCAACAACAGTCACTCTCTCGCTGCATTACCTGCCAAGATGTCTGCATTCAACAGTCACATGCGGCAAAACGCCTACTATCGTAACTTGAGTGAACCTTTGAAGATTTGTTGCAATGATGTTGTCGCGCATTAAAGACCCACAGTAAAACAATCTGTTCGCAACCTGCCTCTGCAAGTAACGCACATGAGCGAACTGCAATCTCACTTCTGCATGACGCCCGAATAGTGCACCGGGGTCTTGTGCAGTGTGAGTGTCATATCGGCAAATACCATCATTACAAGAATTAAATCGTTGAATCGGAATTAAACTCTGACTTCAGGTCTTCTTGGAAATTTTGGTTTTGTCTTGATTTTCCAGGGGACGCAAACACCCATTATGCCCGTCCGTCCCTTTAGCACGCCCATGGTTTGGTTTAAGCGTGATTTCAATTCTACCATTCTACCGCCTACGGTAAGTTCTCATTTACGAATGACCTCTTACATAAATGACCTCACTAAACAAAGCTTCTCTGCGCAGAGGAGTCCGATGGGAGCAACAGGAACTCAGACACTCGTTGGTTGATACCCATCATCCGGGAACGAAATCGAAGCTGCAACAAATACTTCGAACTCACCTCAAACTCCTGAGTTGCTGTGGACCGATGTAACGCGGATGTGCGCGGACGTCGCGTCGATAAAACTGTGTTGCAACATTCCTTATATGTACTTTCGAAAATGAAACAAAGCGATGCGGATAACAAAGCCATTATGCGCTCACAAAGCACGTTCGTCACGCTTCCGAACTGCAATAAGGTTGACAGCGCGACGTCCGAAACGCACAAAATGAAGCTTAGTTTTTTTCAACCCTTAACACTGATTCGAAAAGTACGAACAAGCACAGCAGCAACATAAAGCCTGGAGCAGCGAAATAAACGGAGGACAACAGCGATTGCAAGTTGAAAGCTTCCACACAGACGAGAGGTTTGTTTGTGCTTTGAAGTTAAAGCACACGAGGGTGATGTGACTCCAGACAGCTCAAAAATCTGTTTAGCGCTTGGGGGTGAGTTTGATGCAAGTTTACGTCACCGAAAATATGCATTTAAACTTTTTACGAAGGACTCAAGAATTTGAAGAACATCGTCCGTTGGCGAGGCCCAGCGTAGTGGGGGGTGACAGTTACTCGGCAGGAGTGCCCAGCGTAGTGGGGGGGTGACAGTTACTCGGCAGGAGTGCCCAGCAAGTTGTTTTATTGATTAATTCACAGCAAAGAACGAATTGCTTCCACACAGGTGAATCCGAACTTTAAACATGTTTTAGAATCAACACAACCTTCCAATACACCGGTGGTTCCTGGCGTGGGGGGGAGATGCTGAATTTGTTGCTGATGCATGTTCGCGAAAAAAAACTTTAAAACACACATAAACAAGCGCACGATACGCCACCAGCAGCTTGTGCCTGCTGCAAGGACAAATATGGTATTTGCGACACAAGGTAGGTAGCAGGTTATCTGACCCTCCCACTAAGCACACATCTTAAAAGAGAGTTGACAGCATGCGAGCGGACGGTCACAGTCCTCTTTTCCTCACTCCCACGCAAGCGGCGCGCGTTGGGGGGGCCTTGTTTTGAATCTCGGCAACAGTGAAGTCACGCTTCACCGGGTTGCGTCACGGCAGACCGTTTCTTACGAACTGTTGCTGCTCGGCGGACAAATATTCCGGAAACGTTATGTCAAAGTTCACGATGATGTCACCGCGCCGATGAGGCTGCTTGGGGAGGGGAAGGCCCTCTCCCCGGATTCGCTTCTGGGTTTCGGGCTTGACGACCCCGTGCGAGGGGAGGGGGATCAGCCGGTTACCGTCGATGTTGGGGATCATGGCGGTGAAGCCCGTTAAAGCCTGAAGGAAAGAAGGACGTAGTTAGCTCTGGCGCATGCTAACAATGGGAAAACTAGTTTACCAAACTTCAATGGCACAAGCTGCAACGCGGAAGACTGAATCAGTAAGAACTTAAATCCAGGGCCCCCACGCAATTTTGAATATAAATTTCCGCACTTTTTCAGGACCTCTTCCAGACATTTTCCGGACTTTTTCCTGATCTAACGTTTCTGTATAACCTGTCCAGGTCAAATACAGGCACTAATACATTTAACACGATACAAGTAAAATTTTACCAATCTTCAATAACATATTGTCAAAATGTATGTCAAAAGATCAAGTCTGGAAAATTATTTTCTTTTCCACACTAACAGACCAAAACAATTGTGGTTTCAACTTTCAACCAAACTGAGTTGATTAGAACAAAAATACAATTATAAACAAAATCTTACGAAACTTACGAAGTGACGCGTAAACTAAATGTGGGATCTCCGTGAAAGCACGTAAATTGATAACGGGGCCCATTTTTCATACCCTGCAGAATCTCACAAGACCACCACCGATGGCATATTGCATGCTGTTGGAATTGCGCGTTCGACGACCGCGATCTACACTTTCACGAGGCCTGCTGCAAGTACGATGGTGACTCAATAAGCGACGCTGTTTCGTCACAGGAGGCAGGTTTTTGCCCTACTCAGGAATAACTGAACACTCACGTTTAACACTTAATTTTAAACCCTATAATCAACAAACTCGACATGTAATTCAGTGAACTTTTCGCTTTTCACCTCTTTCAACGTTATCCTTTTCGTAAAAATGACATTGCTTCCGTCTCTTCTAAACAGATTGTGCGGCATGTCTTTAATCGTAAAGATGATGTCAGCGGGAATCGCGTTGGGTCGCTCGTCTCCCTCTTTAGGGAACGTTATTTTTGTTCCTTCCTGTTCGAAAAATAAACTGGATTCGTTTCGTCGAAACAGAAAGAAAAATTATGTGATGCTTGCGGTCAACTGGTGCGGGGGGGCAGCCAGGCCCGTAGCCAGGGGGGGCATTTGGGGTCAGGGCACCCGTGGAGTTTTTTTGGGGTTCCCCAAATTTAGTTGCGCCCAGAAAATTTTCCTTTAAACATATAATAAAAACAAAAACCTCGCCCCTCTAAAAATGTATTTTTCCCCCCCAAACCTTAAAACCCGGCTACGGGCCAGCGACAACAACAACACTTCTCGCGGAGAGCCGATGAACTGTTGAGATCGATCAGGACGTTTTTGCGCAAAGTTAACACAAATATAAATTGAAATTCCCGGTCATCATGCTTACAACGTCTCGGCAATCCACAAATAGATGCCTGCTCGTAGCAGCAAACAGCAGATTGTACAGGTGAGGGAAACAAGATTCACAAATGTTTGTTTGTTTTTAGAAACATGTGTTTGTTTGTGCAAGTTTTTCAGTTTTCAGTGAGCACCACTAAAAAAATGTCACCACTAGTTTTCAGTGAGCACCACTAAAAAAATGTCACCACTAGTTTTCAGTGAGCACCACTAAAAAAATGTCACTACTAGTTTTCAGTGAGCACCACTAAAAAAATGTCACCACTAGTTTTCAGTAAGCACCACTAAAAAAATGTCACCACTAGTTTTCAGTGAGCAACACTAAAAAAATGTCACCACTAGTTTTCAGTGAGCACCACTAAAAAAATGTCACCACTAGTTTTCAGTGAGCATCACTAAAAAAATGTCACCACCATTCCCAATGTAAAAAATTCCGTCGAAATTCAGAATATTTTCAAAAACCTTACCAACACATCCAATGTTACAGCAAAAATGAAATTTGTACAACAACAAAAAACTGAGCATTAAACAGGGATTTCAGAAACACTAGACCCCACTTGCTTAATGCTTATATACATAGCTGACTGTTGCGCACAAACCATCCTTAACGTCTCATTTGTGAAATACAGTATTAGTTTCACAAATTGTTTCATTTCAAGACTGAACAGACCTCTACGAGTTTCAACGCTGCTGAAACGAACTTTTAAAAACCCTCAGACGTGGGCGGCCTGTTCATGTGTTCACGTGTTGACTGCATTTGTCGCGAACAAGCAAAACAAAACAATTGTCTCTTCGACGTGCAATGTTTTAGTGTGCTTGTTACTGACGAATGGGTACATGCGATTGCAGACGATAGTAAACTACTCACTAAAGATGGCTTCCGGGTCTTTGAAGATTTTGATTGGTAACCACCGACTATGCAAAGCTTTCACATCGACAACTTGGTGCTAACTTCCTTTTTGGCGAAAAAGCATTGTTACGTAAGCATCATTCGCTCAGCTTCGTTTATGTACGTGTAACAACTAACATCATATTATAGGTGATGTAACTTCAGAAGGTGGCGGCAGATTGAATTTCATTGAATAAGATTAGCGCAAGCTTTGCCAAGCATACGTTGAAGTATTTGTATAATCGTATATGATTCTTGTCCATTAAACAATTTGAAAAATCAAACTAAAACCAATTCATACAAATATGTCACAAGTGACTGTACTGGATTTTCAAATATGATTTACGAAACGAAGAAATTTAAAACATAGAAAACCAATGTTTTCAACGCTGGACGAAAGTTTTTACTCATAAAAAATTGTCTGTTACTGAATGCTAATACCGCATTTATTCGATTGTAAGCCGCGGCTTACAGTTTTTCATCATTTCCTGCGGCTTACATTTTTTTATTTCTTCACTTTATCGTGAGGTATAGATCACGCTCAGTCTTTCCTTGCTACGTTTTGTCGAGCAAATTCTCTTCTCGCGCATTCAATTATCTTCAGCATCACGTGCACATCCGTCACAAGAGGTATTATGATGAACAGAAGGCAGTTGTACATCATTTCATACCAGGATTGCCAGTTAAACACGAAACGTACGAGTATTCAAAAGTATCTCAGAGGCTTAGGTAACCTATGTTCATGTGCGGCTCACAATCAAGTGCGGCTTACATTAATTTTTAACACCATTTCGTGCAGCAGACAATCGAGCAAAATATGGTATGTGAAAATATAATTGGCCAAGACATCAAAATCAGGGAAGTATATTAGAGTATATTACAATCCCAAAAATGCCTACAAAATCACGGAAATACAATCTTTTCAGATACCAGGGAGAACAAAATTTATTTTCTACGATCTTGAATTACTATGCATTGTTTCGGGCAATGACAACCTTCCAGCCTTTTTTAATTTCGATTGTCAAGATTTTGTCTTCATCCATATATGACCCATTTGGATGCAATCGCTTTCTGGTTATTTTCATTCTTTTTGTTACACCATTGTTTATGTCTTCTAGAGAAACCTGTAAATGTACAACAAATATCTTGGTAGCGTCAGCTCGGACTTCGGAGTCACGTCAATGTTTCATTAACAGAACATAAACAGCTGTTTAAGAATTTTTTCTCAAAAAACAAATCAAGGCCATATATGCACGTGCAAACCTGATTTACCAAGAATGTTGTCGTTTCTACTGTCGCAACCTCTCCTGTGATGTTGCGTTGATTGTGTGATTCACCACGAACGGGATGTGCGCGGAGAACAAAAATATGTGTGTGGCGCGAACAAGCAATTACAGAGTGATCATGGCATGTGAACTCTATTGTTGCTTGCTGCCACAGTGCGAAGCTTTGCGCATATGCCACTCG
>JGI24158J21664_10012549_pt1 | contig 11229 bp, 10 predicted proteins | sample Ectturendosymbi3_FD_21664 | JGI IMG/M metagenome (IMG submission 21664)
AAGTGCTACAGGTCCCACTGAGCAACGATTGGTTGCGTCTGTTACAACGTTGATTACTATACACCAGAGTTCGAACATAAGTCTTGCAATTACACAACATCAGGGACGTTGGATCACAGGAACAAGACGACGTATTTTCCCTCCTTCCCTTTGAGGACAAAATTATTTATGCGAGTAACAGCAGCATCGGCACTTTGATGCTTCAGCGATGCGGACTTCAAAACAATTTATTGCAACATTTTAAGCATCAACAATTCACGAATACTGTATCTGCAAGTTTTGATCCCACAAGTGTAGCCTATTATGTAGAAATCAACCATCGTCGTAACTATAAAGCTTTTTATGGCTGAGCACACCATTTTAAAGTCATAATCAAAACTTCAACCGGCTTGGCCAAACAATAAGAAAAGATGTAAAGCAGAGCGGTCTCTACTAAAAGACCAGAATCATCCTTTACTGATAAACTGTACTGTACCATTTTGAAATAAAAAAGGACATAGTTTTTTAATTTCGAAACTATACATTATAAAGCGTCTGTACATAGACTTTCTCAATTGTTTCGAATTCAGTGGAAAAAGCTTTAAAAAATTTGCTAAAGGAAAAAGTGGTGCAAAAATTCCTGTTGGGTGGACGTAGCATTGTTGTTACAATTTAAAAAAAGACAAATGATTTGTTGAAAGATTAAGCAACTGGATCCTATTTGAAATACAGACTTAAAACTTTGCTGTGAAAGACGCTAGACACACATTAGGAAGAATAGAAAAGCAGACAAGGAAAACCTAATCATACCCAGACAAACGACAACTGACCAGTAATTGCATTGCAAAAATATATTAGTGATAGATCTAAACAGGGTGATGAATTTTGTTGATCTATTTACATCCATTACGGAAGTTGATAAGTATGTGGATTCTGATTTTGACGTAAGTACAAAAACTAACCATGGCAAATAAGATATTTCCTAATTGCCATAATATATTCAGACTTCAGCAGGATTAAAAGAGCTCTGTTGTAACAAAAAAAAGCTGCACCACTGAATTGGACCGCTATGCTGGTTGCAACCAATTTTTCGACGTTATATTTAGTGCGTTGTGGGCTCATTTTCAGATTAGTAATTTGGAACGATTTTGGGGTTTGTTTTTAGAANACACTTTTATTTCAAATTATAGTTTTTACTAATATATTCTTTTCAANAGAGGTGTACAATGGTATAGGTGTCAANTAAAAATGATCAAAATTAGTATGCCAATTGCCAAGTGTATATATGGTTTGGTCCATCTTTTGACTGACCAAGGTCACAAAAATTTCGGATTAAAACCCCTTTTCCTGCTCTTAGCAACAACTCGTTGTTGCAGAACATATCAGCTGCCCGCACTTCACTTATCCTCATTTAAAACCTTTGTCTTCCACGTTTTTGTCAGTCGCACATACACATTTGCATTTTTTTGTTTAACAACTAATATCATCAGTATTCCCATACATAGCCTAAAATGCCGTCTCGGACTAAACTTTAAAGTATTTAAAAAGCATGTATTAATGACATGCTGTCAAATCTTTAAAACTGAAAGATAAGACTGTCTTGTGCGCTTCGTTCGTTTCCTGCATTTAAAATGCAGTTGTGAAACCCCCGCAAATACTACAATAACATTCTTTATCGGTTGGAGCAAGACTTTTGTTTTCTAGCGTTTTACGAAACAGATATGCGTGGCTCTCATCCCAATAAGTTCACACTAGGAGTGCCCAACCAGTCCACCGCGATCTAATGACAAACTGCGGTCTGACCCCAAGTCGACCACGAGCAGTGATAGATAAATGAAACGTCTTCTACAGCCTCTTCCAATTGATCGTGTGTTTGAGAGAGCGAGAGTTTGCGATATAATGTCTAGGATAGTAGTGTGACAACAAGAAACAATGTCTTGAGGTTAGTTACCGCTTAGTGGAAACGATGTGTGGGTTTGGACTGGTAGATTTCGGAAGGCTGGTTAATTTAAAAGTAGATCGTGGATCATACAAGGTTGGCTATACCCTGCTTTGCAGTGCAATGCAAGAAATGCGTCGGCATTGGCTTTTGCACCAAAGCTTTGCTGTATCCCCATCTGGTCGTAACGTTTACCCTACAAAAGAACCGTCTAACAGTGCTGCCTGTAATAAAATCTGCAACGACGTAAAAACAAACTAATAAGCCTAAAAGACTTGTCTCTCTGTCCCGGAAGTCGAATAACTTCGTTTCTGTGAAAATTCAAATTATTTTGCATTTGTCATTCCTTTAATTTCGTTGGAAGCAGGGGTGTAGCGAAAGGGGCACAATGCGCCGGGCGCCGATTCACAGGGGGTGACGAAAATTCCCAACAATATCGTAACTACTTTCGTCAGTACGGTAAATTTATTCCCAAAAGACCTCAGGTTCAAACATGGGGGCGCCAAACTTTTTTCTTGCCCCGGGCGCCATCTAACCTCGGTACGCCCCTGGCGGGGAGTGTTCATTTAGAATGTACTTCAAACCGTGGGTCGATGCTTTAGACCTTAGAGAAACAGTCAATCATGCAAAGACTAGGGGAGAGTGAACCTTGACTCAACAAAAGTAACGTTTGCACATTTAATGTCCGTCTACATTAGCTGCATGGAAATTCTTTTTTCATTAAATATCATGCTCGCTTTTCTTCTGGGGAGGATCGCGGTGGAGCCAGCCCAAGGAGGACTCGAAATGCCAAATGCATCGAAATACCCCACTACCAACCCTTTTGTGTCCGAAAAGTACGTGCAGTAGACCCCGGTTGATAAATCCACGGATGATAAATCCGCCGCTTATTAAATCCAAATCAAGTTGGGACGACAGAAAACGCCAGTTTATAAATCCAGTATTCATTCCAATTTTTCTCAGGTTTTGTTCGCCGAACTGCTAGAATATTTCATGTAGAGAGTATGTGTTTTGCAAATGAATTGCCTGTTGAGCATTTTCTGAAAACCGTAACGTGCAGTGATTGAACAATGCATACTGTACATGACTGTTTATTTAATTCCAATTTTTGCTGCACCTATAAATCCGCCGCTTATTAGATCCCAAAACGTTTGGCATGGAAGTGGATTTATTAACCGGGGGCTGACTGTATTGCGAAGTTGACTGTTAAAAACCTTTTAGATGATAAATCAGAAAACGCATTGCTTCTAGATGTAGCAGGAATGCAACTGAGTCGAATGGACGTCCAGTTAGCGTTCTTACAGTATATCCTATTTCATACCTTACATCTGTTTATACAAATAATCGTACATTATAAGCAACGCCAGCCCCAAATTCCACTGCTGACTCAAAAATTTATTCTCGAGCGCGGGTTTCCAAAAGTAACTCATGGTATTGTCTAGAAAGAGTTTTCGATTCGCCTGGCGTAAGGTGATTTGGAAAGTACGCATAGCGCATTCCTGGAAGTGGTGTAGCGCCATTACAATGAAGAAAAAGCCAATTCGGAAATACCGTGCCGACAGTCTTCCCGGGTACATCAAAAGCTTTAGGAGACAAATGTACCATGTTCGGTGAGCTGGCGAACCAAAATTACAAGTTACGGCGAGCAAAAACCGGTGCAACAGCGTGCCCGAAGGTGCAGGTCACTAAGCAATCTTAGTTGCAAGAAAAATAAACAATTTTGCGAAGGTATGCGCTCACCCATAAGCTAAAAATAGTTCTTCGAATCAATTCCCAGTACTCGTGGTATCAAGGAATGACTACCACGCTCATTTTATCTAAATACTGTAGAACGGGTGAGATAGAACTCCTCGTTGGCCAAGACACTGCCGANACAAAATAGGTTTAACNGCAATACCTAAACATAGTCATTTCCCAAGTATTGCAGTGAAATTACGCAAGTGACAAGTGTTACTCACTACTGTTAAGTTGCTATCGCTAAATTTAGACAGGTTTTCCAAAAAAACTTCCGGTTTCTTAAATGTTATTTCATCACCTCATACATTAAGGGTAGCTATTTGCAAATTTGTTTTGTTTCAGCTATTTTAATTTTCACAAATTTTCACACACCTCACGTTCAACGAACTTACATTGCAACCTGCAAAATCTCTTACACTCTTTTAAATCTTTTGATATTCGAACAACATGTGAGCAAACTGCCTGCAAGTAGCAGGTTGTTGAAAATTTAAGTGTAGCTTTAAAAAGAACATTATATGTGGAAAGATTTCTTTCGCTAGGTTGTCATTTTATGCTTTCGTTTACTTTGTTTCAAGCAGAAAATCATACTGCCTTAACCAAGCGAAGAAGAAAATACAGAATGGGTAAAGCTAGCCTTACAAACGTTTGGTCATGGTTGTCCATAACACTTGAAAGTTACAAGATCAAGTCCAGTCTTGGATTTACGCAATTGTTTTTCCTTTTTATTTATTGTTTTATAACCGTAATTGCGACAGGCAATCGGGCCCTGAGTAAATTTCACCAATTGAAATGCCACAGTTGTTACTCGTAAGGTCCACACACACCATTAGAACGACTCACGCATGAGATCAATTCAAAAAGAGATAGAGTGGCAGCAAGTTCTTCATTTGATGTTTAACGAAAAATTTGCTTTTCTCCTCTTTTTTTCATAAACGCCTACTGCACGGTTTCGCTTGCGTAGCCAGACTTTCCGTTAAAGAAAATTCCTTTTGAAAATGATTAGGCCTACTTTTTTATTTCCGTTGTGGGGCCAAAGAAAATCTTTAACTTATGAGATGTTGATTGCCTAGAGCTGTTAAGTTTTTTGTGTTGAAGAAAACCTCTTAATCGAATTTTCGACCAAAATAATTTTGATGAAATCCACAGTGATTGTTGATTTGAAACGCTCATAATCGATCAACGAACCACCGTTAAAATATAATGTCCAAGATGCAGACATAATATTTGACGGGAACCTAAATTGCACAAAAAGAATTAGTTTATTTTTTCGTGACAACAAAATTTAGAAGAATACAAGAGCGGCTTCTTCAAATATGAATGAATTTCTTTCAAGTTTGATCGGGAGTGTTTCCTATCCCATGTGTCGTTTGATTAGCAAATCCTGGAACCGATTTTTTCAGAGCAGCATGCGCACCTTTTCTTGTTCGAAAACAAATTGCTTTCACTGAATAACCCTTCTGGATAAGCTCCTTATTAATTAATTGAACACCCTTGAGATTGCTGTCAACGACCTTGAGGGAGCGGATCCAGCTCAGGTGCCCGATTTTGATAGATCGTCGATAAATACACCCATCGATATTTTTATAACCCTGCTGACGACAACGGAAACAAGCAAGCTGATTGTGGTCGAAAGAGCAAACGAAACACTGCAGGGCAGGCGTGTCCTTGAATGCCCAGACGGCAACGTCATCACAGATCAAAATGGTGGAGCAGAAATAACCTAAAGCACTCACTCGTAAGTGAGCAGTTGCGTAATACAGTAGCCCTTGACAAACGTTAGTTTAAAATCGGCTCCGATAATACAATCGTCGGGGTCATCAATATAGACGAGGGTGCTTCCAGGACGGAATTCAATTCATCTCTTCCTGAAACAAGTGGTGTTAGTCACATGGCATGAGGTTCCTGGTCAAACAAGTGCTTATATTTGCAAACAGCTTTCAACGAGCCGCGACTGTTGGATTGCTTTGTAAGGGGCAGGTCTGCTTGCAAAGCTTATGCTTTGAAATTGAAGTGACTAATTTCTGCGAAAAATCAATAATGGTGGTCGCTTAAACAGGCTTATCACTTTGCCGCGTTCGAGGACGCTCATTGAGTGTGTCGCAATGATCATGTCTGTGATAGCGGGAATGACGTTGCTGTTCGTGACGCAATCCTGTTCGCACGTGCTTCAAACTCTTGGCGAAATTCAATGCGCTCGCGCCGTCGCGCCTTCACTTCGCGAAAAAAGGGGGCACGAAAAAATACTTTACCAAGCCAGTCATTTCGTATATATAGGGGCTCCTGGTCCGTGTGAGGCATAACTAACTTAGTCGATAAACCAGCGAAGTTGTGCCGAGGAAAATTCCTCTGTGAATAATTTCTGCTTTTTACTGCACCACTGTTGCAAAAAAGAAAACAGGCAAGCAAAGTCGATTGCACCAGAAAAAGCGCAGCATTTTGAAATCCGTCGAAACATTTTGGGGAGTTACAATGGCGAGCAAAGCCCTCTGCGTGGTTTCAACAACACTCGTGGTTTGTTTTCTGCTGTCTTTCACAGAAGCTGCTTCAATAGCAAGGTGACTACTCTTGCGGTGTTTAGCAACGTACAAGCATGTGATATTTGCAGAAGCATAAGTGTGAAAAGTGTTATTGCTTTCTCGATTTTTATTTAGAATTTGAACATTTACAGCTCTCAGACTACCACGTATCTTCCTTGATTGTTGTTGTCTTCATCTGTAAAGTTTTCAGTCTCTGTGCGCGCTTTTCTAGAGCAATATTTACTAAATCGTTTGGCATTCTGTTGCAGAAACTCAGATTACGCAAAAGCAAAGGCAGCCAGCGGCGCCGATGAAGTCGCCGACGAAAGTGCTCGAGTTTTTCTCAAGCGTCTGCGGCGATCTCCCGAATCCAGCCTCACCAACCGGGATGCCCGAAACAGGGACCGAAGAGCCAAGGCCCAGTTGCTGGACACATTGTTTGGGTAAGGGGACTTTTTCTCAAAATTTTCAGAGAACAAAGTCAAGTTCTTAAAATATTCTTAAATCTCTTCTCTATACGCTTGCAAGCACCATCAATATGTGTTCAAGGGAAACGTTATTAGTGTTGAGACGTTTTACATCACAGTGTGATTGATCTTGCGACAACACAAAGTGTGTAATGCAAAATTATGTTTGAAAACTTTCTTTGTAAAATTTTTTCAAGCTGACTTTACGTTATGATATCAACGCAACACTTCCAAAAATTATGAAAGAGTTCGCCTAATGGTCATTTTATAGATAAAAGGCCTAATTTGAAATGCGACATTGAAAAGATTAAAAACACTGTGGTACAATATTCATTCTTTAACATGTCAGTGTTCGTTCGTGCAAAAATGTCTTCTTCGAATGGCATCAATACTATGAAGGTAATTCATAGCAACCTATTTACAAAATCGCAATTTTCTTTTCAGATCTGAAACACGTCATCACTATTTCAACGCTTGCATTGATCTGTTCGTTGAGAAGCACGGGCATCATCGCATGCTAAGCGCAGTAAAACACTGTATGCTTACCATGCCATAATAGAAACGAGGTGAACAGAGCCACCCTTTCTTCAAATCTTGAAAGTAAAAACTGTGAAGTCTTCGTGCTGCTCGATCTAGTGTGGATTTCTACTTTCCAAGGCGGTGCTTGTTGCCTTTTTGACATATTCCTGTTCTCACTGCCTTTCGTATTTATTTTTTTCTTTATCTGCAAATTTTCTGAATATTTTTTTGTGTGAAAAAACATGCAACATGAAACAAACCCCGATGTCACGACTGTTCTACTCAACTTTGACCGACAAAGATTTTTAGCTACCAGCAATATAAGTCCTGGTGTCCAGTGGTTTCATTCCATTTCAGTTTATGCACCACATCCTGCATCCGCTAAGTATTTACCCACAGAGATAAAATTTGTAGAGTGACATTCTAAATTAACGATGATGTGACCAGAGTTGAATGTTCTTCGTATCGCCAACACCAACCATGTGGAGCAAGTCTGCGCGACTGGTTCAAGCTTGCGTCAAATGGGCACATATTTCTGCAAACGCATAAAAAACAAAGATAGTATCCAATGCTGATTACATGCTCCCCACTTTTGTTGACGTGCTCCCTGAAAACACGCGACAAGTCAGATGGTCGATTGGATACAGGTCTGTGTTTTTTCCAACCAAACTCTACTTGCGTGGCACTGTCCAGAAACAAAGTTACACACGCATCATGTCGCGTTCGCCGTTTTCGTTTTTGTTACGCGCGTTTGTTTCAAGTCGTGGTCTGATGCTTGTCATGCAGAAAACAAAATAAACCTACTCAAAACCACTGAAGGTCATTGCATGGTGCTTTTCTTGCTCATATAAAGTCTGTGTTTGTTGCTGTGTTNTTTAGATTTGGAGTGAAAAGTGGCAGAGCAAGTGCGGTCTAAACCAGGGGTGCACAACCTGCGGCCTTCGATAAAAGTTTATGCGGCCGTGCATATGTANTNTAAAATAAATAGACTTTTATTTATTTAACGACAATTTTGCCACAGNCATTAGCCTGACTACNGCAATCTTTTCGTGTCACGACGAGCTGATATAAACAAAAATACAGAATAAGAATGCGAATCTCACACAAATGATGCACAAGCTTACGCGGATATTGTCAGAATCTTACGCAAGATTTAAGAAACTCATCTACGGCGCAAAACACAGCCACCGAGTTATGTGATGGCTCATCATCAGGCAGGCCACATAAGAATAAACGCAGCAACTCAACGTTATTCAGACAATCAAAGTGCTCAGGTAATTTGTTATCGGCTAAATTAAAAATTTTACAGACCATATTGCAAAGTATCGCTCGTGCGGCATCATGAAATTTACAGTAAAAGAAAAGGTGAAGCGCAGTTTCAATATCACCGCAAACGCAGATGCGATGAGATTTTTTATTGATAATGGACTGTGGGCAAGGCGAAGCATACAAAAACGAGGATTTACTCATTAACTCCCAAAAGGTGGGGGTACTATGTTTTGCAACGTGGTAAAAGGATTTTAAACGATTCATGAAATTAGCGTGGCTTGGAGAAGATTTATTTTTAAGTGAGAGAGAATTCCAAAAGCTACAGGCCTTACGGATAAAAAAGTTGAATACCACAGATTTTTTTAAAGTGGAATCTGAACATCTCGCTCTAGATTGTGGTGCAAAGTGTAGCGAACAAATTCACTGAACGATCTAAAGCGACTTATAAGGAATGGGCAGGGTACCAAATGAAAAAGTATTTTAAAAAGTAGCGGAGCATAGATATTTCTTTACGACGGTATAACGTTTTAAGGTTTAGATCAAGTAGTACATCTGAAGAGGATGTACTTTTTAAACAGCCTAATATGATTTTATCAGAGGAGAGTTGCGCTTTACCTGGCAGATGTTTGTCGCTATCGGAGCCGTTGTCATGAGAATGCTTCCATAATCAAAAATCGGTGATAAGTTTGTTTTGTAGATTGCAAGTAGAGGGTGGTGAGGTGAGGAATTAGAAAATGAGCGAAGACAACTTAAAATACAAATTATGGCGGGCGTGCATTAACAAAAACTCTATGTATACTACGTGAAGATACTTAGTAGAAAGACAGCAAAACAGACGTGTGAAAGCAGGCTAGGCTCAGTGTGTGGAGGCAAAACAGAAACATTGCAAGAAAATAAATACATCTTGAACTCACTAAACATTACGAGTGAGACAAGCAGGTAGACCCGCTAAATGCCCTCCATCGTCTTCGAAAGGTTTTGTTAAGTCTAGGTATTTTCACACGCTGCATGCAGCCATATGATGGGCACTTCAAACTTGAACAGTATTGTAGGGTGCGTGCCATGGAATTTCTGCACGGCCCATAAATTCGGTTGCCTCTGTGGCGAGAGCAAACTTCACTGTTGCCTCAAAGTAAACAGTACTTCGCTGCATCTTCGTGCAGTGAAATTAACAAAGCCAACTTTCTCTTACTTGTGCTATTATTTCTCTTGTGCGATAGTAGGCTATAGCGCAATACACGGTCACATTCCTTTTATGGAAGACTCTTATTTTCAAGATTACTGAATGGCAAAGATTTTTAAATCCTGTAGTCGGTGTCACGTTATGCTGTGAGTGTGCTTTTAAATAAGGCTAGAATTGATGTCCTGTGGACATTGTCAGAGCATCATGAGCGTAACCTAATAAAGCTGTCACTTTGATAGCACAGCTTGAATACATTTATGTTCAGCAGAATCCAGACAAACAGACACATGCAAACTGTCTGACTCATGCAAAGTCACGAGCCCTCCCCTGGGCATAACATTTCCCTAGGCCAGAGGTCTCAAACTCAAATTGCTCTGTGGGCCACATGAGGACTTACAAGGTAACTCACGGGCCGCATAATGACGATGACACAACAGTAGCGGTACCTGAACTTAATTTTACATCTTATTTCCTGCGGAAGGTATCATTAATTATAGGCAAATCATTCCTAGCCGTCTCTACGTTCGTGTTAATCAATTTTAGCCGTCTAAGGAACTTGTTCACTCGCTAACTGAGCACTTTTAAACACCGGTGAATAAACTAACGTAAATGTTATTCATTTCATTCATTTTCAAGCCCACTTTTCCTCTAGGGAGGGTTGCGGGGGCAACATCCATAGGAGAACTTGAATACCTCACGATCAATAGCAATCTCACATAGTTCTGCTTGCTCCACACCAAGACGGGACCAAACAAGGTCGGAGATGCAGTTACTCCACCTAGGCCTTGGACGACGTCTGGGTCGCTTACCCATGGGTTTAGCCAGAAGAGCTTGTCTCACCAGTCTTTCGTTGGGCGTTCTGGATACATGACCCAACTAACTTCAGTTGTGTTCTCTCAATTAGGGGAAGTGGTTCGACATTCAGGCTCTGCGAATTTCACAGCTGCACACTTTGTCGTGAAGTGTCACACCAGGGGCGTAACGAGGGGGGCTCAATGCTCCGGCGCCAAATCACTGGGGGGCGCCGAAATGTCGCAGCAATGTCGTAAGTTTTTTCTTCAATGCAATACATTTACTTTCGAAATACCTTAGGTTCAAATATGGAGGCGCCAAATTTGTTTTTTGCCCCGGGCGCAATCTAGCCTCAGTACGCCCCTTTGTCACACTGTGGACTCTTTGCAAAAATCCCATCTTTGGTGCTTGCACCTGAGTAAATATTCTTTCGGTCATAAGCCAAGATTCATGACCATAGCCATAGGTAAGGATCGGAACAATGACCGATATAAAAACTGACAGCTTTTGCGGTGTTTGAAAGCTCCCGTTTTGTCCACAGACCGATAAAGCTCACGCGGAACTGCGTTAGCTTCACCAATCAGTGTATTCATCTCCTGGCGCTTCGCCTTCCATCAATCGTAAATACCACCCCTATAGGTACATGAACTTCTCCACCTGCTGCAGTGTATTGCTGCTCACTTGCCGCATACACTGCCTTGGGTTTGTAGAGAGATGTTGTACCTCGGTATTTTTAGTGCTGATTTTCATTCCGGCTCGGTTGCACGCAGCAGAAAACCGATCGAGTGCATGCTGAAAACTGTTGAGAAGATGCTAGCAGTACCAAAT
>JGI24158J21664_10012550_pt1 | contig 11228 bp, 9 predicted proteins | sample Ectturendosymbi3_FD_21664 | JGI IMG/M metagenome (IMG submission 21664)
TGCTGAAAACGTCATCGCATAAGCCGCGTCGTTGGAAAACAGCGAAACATTGGTTTTGTTGGATTCCTAGGAAACGTTGAGCCAAAATGGTGTCGGACGTACGGAAAATGATTGTGTTGTGAAATTTCGCAACTAAATTCAAACTTAAGGCGAGTTTGGCCGTTTGGCGGAATCTTTTGCCGCACATTTTTCAGGGAGGGCAGCAGCCCGGCAGCCCGTCTTGACGAGCCGCCCCTGATTATTACTTTGAATTTCATCTGTTACGGGATCTAAAATATCACAAAACATAATACTTATACGACAACGTACTGTATGGTTTGATAAACAGATTTTTCTCAAGTCCGTTCTTTTGTTATCTTTTCGATTATATTCATAATCTACAGTTTGATCAGTCACTCCCCAATTGTATCCGGTTTCTTTCCTTTGGCTATTGCAAAAGCAACGTGATAAGATGCTTCCGATCCTAACGTTTCTTCATAAACGAACCTTGCCATAGGCAGAGTTCCTACAGCACGAAATCGAGAGCAATTTGTCTGCAAAGACATGTGGTTGTCATGTATGTGTATGGGATCGACTGAAACGAGCTTACAAAATGGACGGCTTCATCGAACCATTACCAGTCACTCTGGAGCAAAAGATACACTGAGGTTTTTGAACATCGTCTGTTTTGATGAAGTCGACCCGAAGTCCATGTATGATTCTACATAAGTTATCTTCTTCGACATAATAACTGATAATGTTAAAAGCTGCATTTGTTGTCTCATGAATACCTCATTCACTAAAAAGACCTCCACTGTGCTGGCTGTCCACTGTGCAGTCTACTGCATGGCATGCGGTGAAAAGAAAGAGTTCGAAAAATAGCCAATTCGGGTCCCTAGAATTGAAAATCGGGGCCCCAGAATCAGCGTAAATAGTCATTGGGTCCCTAGAATCAGAGAAAACCGGGTCCCTAGAATCAGAGAAATCGGGTCCGAACAGGTCCATACCGGGTACCTAACATTGTCCTTAAAAAAACCCTGGACTGTGAAAATAAACAGAAAAATGGCGCTACAGTCTGACCATTGTGAAAACAGTGAAATTTATTGCACAATAGAGGACTTTTGCGTACAAAGTCCTAATGAAATCGTGAGCAGAAGCAGTGTTGCGCGCATGAGGTGTCCAAATGAGTCTGGTAGTCTACATGTGTAAAGATGAACTAAAAAGAGAGAACTTATCACTTAGCATAACTCTGAGTCATAATCCAAGGTGCAACATTTCCCGTTTGTGTAATATACCCAGGGCTACCATCGATCTAGAACAGTGGTTTTCAACCTGGGGGTCGTTTGCCTTTTGTCTGGGGTCGCGAGAGCTTCTGATAAAAATATTCATAATTTCATATTTCGTATTTTGAACCACTTTTTGCTGTAACCAAAACAATTGGGTCACCTAGTAAAACTGATAGCCTACTTTATCATTTAAAATTGTTTTAAAAGTGATTATGAACATTACAGACTTTTGAGTGTGATTATGACCATTACCATGGGCGTCCGCAGGGGGGGAACGGGCATTCCCCACCCAGAATTAAGATTAAGAACCAAAAATATCTAGAAATCCTGAAATCAGCAGCTTATCACCCAAATAATTGTTTTAATTCTTGCTATGACAGTTTATTTGCCGTAATGACGCTCACACTGCACACGCGTCAGGTTCACAGTTGCGGTGTCGTGCAATGACGAGCTTGCAGTTCACTCATGTCCCCGCCTTTGCCTGCAGAGGCAGGTACAAAAGTTGCGAACGGATTGTTCTACTGTTGGTCTTTATTACGTTACAATAACATGGCAACAAATCTTCAAAGGTTCATTTCGTGTTACGGTAGCAGGCGTTTGGCTTGCATGTGACTGTTGAACGTAGACTTCTTGTCAAGCAATGCAACGAGACAGTGACCGCTGATAGCGGTAAGCCACGTAAATTTATACTGTACTTTGTTAAAAGAACCATGAGTGAATCTGTAGCAATGTTTCCACAGTTTGAAAAATCCATTGTTAGTGCGATGTGACCAGTGGCGTAAGTAGAGGTTCGAGCCAGGGGAAAACTTATCTGAAGGGAGCCCGCTGGCGACTGTAGAGGGCCCACTAGACAACAATCAGAAAAAATGTGAGAATTGATAGCGAATCCCGATGTAGAATCATCGGAAAATACTCCTTCAAATTTCCGAAAAACGCAAAAAAAACGGCAACCTGCCGAAAACCAAAACAATATTCATACCGACATAGAAGTTAAGTAGGGGACCGGTGTTTCAATTTAGCTTGCCAGGAGGGCGGTTCGCACCTCTGCCCTCCGTCAGCAACGCCACTGATTGTGACCAATGTGCCTGAGTACCAAACTATACCTATGCAGGCTTCTTTTCACGCAGTATCAAAATACGTGACTTGTTAGAACATGTCGATGCAGGCTAGTGTGACTACGTTTCAATCGTTAAGGTTTATTTCTGACGTCTTAGTAAATACTGAGTGCAAAGCTTTTTTTGCTGTGGCAAGGTTTCTTAATTCAACTGCTCAATTTTGTAAAACCTGCGTGCGGTGTTCTAAGTCTGGTAAGTTGTCCGTAGTCATTTCAAAATACAGGACTAATTGTCTGGTTTACGTATGATGAGCCTTCACTGTAAAAAAAATTAGCAAAGACAAACATGGTTTTATTGACGGTATTGGACGAGATCCCAGACGTTTGCAACTCTTGTTTCAAAATGACGCTGAAAAGTCTCGATAGCAGATCCTGCAACCAGGGGGAGAGCAACCGGGCATTTTCCCCTTCCCGAAATTTTCAAAAATATTTTCAATTGTTAGGTGCAGCAACAAGCTGCAATCATTTTGCCCTCCGCGACATTATCAGCTTGCTGCGGCCCTAGTTGCTACGTAAAATAGAGTCATAATTTGTGGTTTAGTTGAAGACCATGGCAATGCTTTTTTCTCGTAAAGTTAATAGCAAAGCTTATGCTTACTTGATGAGAAGTATCCTTCTTTGAAAATCTGTAGATAGCCTGCTGCAGGGATCTCCAAACTACGGCCCGCGGGCCAAATCCGGTCCGCAAAACCATTTCATCCGGCCCGCGATAACGTTTTGTCAATAATGAGAAAATAATATATTTATGAAAAACATGTTTATTTGGCAGAATGTAGCTTATCTCCAAACACTTACATTACGTATGACTTTGATCTCCGGCCCTCGAACCTTTGAGTAATAGCTTATGTGGTCCTCAGACATAAAAGTTTGGAGACCCTGGCCTACTGTGCAAATTATTGTAGTATACCTGGGTCCTGGGCATCGCTGCCAACCAAGCGCATTTTTGTGATTGTTACCGTAACATGGGTCGTTTTCTATGTGGTGTAGAAAGGGTAAAGCGTCTTGTGAAGGTCCACGTACCCTGCATTATCAGAAACTTGAAAATATAAGCAAAATGTCGACGTTGCCCCCCCCTGGAAAAATTTCTGCGGACGCCCATGACCATTACAGTACTGTTGCGTTTGGCAATGAACTGATGACTTTTTGACGTAAGAATGTGCTGTGTTTGTAAATTAGATATATGAATGCGGTAGCTAACTTGGGAGTTGTAGTTTTCAATGAATTCTGCTGTGGAGCGATTTACATACGGCACGGGTCTCTCTCACTGGTCCTGCTATGTGCTTGAAGTTAATAAATGGGTCTATGTTCAACACAGTGATATCGTGAGTCATTTTTTAGTTATGGCGATTTTCTATTGTGCAAACACATTACAACTGCATTACATATGCCTGACTGGAAATTTTCGGAAGGGGGTCNTTAGGGTAAATTGGATCACAAAATGGGTCGCTGCATGAAAAAGGTTGAAAAGCACTGATCTAGAACCGAAAATAAGAACGGCTGATGAAAATTTATTTGTTTCTGTTTGCACGACTAATGTTAGATCATATGTTTGCCTATATATCTCCAGGAACCATCTGCTTCAGCAATGTCTTATTCTCAACTTACTTCTTGAAATTGTCATGGAAAATGCTTTTTTTACTTGCTTATTTCTTGAATCAATTAAGTACTAAACCTTCACTACAAAACCAGCTTTCCTAAGAATCCTAACCAGAGTAAACAGCTTTTGTGCTAACAATGCCTGATAGTGCGTTACGTCTCTGTGCTGCAAGATTATACTACTTTGATGACATCAAACACTGATTACAAAATGTTTACGATGAGATAGAAATGGTCTGTATGTTAAAATTGCTATGCTACAAAAAAACAAAAAAATAAGGACACAAGTCACAAATAAGGACATTTTTTAGAAATAAGGACATTAAAATTTTCTAAGACATCGTACTGCAAAATAAGAACAAATCTTAGAAATAAGGACGGAATTGTAGCCCTGAATATACCCGTAAACCTATTTGGTAACAATGCTCTGTGACGACTGACGTGGAGCCTCTCACTAATCTACGAACAAAGCAATGCCAGATATACTTTTGTGTCCTGTAACTTGCTAGCCTAATAATCCAGTAACGAAGTGTCGTCTTTAACAAATCATTGGATGCCTTTGAAATTTAATGCGAGATTGAAATACATTGGTGTTCCAAATATTTTGCTATAATTTGAGATGTATATACCTCAGTAAGTGGAAACTCCAGGTGTAAGAACTTAACACGCTTTAATGTTTTGTAAGACACAATTATTTCAAAAAGTTAGATTGGCTAGGACTCCAACGTGTATCGATTTTACGAACGATTTCACAAGCTACTGATTGTCAACCAGATGTGCCAAACAAATAACATTACCCTTTGAATGTTTTTTGCAATCTCCTTTTTATAGAATTTTCTTTCAAAGGAACGCTGTACAGCCGTGCGCAAGTGTGTTTAAACAAAACTACAGCACACATAACGCCTTTTCGATTGAAGTGGATGCCATTTGTATACCTGGAGAGCTGAAGAGCACATGAAAAATAAAATTGTCAAGTTAATATATTGCATTGTGATAACAAACTTTTGGAAACACTCTGTACATCTTAGCATGATGGTGCTTCTGTGGTAAACTTCCAGTACTTGAGTAAAGAAATCATTGTCTTCAAGTGGTCCTAATCATAAAAAGAATGGACTTTTTCGGGTGAAACGCAATTAACACGTTAATGTTCTTTGTAAACTTCCGGTGCAATAGAAAACAAATCGTTTCAACTTTCGGAATGGTTTATTTTTACAAACATAATGGATTTTTTTATTGTGGTTTCTGTTTTAGCTGGATAAAATCCAGGTATTGTTTTGGGCCAAGGCAAATGTCAGCGCTTTCAGCTTTTATCTTCACAGCAACTGCACGGTTTTGTTAGAAATTTTGTTGTATCAGGTTACGATGGATGGCAAGCACTGGACTCCACTCCCCAGGAGAAGAGCGAAGGGATCATGCAGTGCGGTCCTGCGCCAATCAAAGCTGTCAAGAACGGTGAGATCTACATCGGAAAGGACACGAATTTCTTGTTTGGAGAGGTATGGTGTAGGTCGGGGGGAGTGGGCACACTCCAGCCCGGCTAATGTTCTCATGCGTCCTATTGAGGTCGAACCATATAGCCACGTTACTTGTAGACACAGGCAGAGAAAATATATGTCACTTGGTTTCTTTGGCCATGATTAGACGTAATGGATTTCACGTGTGATTAAATTAAATTCAGATGACCGAAGGCAAAACGCGATGTATATATTGTTTTTGCAGTCGTGGTTATGTCCTGTTTATTTCGGTGTCCAACGTTACACAGCTCTTGTGTGTTTAATTAGAGTCTGCTCGTAACCGATTGGACCGACTGCCTCCAATCGGGCCCCGCACCAAAGGGGCCCCACGCTACGCCTACTAACTTACGCAAACTTCCACTTTCAATCGAAGGTGTTTGTACAGTGGCGGCGCTGTGCCTACAGTACTGTAATTTTTTAGCGTAGGTCCCGTTGCCATCGAAAATGAAAGTGAACTGCGCCGTTTTTTAACACCCCCAGTCATCATAATTTTTTCTTAAATCGTAACAATGCTCAGTGTTTTTCGACAATGTGTACCCTGAGTTTTTTCAATAGCAACTATACTTAAGGCAGAGANGATAAAGTTTTGAAGCTGTTTTCTGTTTCAGTTTTAAATGTTTCGTATTTGGCAGATCCATTTTTAATAGTTGCTGCAAGATAGTGCTACATGTCCAGGTGTGAAGAGTCGGAAAGTTAGGGGCTATTCAGGTCTATTTAGTTATTTAATTAAGGACTAAACTATTTAGCCCAAAGAGAACCACAATAACAACAAAAATTTTCGCCAGAAACGAGAGTGATGAGACACGGTTTTCTAAGTTCCACTGCAAAAGAGTGCTACCAAATGGTGAAGCGGTAGAAAGGTGGGATTCAACTACTTTTGACCTACGGACCATTTTGTAAACACGTGACAACTTGCGGGCCACTTCCAACAAAATGATGTATAAAAAACAGTTTCAGCAGAGTTAAAACTAAAAAAAGAATATAGAATGAATGCATCATTGAAATTATTGCACAATGCCAAATAGCGAGGCTTCTTTACCACTATCATTCCTACAATATTGATGTTAGCGGTAGAGCAAGTTGGAGACTATTGCACAGTGTTTCGTCTGCCATTCGCTTTATGATTTTAGATATGACTTGCTTCACAATAGAAAATTTGGTCTATTCCCACACGTCACACGCAGCCTACAGTTCGTGCTTCCAAACATCGAGCACCAGTGGCGTAACTAGAGGTTTGAGTCAGGAAGCAAAGATTAGCTGAGGGGGTCCATTAGCCAAAACTCAGGAAAAAATTAAGAAATGATAGCGAATCTCTGGATGTCGTGGATGTCCATACTAGATAAGAAAAGATGAAACACCCCGAAAAACGCTTCTGTTCGAGAGCCACATGTGGCTCGAGGGGCTGTACTTGGACCACGCTGCGGTAGACTATCCCTGGTTAATATGCTCTGTTGCTGAATCTATTGCTGCAACTGCAAACATTTCAGCTCTCCTCTCTGAAGGTTTTGAGTGTAGTAACTCATGTATTCATTGGTTTTTACGGCGTTGTCCATTGAAGTCTCTAGTGGAGTGGTGAAGCTGGGTGCCATCCCCATGATCCCGCTCTGTCACAACTATTTCGATAATTATGGCTTGATGCACCATCAAAAACTTCTGCTTACGCCACGAAGTGAGACCCCGAAAAAGTGCTTCCAATCGGGCCCCACACTTGCTAAGGCCACCCTATTGTTATATGACAAAACTTCGCAATTTCTTTCATTAATTTTATTCAACAAACGAGAAATTGAAGACAAACTGCCGTGTTTTAAGGAACGCCTCATTCCGGTGCGTTCTGCGCTCAGAATAGCAACTCGACTACTCAAACATGGTATGTTGAGCTTCGCCTATACGTGATGTGGAAATGGTGGACATTCTGGTAATGGACGAGGCACCACATTTCTCATTTGCTTCAGCCTCACGAGTGAATATACACGGTTTTGGTTTGCAGCGAACAATGCGACACCTAGCACAACTTTGCTAAGGACCGTGTTTCAGTTTTGTTACGAATAACTAGCGCTAAATTGAACAACAATACGTTATGGCGACATGAAATCTCCTGGAGAAAGCAATTAAAAATTCGTTACGTCTTTTCACCTACTGTACAACAGCGTGTCACAACATACAGTTATTTTGTTGTGACATGCATCGGTCTAATTCCGGTGAAATGATTAAAATTTGCATTCGGACCAATCAGTGCAGCACTTCTCACGTTTTGTTTTCAAAACGGATCAAATTTTTCGAAGTTTTTTTAAAAGAGATTTGTAATGGACCCACAATGAGCAGAGGTTGATTTTGCGGTCACGTTGCACCTCTTGTACATTATGTAGTATAAATGCCAGTTGATCTCGCTTTTTTCAAAGAATATTTCGATCGCAAGCAGGTGCTGTATTTTGATAAGAGGCGTCATGGTTGAGTGTTTGCAAAAACATTTAGATGCGGTATAACAAGCATTTTTATAATTGACCCAGGTCAACGCCGATCGAGTTTTCTGGAGGGTCAATGGACAGGGAGAGGTTACCGGGATGGTGAAGAGAGACACTCGCTACGTAGGAAAGTACTTAAGCACCAAGGCAGTGGGTTCGAATAAGCGCGAAGACGTTACTGACCAGTACAAATTTCCGGAAGGTGAGAAAACAGATCTTGTGGATCTTTTAGCTCATTTCAAGATTAACACATGAATTAGTTTCTGGTTTACCTGGATCAGCACGAGCACACAGACTGCGCTTCGAATTAGCGCGTTTTCACGTTCAGTGCCATATTCTCGAAATTTCTGACACCGTGACATGGGATGATTTTGAACACAATAGTTGTTAACAAAATTTGGATATCACAAATATTTTTTAAATTCAATTTGTGGCCTACAGGCCTTGGTCCAAGAGCACTTGAGTGGTCTGAGGATGCGGTTATTCCTACGGAGCGAAGATGAAAATTTTTCAAACTTTTAGTTCATCTGCCGTGGAACCGGTAAAGTGGCACACCTGGTAGGCTGGGTTCGATTCCTGTCCGAGTCATGCTGAAGACTTGAAAAAGTGTATTTAGGGCTTGTCCAGCCTCGTGCTCGGCGTTAATAGGTGGGAGCAAGGAAACGGTTCACGCGCAGTGCGCCATTAAATCACGACCAATGTAGCATTCACTGTGAAAGCAGCCGCGTGGCCCACGGCGCAAGCAAGCGAACACGGGCGCCGCAGACCACCCATGACACACCAAAAAGAGCACAGAAATCGAGTATAATGAAATTGAACTGTCGTGGAACCAGAATGTTCGTTTTGTTTTCTTACGAATTGCAATTAAATTCACATAATACGTTTAGCTCCTGCAGGTTACATTTTAGAAACAGTGGACAGTAATCATGCTGGACGAATAAAGATCTAAATTTTTATGTAAGCAACAAAAATACAGTATGCGATCGTTTCAAAACACAGTATGCGTGCACCGCCTTTTTCGTTGCTAAGTTACCAATGAGATTTTATGGATCCATAAGCTGTTGGAGTAGCATCAAGCCCTTAGGTTTTTCAGCGATAAACTACGTTTCACTCAGAAATGTATGTGCAACATACTGTAAACAACCCTTTACTGGAAATTTACTCGTGACGTTTGTCACAATTAGATTCTATTCAGTTACACAGTGCCGAGGCGCAATTTTTGCTTGTCATGGTTAGTGGGATTAACTCGATTTTTTTAAATTCACCGCAAGTTAACAATTTTTTTTAATTCTTGTGCAAAACCTTCTGCTTTGCAGGCACCTGGAAAAATTTTCACGAACTCGATTTAAGGCTATTGTTATTAAGAGGAATAATCTGGTTGCATTCTTGTGAAAACGTGCCCTGCCAAAGCCCTTGAATCGAATGGCGTTGTTGCTTCATACAGAATGCAATCAAAAAACACCACTTTTATTTCACTTTTAAAAGGCAAAAGGCTTAACAAAGAAACATTTGCGGTACGACTCAAGACTGAAATTGCGCTCCATACATTTCTCATGTAAAAGCTGTAAGTTTGCTACAAGCTTTCGAGGAATTTTAGGAAGCTTGCATTATACGTTTCAAAGTTGCCTTTTCATCATACAACAATCATCTCCATAATGTTCAGTGAATCATATTTTCAACATTGGTTGATTTGCAGAAGTTATTATCCTGTTTGTCAAGAGGATTGCACGCAAGCTGCTCGCTGACTTTTGAACTACTTTATGTCCTGTTTTCTTTGCAGCAAAAATTTTATGAAGTTTTGTTACTCCTCGTTGCAAAATTAACAGCTACAATATTCGCAGTAAATCAAGTAAAGCAGACTTTTTGCAATGAAACTATTGGCATCATCACGAGGAGATACACGTACTTCTGCTTATAGAAAGCAGCTGCAGCATTTCCTTTATATTTGCATTGAGTTGTATGTGCTGGTAATTTTTAAGTTACCTGCGTCGCTGACAGCGAAACTGTCAATTGTTTCCTCACATATAGCTTATTTGCAGTGTTCCCTCTAAGGAGCGCAACTACGCAATTGCGCAGTACCACCAGACAATTTGCCAGTGGTATCTTATTCTCGCGCACTACCAACATTCTAAATTTAATATGCGGTATATATATATATATAGCTCTTTTAGCGTTGGGGGCCCTTCACTCTTTGTGTGTCTAATTTGGTTGCGCAGTTGCATGCGCTTCGTGCGCAACAAAACAATAATTTGCTAGAATTTTATTAGAGGTAACACTGCTGATTTGTCATAAAAACCAACATTTCTTCATTTTGCTCTTTTGCAAATGGTTCACCCAAAGAAAGAGAAACGTTTGAACGAGCTTGCCTATTAGAAAAGTTGTCTCTTCATGAACCTACATGCCACATCCGCTTTTTCTCTGTTGACCCAGGTACACCCGAAGAAAGAGAAGCGTTTGAACGAGCTTGCCTGTTAGAAAAGTTGTCACTTCATGAACCTACATGCCACATCCGCTTTTTCTCTGTTGACCCAGGTACACCCGAAGAAAGAGAAGCGTTTGAACGAGCTTATGCACACGGACGAAAAGCGGATTATCATGATAAGTTTGTCATTGAAGAGGAAGGTGCTATTACCATTGACATCAAGCCAGTTGGCAAAGTTCTTAACGGTCAGGAATTTACCACCAAAGTGCAGGTATTGGCACAGAAAGAGCCTAAAATATTTCTGTTTCGCGGTTTGTACAACTCGATTGGCATCTCCAAGATTATGAATTACTTTCAAACATTGTGGCTTGGCCGGAGAAAAGTCACAGTATGAAGGTTGCTTGTTTCTATTTTGTTGGTTTGTGGCATATTAAGTACTCACCAGCACGTATTTAGTTCCCCTTGATAAACCCTGGAGATCCTGCTCGATTTAAACAGGTGGCAAGCCTTTGCAAACGCCGTAAAGGACGTCCTGATGATTGCCGTCGATGCAAAATGTCAAGAACGATGGTTGAGTTTTGTTGGTTATTTGTTTAGGTGAAAAACACAACGTCTGATTCGAAGAAGGTTAAAGTCACCACTGTGGTTCATACTATGCTCAACAACGACGTTCGAAAAGCTTTCATCAAGAAAGTGACAAAAGTGACAACTCTAAGTGGATCACAAGGTGCAGTTGCGAGAAATGGTTGTGTCAAGCACAGCGCCGTGGGAACCGCCCCCCGCACCCCCCGGCCGGGGGGGGCCCCAGCCATGTCTAGGGGCCCCGCCTCAGTTGCAATACTTTTACTGTTTTAC